>Ga0224506_10002089_pt1 | contig 13879 bp, 9 predicted proteins | sample SF_Jan12_sed_USG_2_FD_169108 | JGI IMG/M metagenome (GOLD analysis project Ga0224506, IMG submission 169108) | Sediment microbial communities from San Francisco Bay, California, United States - SF_Jan12_sed_USGS_8_1 | ecosystem: Environmental > Aquatic > Marine > Sediment | place: USA... | reverse complement strand
TTTTTCAAGCGGGTTGATGGAAGTCGCTAGAAAGGGAATATTTGTTCCTGGCGAGTTCTTCTTTAGTGAGATCATGATCATTTTTATGGCGGTGATGATCACAGATATCTTGCTGCTTGATTTTTTCAATACCCTCGGTATGCCCACCTCAACTACTGTTTCTATCGTTTTTGAATTATTAGGTGCAGCTGTAGCTGTGGCTTTAATAAAAATTGGCGCTAACGATGGTGCTGTATCAGATTTGGTAAATTATATAAATACCGAAAAAGCTACCGAGATCATTATAGGAATCTTACTCTCTGTAGTGATTGCATTTTCTGTTGGGGCTTTTGTGCAATATGTTTCACGCGTGCTTCTTTCTTTTAATTTTGAAAGAAAAGGCAAATGGGCAGGTGCTATTTTTGGTGGCGTTTCCCTCGCTGCTATCACTTATTTCATTTTTATAAAAGGTATAAAAGGGACCGATTATTACGAAAAAATCAGCCCATTAATTGAAGGTAAAACATTGTTAATAGTTGTTGTTAGTTTTATAATATGGTCTTTATTATCCTATATAGTAATTAAGTTTCTCAAAACTAATATTTACAAGTTAATTATATTAGTTGGAACTTTCGCGTTGGCATTGGCGTTTGCCGGAAACGACCTGGTAAACTTTATCGGTGTACCGATCGCGGCATGGCAATCCTATGAAGCATGGATAGCATCTGGTGTGCCGGCAACTGAATTCGCCATGTCTTCATTAGCACAAAAGGTTCCAACTCCTGAATTATTACTTTTAGCTGCTGGTTTAGTTATGGTATTAACACTTTGGTTTTCAAGTAAAGCCAAAGGTGTTGTTAAAACATCCTTAGATCTATCAAGTCAAAGTGAGATTAAAGAGCGTTTTGAACCACATTTTTTATCGAGGACCTTGGTAAAAGGAACCATGATGATGTCAAGATATATGGATACCATTATCCCAATTTCAATACAGAATAAAATTGAAAAGCAATTTAAAAAACCTGTTATTGAATTACCGAAAGGGAAAAAGCACGAATTACCCGCTTTTGATATGGTGCGTGCTGCAGTAAATTTAATGGTCGCCAGTGTATTGATCTCGATTGCTACTTCGATGAAATTACCCTTATCTACTACTTACGTTACTTTTATGGTAGCCATGGGTACATCACTTGCTGATAGGGCTTGGGGAAGTGAGAGTGCGGTTTATAGAGTTGCAGGCGTTTTAAATGTCATTGGTGGTTGGTTCTTTACGGCCTTAAGTGCCTTTATCGCAGCAGGTATAGTGGCATACCTTATCCATTTAGGAGGAGGTACTATGATCGCCGTTTTATTATTATTTGCCATCCTTTTATTAGCAAGAAATTATATCAAACATATTAAAAAAACGCGTGAAGTGAAAGCCGAAGATAGTTTATCACGAGCCGAAAGCAGATCCATTCATGGCGTGATTGAAGAAAGTGCAGACAATATATCTAAAGCCTTAAAAAGGGTAAGTAAAATCAATCAAAATACGATTCATGGATTAATTAATCAGGATCTTACCATTCTGAAAAAGGCCAATGACACCGTAGTGAAATTAGAAAATGAAATTGAAGACCTGCAGAATAATATTTTTTATTTTATAAAGGACCTAGATGATTCTTATTTAGGCGCCAGTAAATTTTATATTGATATTATCGGAAGTCTACAAGATGTGGCGCAATCGGCCAGTTTTATTGCGAAAGTTAGTTATAAGCATGTGCATAATCATCATAAAGCCTTAAAGAAAAAGCAAGGAGTAGAATTGCTTGAGATCAATAACGAACTAGTTGATCTTTTTGGAAAAGTAAGAGATATATTTGATTCGAGACTTTTTGATGAAATTGTGCCTGATATTATCGAACAAAAACAGTCATTATTGGTAAAAGTGCAGGATTCTATTCAGAAACAAGTAGAGCGGACTCGAACTGAAGAGTCCAGCCCTAAGAACACCACTTTGTATTTTAGTATATTGTTAGAAACTAAAGATCTGATCAAATCTAATATGAATATTTTGAATTTGTATTACGATGAACATCATTTATCGAAAGAGGTTAAAAAAGATTAAGAAAAAAGCACCTAAAAAAGGTGCTTTTTTTAAACTCAATTTCAATTTTCTAATAGGGAATCTTTTTCACCATATAAAAGTTCTGCAACCTCGATCAATTTTTTGATCATATCGTTAACATTAGCAAAGTCATTAAACAATGAGGAAGCCATTTCGACAGTAATTAGATCTTCCCTAATTAATTTGTCGATAGCTTTATTACTTTTATTGATATTCTCTCTTGCCTCATTCTTTAATTTTTTGAGTTGTTCAGCATATTTTTGGGCGTTCTCTGCTTTTCTGAATATATAAATAACGCGTAATACCTTGACTACTTTCTTTCTGAAACTGTCATATTCTTTCAAGAGATATTTATTCTCTAAATTCAAGGCCAAGGTTATATTTTTATTCAGTTCTCTCACATCTTTGATAATCTCAACCATTTTACGATTCGCAATTTTAATATCCGTAATTTTATTGTTTTGACCTTCAGAAAGTTTCATGTTCTTCTGAGCTGTTGAGGCATATTTTAAAATTTCTCCATAAATAGATTTGACCTTTCGATAATATAAATTTTCGACATCAATCTGCATATCTTCAGTAGATTTTTTAATGATTTTTTTAATCTTCTGATCAGACTTTATGTCGTCTCTATGAATATTTAGTCCATGAGCCACAATTTCAAAAATGGCATTCTTATATAAATATTTAGATTCCATTATCAAAGCTGAAATGGTAGATGCAGGAAATTCCAACACCGATTCGTTCAAATATTTAGGTTCGTCAATATCCTTATCCACTTTCTCTTTAAAAACTTTTAACAATAGTTTTTCCAATTTCCCTATCAATGGTATCATTAATAATACACCAACAATATTAAAAATGCTATGAAACATTGCTAATTTTAATGTGAAATCTGTGGTATGAATGCCAAACAGATCCGACAAAAAGTTTACACCCCTAGCTAGTGGAAAAATAAAAATTATAGCAACAATTCCAGTAACAACGTTAAAAACTAAATGAGCACCCGCTAGTCTTTTCCCAGAAACATTTGAACTCAAGGCGCCTAATATGGCTGTTATGGTTGTTCCTACGTTAGAACCAATGGCCAAAGCTAAAGCGTTTTCATATTCAATCTGTCCAGCTGATAATGCCGTTAATATCAACGCCAATGTGGCACTACTCGATTGGAGGATGGTGGTAATGATAATGCCTATTCCCGTATAAATGATCACACCTAAATAACCGGGTAAGGCATATTGTGTTAAGTCTATTTGTTCCTTAAAAACGTCGAAACCATCCTTCATATAATGAATCCCTAAAAAGAAAAAACCTAAACCTGCCAATACATTTCCTAAACCTTTTAAGGAAATGGCTTTTTGAAATGAGAATATAACCCCAAATACCAGCATAGGCATTGCCAGTACCGATATATTAATTTTTAAACCAAAACCAGCTACCAACCATGCCGTAGCGGTTGTACCTATATTTGCGCCGAATATGAGCCCTAGACCACCAGATAAAGTAATCAATCCAGCGCTGATAAATGAAATGGTAATAACAGAAACTAATGAGCTTGATTGAATAAAAGCGGTAACAAGAGCCCCTGCAGTTATGCTTTTGTATAATTTATCAGTCGCTTTTTTGAGTATTTTTTGTAGTGGACCTTTTGTAAAAACCCTGAACCCCTCTTCCAGCATGATCATACCAAAAAGTAAAATCGCTACCCCAGCTGATATGGTTTTGAAATTTGGATTGATAAATAAAAATACTGCCAGTACGAGTAAAAATGCGAGAAAAAAAAGCCTCCTAATCATAAAAAAGTACAATATTATAGTAAACTTACGTAAATAATAGAAATTAGAAATAATCTAATTTTGAAAAATTAGAAATAAAAAAATCCCGAAATTTACCCAATTTCGGGATTTTCACTAACTAACCCTCTTAAATTAAATTAAGAACCGCACATCAAGCAATCGTCTGGATTATCTTTAGACTGCTCGATCATTTGTTTAAAATCATCTGAGCTTATTGGCTCATCTTCTACTTTTTCTTTTTTATTCGATAATGTAAACTGAATGGCATTCACTGCCGATTTTGTTCTAAGGTAATACATGCCGGTTTTCAAACCAGATTTCCATCCATAATAGTGCATAGATGTTAATTTGGCAAAATCGGGATCTTTCATAAATAAGTTCAACGATTGTGATTGATCAATAAAATACCCTCTTTGTCGGGCCATATCAATAATATCCTTCATGCTCATTTCCCAAACAGTTTTGTAAAGGTCTTTTAATTCTTGTGGTATAGATTCTATATCTTGAATCGATCCATTGGCGCGCATAATTTCTTCTTTCATATCATTATTCCACAAACCCAATTCGACAAGGTCTTCCAATAAATGTTTATTCACAATGATAAATTCACCAGAAAGAACGCGACGTGTATAGATATTGGATGTATAAGGTTCAAAAGCTTCGTTATTCCCTAATATTTGAGAAGTGGATGCTGTAGGCATAGGAGCCACTAGCAAGGAATTTCTTACACCATGTTTCATTACATTTTTTCGTAATTTTTTCCAATCCCATCTACCACTAAGGTCATCTTCAGAAACGTTCCACATATTAAACTGGAATTCTCCGTCAGACATAGGTGAGCCTTTGAAGGTTGAATAAGGTTCATCAGCCTTGGCAATTTCCATAGAGGCCGTTACAGCAGCAAAATACAGGGTTTCAAAAATATCCTGATTCAGTTGTTTTGCCTCGTCAGAAGTGAACGGTAATCTAAGCAGAATAAAGGCATCTGCCAGGCCTTGTATACCAATCCCAACAGGTCGATGACGAAGATTAGAATTTTCTGCCTCTTTCACAGGATAGTAATTTCTATCAATAACTGTATCTAAATTTTTCGTTACTTTTTTAGTTACCTCATATAATTTTTTATGATTGAAATACTTCTTACCCTGTTCATCTTCATTTATAAACATTGGCATGGCAATAGATGCTAAATTACAAACTGCGATTTCATCATGAGCTGTATACTCCATGATCTCAGTACATAGGTTTGAAGAACGGATGACGCCTAAATTCTTTTGGTTTGTTTTTCTATTTACAGCATCTTTATATAACATATATGGGGTACCGGTCTCTATTTGAGATTCTAATATTTTCTCCCATAACAAACGTGCCTTGATTGTTTTACGACCTTTACCTACTTTTTCATAACCTTCATATAATTTCTCGAATTCATCACCATAAGTATCAAATAAATGCGGACATTCATTTGGGCACATTAATGTCCATTCTCCATCTTCCTGTACACGTTTCATAAAAAGATCGGGTATCCACATAGCATAAAACAGATCACGCGCACGCATTTCTTCTTTACCATGATTCTTTTTCAGATCTAAAAACTCGAAAATGTCGGCATGCCATGGTTCTAAATACATCGCAAAAGATCCTTTTCGCTTTCCTCCACCTTGATCGACATATCGGGCTGTATCATTAAAGACTTTCAGCATTGGAACTATACCATTAGAGGTTCCATTTGTTCCTCTAATATAAGAACCGGTAGCCCTTACATTGTGAATAGACAAACCTATCCCACCGGCAGATTGTGAGATCTTTGCCGTTTGTTTTAAGGTATCGTAAATTCCGTCAATGCTATCTTCTTGCATTTGCAATAAGAAACAAGACGACATTTGAGGTTTTGGTGTGCCAGCATTAAACAATGTTGGTGTGGCATGAGTAAAATATTTCTTACTCATCAACTCGTAGGTTTCAATGGCTGCATCAAGGTCTTCTTTATGAATACCTATAGAAACACGCATAAGCATATGTTGTGGCCGTTCGACAATAACACCATTTACTTTTAATAAATAAGATCGTTCTAATGTTTTGAAACCAAAATAGTCGTAGCCAAAATCCCTGTTATATATAATAGTAGAATCTAACTTTTCGGCATTGGTATTTATTATTTCGTATACATCATCGGCGATCATAGGTGCTTTTTTCCCAGTACGCGGATTTACATAAGTATACAGGTCGGTCATTGTTTCTGAAAATGATTTTTTTGTATTCTTATGCAAGTTAGAAACGGCTATTCTTGCTGCAAGTTTTGCATAATCTGGATGTTGTACTGTCATGGTAGCAGCAATTTCAGCTGCTAAATTATCTAGCTCAGAAGTGCTTACACCATCGTATAATCCCTCAATAACGCGCATCGCCACTTTAACAGGATCGACCAGGTTATTCAATCCATAACACATCTTTCTTACCCTAGAGGTAATTTTGTCGAACATTACTGGTTCTCTCTTGCCGTCTCTTTTTACTACAAACATTTTGTTGATTTATTTTTACGTTTATAATTGAATTTTACTCCTTTAATAACAGAAATGTTTTCTATTCCCACCTACTAATAAAGTTCCTGCATTGAATGGAATGGTCTTGGTATTAAAAATCTGCATCGAAGCTTATGCTTCCCGTTCCTCCAGATTTCACACCTGCTTTTTGATATTCTGAAACCCTCTTTTCAAAGAAGTTCGTTTTTCCTTCCAAAGAGATCATTTCCATAAAATCAAATGGATTGCTTGAATTATACACCTTTTCACATCCGAATTCTACCAATAACCTATCGGTAACATATTCGAGATATTCGGTCATTAATTTAGCGTTCATCCCGATTAAGCTTACCGGTAGGGACTCTGTAATAAAACTTCTCTCTATATCTAGGGCATCACAAAGAATCTCTTTGATTCGTTCTTTAGGTACTTTGTTGATAATGTGATGATTGTGAAGGTGTACTGCAAAATCACAATGCAAGCCTTCATCCCTTGAAATTAATTCGTTCGAAAAAGTGAGCCCGGGCATTAGTCCTCTTTTTTTCAACCAGAAAATAGAACAAAAACTCCCTGAGAAGAAAATACCTTCAACTGCCGCAAAAGCGATCAAACGTTCAGCAAAACTAGGACTATCAATCCATTTCAATGCCCATTGTGCCTTTTCTTTAATGGCTGGGAAAACCTCTATTGCCCTAAACAAAAGATCTTTTTCTTTTTCGTCTTTTACATAGGTGTCAATTAACAAAGAATATACTTCAGAGTGAATATTCTCCATCATTATTTGAAAACCATAGAAAAATTTAGCTTCAGAATATTGCACTTCTGAAACGAAGTTTTCAGCCAAATTTTCATTAACAATTCCATCTGAAGCCGCAAAAAATGCCAGAATATGTTTTATAAAATATTTTTCGTCGTCATTTAACTTGGTACTCCAATCGGTAAGATCTTGATGCAGGTCTATTTCTTCAGCTGTCCAAAAACTAGCTTCCTGTTTTTTATACCATTCCCAAATGTCATGGTGTTGAATAGGAAATATAACAAATCTATTATCATTAGGCTGTAAAATAGGCTCTACTTGCGGCATTTTATAATTAGTTTTTAGAAAAATTAAGATTGATGGATTATTAGGCCAAAATCGAATGAAACAAATATTCCATTTTTTACTGAAAAAAGAAACTCATAATTATCCACAATACAAGGCAAGTTTTTAACAAAACGAAAAAAAATAGAAAATTTCCTAACATTTTATTAATGCATAACTTACTGATAATTAATGATGTAAATTTTTAAGATTTGAGCTAGCAGCCGAGTTTACTAGGTTTATAGCATTCGGCGTAAAATGAAAAACAAGACGAAAAAAATGATAAATTTACTTTTTATATGAATCGGCGAATTTTTCTAATTCTATATACCAATCTTCTCCAAATTTTCTAATCAACGCTTGTTTGACAAATTTGTAAACCGGGACTTGTAATTCTTTACCCAGCGAACAGGCATCATCACATATTTCCCATTTATGATAATTAACGGCAGAAAATTCAGAGTAGTCTTGTACACGAATTGGGTATAAATGGCACGATATAGGTTTCTTAAATGTTATCTCTCCCTGATTATAGGCTTCTTCAATTCCGCATTGCGCAATCCCTTTACCATCAAATGTGACATATGCACAGTCTTTACCATCTATTAAAGGGGTTTCATATTCGCCATCATGGGTTATGAATAATCCCTGATCTTTTATAGCTTTTATACCTTCAGGCCTTAGAAAAGATTTAACCTTAGGGTAGATATCCATGAGTATTTTTAACTCTTCTTCTTCTAACGGTGCACCGGCTTCTCCATCGATACAGCATGAACCTTTGCAGGCCGAAAGATTACATACAAAGTCTTTTTCAAAAATCTCTTCAGAAACTATGGATTTTCCTAATTGGAACATATTTTTAGTACTAAATGATGGTCACAAAAGTACATTTATTTCATCAAAAAAAATCTTACTATTTTTATGAAGATTTACTATTAAAAACCATTTTGAATTCTTTACTTTTGCCGAAAATTTAAAATTAGCACCATGAATTTGGATTTTAAGGAAATTATTACGGCAACGATGATCTTATTTGCGGTGATTGATATTGTAGGTAGTATTCCAATTATTATCGATCTGCGCCGAAAGGTTGGCCATATTCAATCTGAGAAAGCTTCGATTGTTTCCATGATCATCATGATCGCATTTTTATTTGTTGGTGAAAGAATTCTTAACCTCATTGGTATAGATGTGAATTCATTTGCGGTGGCCGGAGCATTGGTGATCTTCTTTTTGGCCATTGAAATGATCTTAGGGGTGCAATTATACCGGGATGAGGCTCCCGAAACGGCCAGTGTGGTACCTTTGGCATTCCCCTTAATTGCCGGTGCCGGTACCATGACAACAATACTTTCATTACGTGCAGAATATGAGGCTGTTAACATTATAATTGCTATTATTATCAATACGATTTTTGTTTATATAGTTTTGAAATTATCAAAAAAAATAGAACGTTTCCTCGGTAAAGGAGGGATTGGTGTTGTACGCAAAATATTTGGTGTAATTTTATTGGCAATCGCTGTAAAGTTATTCGCGGCAAATATTCATGGTTTATTTATCCAACTTAATTAATAATGGATCAATCATTTGATGTTTTAATAATAGGTGGAGGAGCAGCAGGAATGTCTTGTGCTTTGGTGCTGGGATCAGCAAAAGAAAAAGTTTTTGCTAAAGACAAGAAGATCGGAATTATTATGCATCAAAAGTCTTCACATTTGCAAACTGCAGTTCTTAATAATGCTCTAGGGTTAAATCCTAAAACGACAGGTGCTGGCATCCTTAAAGAAGGCAGGGAACAATTGTCTCGCTCGTATGATCATGTTTTTCAAATAAAAAATGAAAAGGTGATATCGGCTGAGCTAACAAATGGTTTGTACTTGTTAAAAACCAATAAGGACACTTATGTATCTAAAATAATTGTAGTAGCAACGGGGTATACAAAATTCTTTAATATAAAAGGTTTAGAAAAATTTGTTGAGCCCCATCAAAAAGCAAATCCTGACAAAGAAAGAATTCAATTAAAAAATATCGACCATAAGGTAGTTAATGGTATTTATGTAGCAGGTACCTTGGCAGGGTGGAGAAGTCAATTTGCAATAGCATCTGGAAGTGGCGCTTCGGTGGCAACAGATATATTAACAATATGGAATAGTGGAATCCATGCCCATGTGCATGATAAAAAAGAAAATTAGGGTTTTACATAATCAGTTATAGATTCTAATTCTTGCACCTTTTTGATCATAAGGTCGTTTTGATTCAATATTTCATAAAAGGCACTTTCATCAAACAATAATTGGGCAAATAAAGCTTTTAAGTATAATTTAATAAAAGGAATATTTCTAGGGTCAATATTGATCTCTTCCTCAATGATCGAAGTATATTTTTTCAATATCACATCATCGTTATCAAAATTCATTTTAAAATCATCATATGTCCATGCAGCCATGTCTTTTCTATGTGAATCGACATAGTCAAAAACAAAATCATTCATAATACGGGGATGAAACCCGCCAAAATATGTTGTAGTGTCAATCCCAACAAAAACATCAGGTACAATACCTCCTCCTCCATAGACCACTTTACCTTTTGGTGTTACATAACGTAAGGTGTCGTTCACTTTTATACTGTCTCCACTTGTTAACTCCCCATTATGGTATCTGGTAGCACGATCGTAATAATATTCATTGCCATTTTCAGTGTCATATGGTTTTTGGATAGACCTGCCCGTTGGTGTATAATAACGAGAAACGGTTAATCGTACGGCCGAACCATCTCCCAAACTCATCTCTTGCTGTACCAGCCCTTTACCGAATGAACGCCGGCCTACAATGGTTCCTTTATCATTATCCTGTAATGCGCCTGCCACAATTTCACTAGCTGACGCCGATACTTCATCGATTAACACATATACTTTATTGTCTTCAAAACTCCCTTTATTTGTGGCAAAAGACTTATCAATTTTCCCTCCTTTATTTTTAGTAAATACGATGAGTTTGTCATCTTCCAAAAATTCATCTGCAATTTGGGTGGCAACTCCCATGTAACCTCCCGGGTTACCCCTTAGGTCTAACACCAACCTTTTCATATTCTTTTTTGACAGATCTGTTAAAGCCGATTTAAATTCATCATAGGTAGTAGAGGCAAATTTGTTTATTTTAATATACCCCAGGCTATCATTTATCATATAATGGCCTACTACACTTTTAATAGGAATACTTCCCCTTTTTATCGTGAAATTCAGAAATTTATTTTCAGATTTTCGATAAACAGTAAGGTTTACCTTAGTATCAGGTTCCCCCTTTAGTGTTTTGAAAATGTAATCAGAATCTAATTGTCTTCCGTATAAGGTATCATTGTTGGCTATTAATATTCTGTCACTTGGTTTGATCCCTGCTTTCTCGCTCGGACCATTTTCTACCACTTTAATAACCGTTAATGAATCTTTATACATTCTGAATTGGATACCCACTCCTACAAATTCGCCATTCATACTTTCGGCTATTAAACCATGTTCACTCGCCGGAATATATACAGAATGAGGATCTAGTTTCTCTAAAATCTGTCTTATCGTTCCGTCAAGTAAGCTATCCGTATCAACTTTATCTACATAGTCATATTGAATAAAATCGATCAACCGTTTAATTTTTGCTTCTTGAGGATTCCTATTAAAAAGCATGACTGTTTTCTTTTGAGAATAGTCAAGCATACTCCCAATAAAGATGCCTAAGGCAACCGCTATGGAAAGAAATAATGGAATGTATATTTTGTTTTTAATCATACTTTATTAATATGAACCAGTTCTACACCTGCCTTTTTTAAAAATTGCAAACCTTCATCGTCTTTATAAGCATCTGCATACACCAATCTTTTTATCCCCGATTGATGGATTAATTTACTACATTCCCTGCATGGTGACATAGTAATATATAATGTCGATCCTTTACATGATTGTGTTGAAGAAGCTACTTTTAATATAGCATTTGCTTCAGCATGCAACACATACCATTTTGTATGATTATCATCATCCTCACAAACATTCTCAAAGCCTGTTGGCGTACCGTTATAACCATCGGAAATGATCATTTTATCTTTAACAATTAGCGCACCTACTTGTTTGCGTTTGCAATATGACAATTTAGCCCATTCTCTCGCCATTTTTAAATAGGCTACATCATATCTAAGTTGTTTTTTTTCTGTCATTTAATAAAAACGAGAGGTGTTGATCCTAATAATTGGTTGGTTAACAATATAACTCCTAAAATAGCAGTTTATTTTCTAAAAGCAAAGTACTTAGAAAAATTGCTCGATTGCTGTTAAAGTTTTACCAAAATTTTCATTCTACAATCATTGGTTTTACTACACTTTTCATTATTGATGAAATATAAAAATCATCTATTTCTTAAATTTTAATTTTGCAAACAAATCCCAAAGCACTACACCACAACTCACCGAAATATTCAAAGAATGTTTAGTACCATATTGAGGTATTTCTATACAATAATCAGAAACGTTTACTACTTCTTGGTCTACGCCTTTGATCTCATTACCAAAAACAACAGCTAATTTCTTATTCTTTTCAGGATGAAAATCTTGTAATTCCATACTATTTACTGCCTGTTCGATAGAAGCTACAGTAACTCCTTGTTTTCTTAAATTATTTACTAAGGTTAGGGTGTCTTCTGCATATTCCCAGTCTACAGAATCTGTTGCACCTAATGCAGTTTTATGGATATCTTTATGTGGAGGCCTAGCCGTAATTCCGCAGAGATAAACTTTTTCAATTAAAAAAGCGTCACTCGTTCTAAAAACCGAACCAATATTATTCAAGCTTCTAACATTATCCAAAATAACAATTAAAGGTGTTTTTTTTATTTTTTTAAAGGCTTCATTGGTCAATCTGTCCAGTTCGCTATTTTTCAATTTCCTCATAAAAAATGTTATCTTTAAGTCTGAATAATTAACTTCGCAAAACTAATTTAAAATTGCAATAATTGGCTGCAAATTCTAAGAAAGTCACTCCTTTAATGAAACAATATAATGCCATCAAGGGTAAATACCCTGATGCTATGTTGTTATTTAGAGTAGGTGATTTTTATGAAACTTTTGGAGAAGATGCCGTAAAAGCAGCCCAGGTTTTAGGCATTGTACTTACCAAACGCGGTGCAGGAAGTGAGACCGAGACAGCGTTGGCCGGATTTCCGCACCATTCTTTAAATACTTACCTCCCAAAATTAGTGAAGGCAGGAATGCGTGTAGCCATTTGCGACCAGTTGGAAGACCCTAAAATGACCAAAACGATTGTTAAAAGGGGTGTAACAGAATTGGTCACCCCTGGTGTAGCGATGAATGATGAAGTATTGCAATCTAAAACGAATAATTTTTTAGCTGCAATACATTTTGGCAAGAAACACTTAGGAGTTTCCTTTCTGGATATTTCAACAGGTGAATACTTGGTGGCAGAAGGAAACAGTGAGTACATTGATAAGCTATTACAGAATTTTAATCCCAGTGAAATTTTAGTTCAGAAACAATTTAAAACCAAATTTCTTGAATTATTTGGAGAGCGTTTTTATTCTTTTTATCTGGATGACTGGATATTTCAGGAGGATTATGCTAAAGAAAGCTTAACAGGTCATTTTAAGATAAAATCGCTTAAAGGTTTTGGAATCGACGATATCCCCAATGGAATTATTGCCGCGGGGGTTGTATTATATTACTTGTCTGAAGCGCAACATAATCAACTTAAGCATATTTCGGCTATTCATCGTATTGAAGAAGACCATTATGTTTGGATGGATAGGTTCACAATAAGAAATTTAGAATTATATCACTCACAATCTCCAGAAGCAGTTACCTTATTGGATGTAATCGATCGTACCATTTCTCCAATGGGTGGCAGATTATTAAAACGATGGCTGGCCCTTCCTTTAAAAAGCTTAGTTGAAATTCAAAAACGTCATGAAATTGTGAAAGTTCTGATAGATAACGATACTTTCTACGAAAAAATTACCTATCAGATAAAACAAATAAGTGATATTGAAAGATTGATATCAAAAGTGGCCGCAGGTAAAATAAATCCTCGGGAAGTAGTATCACTAAAAGATTCTCTAAAAGCAATTTTGCCTATAAAGGAGGCATCTGAAAAAAGTGCCAATAAATCATTACAAAGTTTTGGAAATACGCTTCATAAATGTACGGAACTTATCAATAAAATTGATAATACTCTTTATGATGAAGCGCCCGTAAATATTAATAAAGGGAAAGCCATTGCGAATGGAGTTTCTGACGAATTAGACGAACTTCGTGCTATCTCAACTTCAGGAAAAGACTATTTGGATAAAATTCTTACCCGCGAAACGGAACGAACAGGTATATCAAGCTTAAAAATAGCTTT
>Ga0224506_10002087_pt1 | contig 13886 bp, 10 predicted proteins | sample SF_Jan12_sed_USG_2_FD_169108 | JGI IMG/M metagenome (GOLD analysis project Ga0224506, IMG submission 169108) | Sediment microbial communities from San Francisco Bay, California, United States - SF_Jan12_sed_USGS_8_1 | ecosystem: Environmental > Aquatic > Marine > Sediment | place: USA... | reverse complement strand
AAATATCATTGATAGCCTTAAGGTCAAAGTAACAAAGATCGTTGTCACAGAAATTCTTGACAACACATACTATGCACTTGTCTGTCTGAGCGATGGAAAGAAAGAAACACTTGTAGACTCACGTCCCAGTGATGCGGTTGCAGTTGCGTTAAGAGCCAGCTCCCCTATATTTGTCGAGGACAGCATTATGGAAAGAAAAAGTGCAGATGAACTTGAAGAATGGCTTAAGAATCTCAGACCTGAAGACTTTGGAAATATTATCTAATGCTTCACAGGACAGAGGGTATCGTCTTAAGAACCATCTCCTTTGGTGAAGCAGACCTCATTGTCACCTATCTCACCCCTGATTTTGGACCAGTAAAGATCTTTGCAAAAAGCCCACGTAAAGTCAAAAGTCGTTTTGGCAGCAGTCTTGAACCTCTTGTCCAATCAAGGATTTCATTCTGGGGTAAAGAAGACGCCTCACTTCCAAAATTGACTCAATCTGATATCATTCACTCGTTCCAGACGATAAGAGACACCTTGAATTCTTTTCTCACCGTATCAGAAATAATAGAACTTACTCTCCATTTCATCCCGGAAAGAGAAGCAAACAAAGAGGCATACTCTTTATTCTTAAATGCCTTATATACTATTGAAAATAACTCTAATAAAAATCTGGCAATCATTCACTATAAAATAAAATTTCTTGAACTCACTGGATATATTCCCAAACTTGACGCCTGCGGAAGATGCGGGAGAAAAGGAAATTGTTTTTATGTAGCCCATGGAACTATCCTCTGTGAGACCTGCTCAGCCGGGATGGTTTCATCAGCAAGACTGTCACCAGGAGCAGTAAAACTCCATAAAGATCTGCTCACCTGGGACATAACGAAAATAAATCGAATTCGGCCTTCGGATATGCTTCTTTCAGAACTCTCACATATAATAGACATGCATATACACCACATTCTCACAAAACCTCTAAAGTCGAGAGAATTTATTCACTCACTGTCTGAATAATTTTGTTCTTATTTGTTAAGATTTTCTCTTTTACATTATCTGATACTTCGGGTAATATAGTTCTTTAAAGCGCTCTGATATGGTGTATCAAGCTCTTTTAGTCTGAGTGCGGAATAATAAATAATATTATGAAACTCAAAACATGCTGAAAAACTTTTTTAATCCAAAATCAATTGCAGTGATTGGTGCATCAAGAACACCGGGTAAGATAGGGTATAACATACTCCATAATTTAATTCAGTATGACTATCCAGGAGTCGTATATCCTGTTAATCCTGAAGCACCAGAAATCCTGGGTGTAAAAGCATACCCGTCCATTTTAGATATCCCAGGTGAAATTGGTCTCGCTGTGGTCGTAGTTCCACCACCAAGGGTGGGAGAAGTCATTTCCCAGTGCGGAGCTAAAAAGATTGACTCTGCCATAATCATCACTGCTGGTTTTGGTGAAAGTGGCTCTGAGGGGACTAAGCTGGAGGACGACCTGCTCAGAAGGGCAAAGGAATCAGGAATGAGGGTTATAGGTCCCAATTGCCTCGGTGTCATAGATACTCATTCAAAAGTCAATGCCTCATTTGCTGCAGGCATGCCTGCTCAGGGAAGTATAGGATTTTTCTCCCAGTCTGGTGCACTTTGTATCGCTGTTCTTGATCGGGCTTTAGCTGAAGATATAGGTTTTTCAAAATTCATCAGTATGGGGAATAAGGCAGATATCTCAGATACAGACATTATGCTCGCCTTAGCTGAGGATGACAATACAAAGGTAATTTTAGGATATATTGAGGGTGTAAAGGATGGAAAGAAATTCATGGAAACTGCCAGCCAGGTTTCTAAGAAAAAGCCACTTATTATACTGAAGTCTGGTATTACCAGCTCAGGGGCAAGGGCAGCTTCCTCTCATACAGGGGCACTTTCAGGTCGTGAGGCAGCTTTCGATGCTGCCTTTAAACAGAGTGGGGTCATTCGAGCACATTCGGTTGCTGAACTGTTTAATTATGCCCTTGCTTTTGCCGATCAACCTCTCCCTCAGGGTCCTAATATAGTCATAATAACGAATTCCGGCGGGCCTGGAATCCTCGCAGCAGATGCAAGTGATCAATCTGATCTTCAGCTCATTTCCTTACATAAAGAAATAGTAGATAAGCTCAGAACTTTTTTGCCATCTTTTGCATCATTCTATAACCCCGTTGACATACTGGGAGATGCGGGTGCAGAAAGATATGAAAAAGCCCTCACCACAGTATTACAAGATGAGAAGGTAAATGGTGTCATAGTACTTTTGACCCCTACTGCAATTGTGGATGTAGAAGCTACTGCAAAAGTAATAGCAAATATTTCCAATTCAATTGACAAACCTATACTTGCTTCATTTATGGGGAAAAAAAGAGTTGAACCTGGAGCAAAGATTCTCATGAAGTCTCATGTTCCCAATTATAGTTATCCTGAAGAGGCTGTTTCATCATTAAGCGCGATGTATAATTATCAGCTATGGATAAACAGGCCTGATAAAACCTACGCCCGTGTTGATGATTTAAATGAAAAAGTTTCGTATATCTTTGAAAAGGTTAAGGAAGAAAAACGTGAGCGTTTAAGTGACTCGGAGGTTTATGAGGTGCTCAATACTTATGGATTTTCACAACCAAAGAGTTTGTTGGCCAGAACCTCAGAGGAAGCCGTAGCTGCTGCAAAGGGGATAGGGTATCCCGTTGCCATGAAAATCATCTCACCCCAGGTTATTCATAAGAGCGACGTGGGTGGTATCAGATTAAATCTTAATAGTAAAAAAGAGGTAGCGGATGCTTTTTTTAATATTACGACGCGTGTAAAAGACATTATGCCTGCTGCTACAATATACGGGGTGATGGTCGAAGAAATGGTACTTGGTGGAAAAGAGGTAATTATAGGGATCACGAAAGATGCACAGTTTGGACATATGATTATGTTTGGACTCGGAGGAATTTACGTAGAGGTTTTAAAGGATATTTCTTTCAGGATCGCACCATTAAGCCATGAGGACGCTATTGAAATGATTCGGGAAATCAAAACTTTTCCTCTTTTGCGAGGGGTGAGGGGAGAGGCAGAGGCTGATATCCCGGCTATTAAAAAATCCCTATTAATTTTATCTCAGATGACATTAGATTTCCCTCAGATTATCGAGGCTGACATAAACCCGCTTTTAGTGAAGAAGCGCGGAGAAGGAGTAATAGCCATTGATGCAAGATTTACTGTAGGAGGTGAGTAAAATGATTACTTTATATGTAGGTTCTACTACAGGATATTCTGGTAAAAGCTTAGTCTCTATGGGACTTGGTCATAAGTTCAAGCAGGACGGATTGAGAGTAGGATTTTTCAAGCCAATGGGAATCCTCCCTATTAAAATTGATGATACTCTGACAGACAAAGATGCTTGGTTTATCTATAGATTATTTGACCTTAAAGATCCATTGGCAGATATATGCCCTGTGGTAGTGACACAGGAACTCATTTACAAAGGCTATCTCAAAGATGTCAAGGGACTTTTGGGAAGAATCGTAAAATCCTACCAAAGGATATCTACAGATAAAGATATTCTTGTGGTTGGCGGTTCTGGAAGTATCTATACCGGAAGTGTTCTGGGAATCCCTGGTTTTAAGGTGATACAACGTCTCAATGCCAAAGTAATAATTGTGGTGAAATACGAAGGAGAATATATTGTTGACTACGTACTCCAGGCCCAAAAAGATCTTAAAGAAAGATTTTTAGGTGTGGTACTTAATAAAGTGACTCATGAACATAGGCATGGTGTCGATGAGTATATCGTCCCCTTTTTAAAAAGAAAGGGTGTTGACATCCTTGGTATACTCGCGCATGATTCTATCTTAGGTTCAATCACTGTAGAAGAATTGAGCGAAATGCTCGGAGGCAAGGTGCTCTGCTGCCATGACAGGCTGGACAATCTGGTAGAGCATTTCTTGATCGGTGCCATGCAGGTAGACAGGGCAATTGAATATTTTAAGAAGACCAGGAAAAATGCAGTGATTGTGGGAGGCGATAGAGCTGACATTCAGCTATCAGCTATAGATTCAGGAACAGAGTGTCTGGTTCTCACCGGTGATCTCTATCCAAGTGAGATTATTATCTCGAGAGCTGAGCAGAAAGATATTCCTATTATGGTAGTAAGGTATGATACCTATATGGTAGCTAAAAAAGTACAAAGACTTTCTGTGAGATTACGATTGAGGGACAAAGCAAAAGTAACCCATGGTATTGAACAGGTGATAAAAAATATAAACTTTCCCTTACTCTATGAAAAGCTGGGAATGAAAATCGGATAAACGTACATTAATCCTGTCCCCATTTAACTGAATTAATCCTTGACATTAAAATGGGATTTGATATATAAAAACTACATGGAAATTCGGTTAAAATTAGGTGATTTCTTTTGTCCTAATGACTTGTGTGAAGATCATGGTAAAAAGGGACTCGGCAATATTGTTCTCTATGACAGATATGGAAAAGATCGCAGGAAACTCCTTAAATGTAAAACCTGCAATTTTAAATTTTCCGAGCGTCGTAGCACGCTTTTTTTCGGTCTTCATACAAAAGAGCCTAAGATAAAAGAGGTCATTCTCCATCTATTGGAAGGAATGAGCTTCAGGGAAGCTGCAAATGCATCCAATCTGGATAAAGATACAGTACAGAGGATATGGAAAAGGTTTATGGTGTATTGTGAGGAGTCAGTAGATAGCCTCCTCAAGGAATTCAACATTAGACTCGAAGATCTTATAATGCTTCTATATAAAAGAACTCAAAAAGGAGTGAGATGAGAGCATGGCTGAGATAAGGATTGCTATTGTAGGATTCGGTAATTGCGCAAGCTCTTTGATTCAGGGTATTGAATATTACAAGACATTAGGTGACAGCCATCCCGACCGGTCTCTTGGATTAATGCACTATGACCTTGGAGGATACAAGCCGTCTAACATCAAGATTGTTGCCGCATTTGATATAGACCAGAGGAAAGTTGGCAGACCGCTTAAAGATGCGATTTTTGCCAAACCTAATTGTACAAAGGTATTTCATAAAAATATTTCTGACTATCCTCTACGTGTGATGATGGGAAGGGTTCTCGATGGCATTTCCCCTCACATGAAAGATTATCCAGATGACCGGCGGTTTATTGTTGCGAGAAAAAAACCATGTGATGTCGTGAAAGCTCTAAAACAAAGCGGCGCTGAAATACTCATAAGTTATTTGCCAGTGGGCTCAGAGAGGGCAACAGCTTTTTATGCAGATGCTTGCCTGAAGACTGGTACAGGCTATATTAATTGTATTCCTGTCTTTATCGCATCTAACAAATCCTGGGCAAAGCGCTTTGAAGAGAAAAAAATACCTGTAATAGGTGACGATATTAAAAGCCAGATAGGTGCAACCATCATTCACCGGGCATTAACAAGATTGTTTGAAGACAGAGGCGTTAAGGTTGATGCTACCTATCAGTTAAATGTTGGTGGAAATACCGATTTTTTAAATATGCTTAACAGGAACAGGGTAAAATCCAAGAAGATATCAAAAACAGAGGCTGTACAGTCTCAACTCCATACCCCGTTAAAAATTGAAAATATTCATATAGGTCCTTCTGACTATGTGCCCTGGCTCCTTGATAATAAAATCTGTTTTCTCAGAATGGAGGGAACGACTTTCGGAAACATACCTATAAATCTTGAACTCAGACTCTCGGTAGAAGACTCTCCGAACAGTGGAGGCGTGGTGATAGACGCCATACGATGCTGCAAAATTGCTCTTGAAAGAGGGGTAGGTGGAGTACTTGTTTCTCCTTCAGCATATTTCATGAAACACCCCATGATCCAGTTCCCTGATGAAGAGGCACGTGATATGGTTGAAAATTTTATTTCAGGGAAGAGAGTAAGATAACGTGTGATAAGTGCAAAATTCGGGCACTTCCTTGATAAGCCTCTCAGTCCACTTATAAAAAAGATTCACTTAAATCCAAATATACTCACCATAGCAGGTTTTGTCGTTACCTGTGTTGCTGCTCTTGTGATTCCCTATAACTTAAAACTTGGCGGAATGCTTATTCTCAGTGGTGGGTTATTCGACATGCTTGACGGCGTTATTGCAAGAGTCAATGAAAGGACTACAAAGTTCGGTGCATTCCTCGATTCTGTACTTGACAGATATGCTGACGCATTCATTTTCCTTTCACTATCTTGGTATTTTGCTTCGGAAGGTAACCAGACAGGTGTTATCTTGAGTCTCGGCACACTGGTTGGTGCGTTTCTTATCAGCTATGCAAGGGCAAGGGCAGAGGGACTCGGTGAATCAGGCCATACAGGCATCATGGAAAGACCTGAGAGGATAATTCTTCTGGCATTCGCTGCATTAACAGGATGGCTTATTCCAGTACTATGGATAATGCTCATCCTTACCCATTTTACCGTTATCCAAAGGGTTTATCATGTATGGAAAGCGATGAAAGAATAATGAGAGCCCAAAGAAGAACCCTGCGGCAAAACCACAGGGTATCTAAAAATATTTAAAAATTACCCCATTTTGTCATTCCTGTGCAGGCAGGAATCCAGAAGGATAAAATACGCAAAACCCTCTGGATTCCGCATCAAGTGCGGAATGACAGATTTGATACCTCTTCCTAAAAATTCTTGCTGGGTAGTTCATTTTACTTATATTGTAGAATATAAGAATGGAGCGGGCGACGGGATTTGAACCCGCGACCTTCAGCTTGGGAAGCTGACACTCTACCGCTGAGTTACGCCCGCATTACTGATTTTATAAATCAGCATGAGCGTAAAAGTCAAGGAAAGGTCGCTTTAATTTTTTCTTAGTTCAACAAAGTACTCAGCCTCAAGAGTACTATAGAATATCTTATCACAGAGGGTTAATGCCGAAAATGTGTGCAACTTAAACAGAATTTTGATAAACTTTTACTAAATAAAAGATTCAAGGGAGGAGAGCCGTGAAAATGAAATTTTTATCAATTGTTATACTGATTGCATTTGTTGCAAGCCTTTCAGGATGCGCATCGCTTACCGAAGAACACAAGGGTGCGACAACCGGTGCAGCAGTCGGAGCAGCGACAGGTGCCGTAGGAGGAGCGTTAGTGGCTGGAAAGGGTTCCAGGACTACGGGAGCGATCATCGGAGGACTTGTAGGAGCACTTGTAGGTGGTGCTATCGGGCACTATGCCTATGACGTTAAAAGATCCCGCCAGGAGACAGCCAATAAGTACAATTATCAGCCATCAATGGGTACAATGGTAAGGATTGAAGATGTATCTGTAGTACCTAATGCTGTGAATCCCGGTAAGAAAGTAGATATTAAGGTAACCTATGCCTTGCTCGTGGCTTCACCTACTGAGCAGATAAGCATAACAGAGATAAGAGAGATACGGCATGATGGCGAGCTGGTCGGTAAACCAGAGGTAAACGTGACTCATGTCGGGGGCACTTATACATCTACAGTTCCTGTCTATCTGCCAGCTAATGCGAAAAAAGGAACCTATACAGTAATAACGACTATTCAGGCTCCAAATGCAAAAGATTCAAGAGAGATGACCTTTAGCGTGAAATAGTATTTTCTATGTCCGGGCTTTCATCTGATGGCCCGGATTTACTTCCTCCCAGTATGCAACTATTGTTTATTGCCACTTGCCCATTTTGCAATTATGTCAACCACCTGGTCCTCAATGCCGAAAAATCCATGATTGCTTATTAATGCCTCGCAGGGATTTGATGCAGACGGTAATCCTCCCGTGACTTCGAAAAAATCGACTTTTGGGCTGTTCTTCATGCGCTGAGCGGATTGCTGCGCTTCTTCAAATGACGTGACTTTAGGTGACAACCTCTCTATGAATTAAGCAAATTGGCCTAAAGCCAGAATTATTTTACACAGCAATGATATGATATTATTAACCATGCAACTCTCATCTCAGCAACTCAAAAACAAGATTCTTAAAGATAAATACAACTCTCTTGTCTTTGAGAAGGGAAGGGGGAGGGAGATATACCTTGTCGGAGGGTATGTAAGGGACATTTTGAGGAATATACGCTCAAAAGACAGGGACTATATTGTGAGCGGAGACATCAGAAGTTTTGTAAAGGAAATCAGAAAGATTACCGGTGGAACCATCGTTGAGCTCAGAAAAGAGCACATGATCAGGATTGCCTTAGAGGGAGGTGCAACCCTTGATTTTTCAAAACCTATGGGAGCTCTTGAAAAAGATCTGTCAAAAAGGGACTTTACCATTAATGCAATAGCCTGGTCTCCAGAGACAGGAATAGTAGACCCATATAATGGAGTTAAAGATATCAGGCAGAGGAAAATACGTTCTCTATCTGATAAAAACCTTATTTCTGACCCTTTAAGGATGCTCAGAGCATATAGGTTTGCTGCAGAACTTAATGGGTATATAGAAAAGGGCACTCGTAAGTCAATGAAAACACTACATAAAAAGATAAAAAGAGCATCTTCTGAAAGAATAACTTTAGAGCTTTTTAATTTGTTAAACCTGAAACATTCGGCAAAATACCTTAAAATGGCACTTATTGATGGCATATTATATGACATTTTATCTATTTCTTACAATCAGTTAGAAACAAACGTTAAAGAAATATCTCGATTTGAAACAATAAATAAAAATAATTCTTTAAAAATTAAAGTTCTACTTAAGAAAATATTTTCTCAAAACCTTGTTTATAAAGGATTAATCTGTCTTGAGTTATTATTACTCAATAATGGTGCATATTTTCTTAAAGAACATTCAAAGATCAGAATGAGTAATAGAATAAAAAAAAGGATAGAACTGGCTCATAAAGGAAGCAGACAGTTCAAAGAAAAAGGGAAGGAAAAATTATTTGATGTCTTTTTAGCCTCAAAAGAGGCTTCAATTGATGTTTTGATAATTTCAGGTAACGTAGATTTGATTAAAGAATATGAAAGGTATAAGAGAACATGGAAAAGGGGGATTTTAAGTTCTGAAGAGGTTATTAAAGTTACAGGGGTAAGGTCAGGTCCTCAGATTGGGATAATGATAACTGAGATAAAGAGGGCTCAATTTGAGGGGAAAGTAAAGACAAAGAAAGATGCAATTAGATTAATTACTTCTATAATTTAACATAATATATCTTATCAGACATATTATACAAACAAAAATTGTGAATAAACTGTTATTATCTCTGTTAAAAATGGATACCATCTTTTGAAATCTATATGTTTCACCATACCTGAATATGTTTTAGGCATATGAAATATCACGCAAAATGAATAGGTTATAGTGTATCTATCAGGTCTCCTCGCATCAAATTTCCTTCTATCTCTGCAGCCCTAACTCTGACAAGGGTTTTTTGAGGATATGCATTTGAGTTTATTTTTATTTTAAGGTAATTGCTTGTAGTTCCAGTTGAAAATCCATCAGAGCCCTTCTCTTCTATAATAACCTCAAGGGTCTTATGGAGTTGAGAGAGCATGTAATTAATTTTCTTCTTTGTATTTAAAGCATTTAACTCATAAACTCTTTCCTTTTTGATTTCAGAAGTGCACTGTTGAGCCATTTCTGAAGCAATAGTTTTTGGTCTTCTTGAAAAAGGGAAAATATGCATGTATGAGAGAGGCAGATACTCAAGCAATTTCTTAGTTTTTTGAAAATCCTTTTCAGTTTCACCGGGAAAGCCAACAATTATATCCGTTCCTATTGCGATATCAGGTACTCTACTCAATATTGTTTCTATCTTTCTCTTAAAATCTTCATCGCTATACATTCTGTTCATACTCTTTAATATAGTATTACTTCCACTTTGCATTGGTAAATGAATGTGTTTGCATAACCTTTTATCCTTAAGTAATTGAATAAGTTCATTATCTACTTCATTACTCTCGATAGAACTTAGTCTTATCCTTTGAATTTGTGTTTTTTCTAAAATAGTTCTAATAAGCTCTGAGAGTTTAATTTTAGGTATGAGATCATATCCATATGAGCCAAGATGTATTCCCGTAAGAACTATTTCGTTGTATCCGGAATCACAAATTTCCCTAACATGCTGCACAACTTTTTGCATATCAAGACTCCTTGATCTTCCTCTTGCCAGTGGAACTACACAATACGTACATGAATAATTACAACCATCCTGCACTTTAATATTTGGTCTTGATTTACTGCTGTGACTGAAAGTTATACTTTCAGTATTATTTGTTAACATATTAATAATATTATATTTATTGTTATTATTTACGATGAAGTCAACGCCATCTATTTTTTTTAAATCATTCGGTCTAAGTTGTGAATAGCAGCCAGTAACAATAACCTTTGCACCTGTCCTTAAAGCTCTCCTGATGAGTTGTCTTGATTGATAATCGCTTTTTGCTGTTACAGAACAGGTATTGATTATACAATAATCAGGACATTCAGATAATGTTACGACAGACCATCCGTATTTAATGAGATTCCCTTCAATAACATCGCTTTCAGACTGATTGACTCTGCAACCGAGTGTAAGGACCGCGACCTTCATTCCTTAATAACTTTTCCTTCAAGAGAGTGCTGCCTTCCCCTCGTTATTTCAACATGTAGTACTGTGCCTTTTTCACTCTCAACCTTAGGAATGTTCACTATTTTGTTTGTCCTTGTCCTTCCCGTAAGCTTTCCCTTATCTGTCACACTCTCTCCTTCAATAAGTATCTCATGTGTTGTTCCTTCGAGAGACCTGTTCTTTTTCTCTGTTATCTCCTCTTGAATCTCCAGTATCTGTTGCAGCCTTTCAGATTTTACCTCTTTTGATAAATGGCCTTTCATTTCTTCAGCTCTTGTACCCGGTCTTGAAGAAAATTTAAAGGCAAATATCCCATCAAATTCTATCTCTTTTAATGCCTTTACTGTATGGATATGGTCTTCCTCTGTCTCACCAGGAAATCCTGCAATAATGTCCGAGGTTATTGCAATGCCCTGAACCTTATCTCTCAACCGTAAAACCTTTTTCATGTATTCTTCATATGTGTATCTTCTATTCATAAGCCTTAACACATTGTTAGAGCCAGACTGCAATGGAAGGTGAATATGCTCACATACTTTAGTGAGTTCAGCGATAGCATCCATAAGCTCATCAGATAAATCTCCCGGATGGGATGTCACAAACCTTATCCTTTCAATACCCCCTACCCTCTCAAGTCTTCTTAAAAGTCCTGGAAAATTGATATCACTTCTATAAGAATTTACATTCTGTCCAAGAAGGGTTATTTCCTTATATCCTTGCTCAGCGAGTTCTTTTATCTCTGCGCATATGTTCTCACTTGACCTCGACCTTTCTCTCCCCCTCGTGTATGGAACGACACAGTAGCTACAGTAATTATTACACCCATACATTATTGTAACCCACGCCTTTACCTCGTCTCCTCTTTTCACCGGAAGGTCTTCTTTTGCTATATCAGGATTATCTTCTAAGGCGAGTGAGCGGTTCCTTCTTGAGACAATATCATGAAGCATGTGTATGTTCTGTGGACCGAATACAAAATCTACATAAGGCGCTCTTGTGAATAAATTTCCTCCTTCATGCTGTGCGATACATCCTGCAACTGCTACTTTCATTTCTGGCCGTCTTTTCTTATAAGACTTTGTCTTTCCGAGTTCGCTGTAAAACTTCTGTTCAGCCTTCTGCCTTATTCCACAAGTGTTGAATATAATCAGGTCTGCTTTACGCGGATCATGAGTTTCAAAATACCCGTCTTTCTGAAGAACCCCGAGCATCTTCTCAGAGTCATGGACATTCATCTGACAACCAAAAGTTCGTATAAATACTGTCTTCATCATTTTTAAAATGTAACATTAATTGTCTGTTTCTGACAAGAAGAGCCATGCACTCACAATAAAACCTGTTTCCTTGAAATATTAGGTCTCTTAATTCTATTATAGAGCATGTTTGGAACACTGCTGAGAACAGTCTTCGGGACAAAAAATGAGCGTGAGATTAAAAGGCTTTTGCCTCTTGTAGAGCATGTCAACTCTTTAGAGGCAGAAATTACAAGCCTTTCAGACACCCAGATTAAAGAAAAAAATGAGGAATTTAAGAAGCGCCTTGAAGCCGGTGAAACTCTTGAAGATATATTACCACAGTCTTTCGCAGTAATACGTGAAGTATCCAGGCGAATACTAAAGATGAGACATTTTGATGTTCAGATCCTCGGTGGTATCGTACTCCATGAGGGCAAGATATCAGAGATGAAGACAGGTGAAGGGAAAACCCTCGTTGCAACCCTGCCTGTCTGTTTGAATGCACTTGAAGGAAAAGGTGTTCATGTTATCACGGTGAATGACTATCTTGCAAAAAGGGATACCCAATGGATGGGACCAATATACAACTTTCTTGGCCTCACCGTTGGAGTAATACAACATGACAGCTCTTTCATCTATGACCCATCATATTCTTCCACAGACAAGAGACTGGAATTTCTCAGGCCATGTTCAAGACAGGAGGCCTATTTAACTGACATAACCTATGGGACAAACAATGAATTCGGCTTTGATTATCTTAGAGACAATATGAAATATGATATATCTGATTACTGTCAGAGGGAACTGAATTATGCAATCGTGGACGAGGTAGACAGTATTCTGATAGATGAAGCACGAACACCACTCATCATTTCAGGCCCTTCAGAAGAATCCACGGATAAATATTACAAGATAGACAAGCTTATTCCGAGACTTCAAAAAGATAATGATTACACGATTGATGAAAAGGCAAAGTCTGCTATTCTTACTGAAGAAGGGAATATCAAGGTAGAAAGATTACTCGGTGCAGGTAACCTTTATGACCCATCAAATATTGAACTTGTACACCATGTCCTCCAGGCATTGAAGGCGCACACCCTTTATAAAAGGGATGTTGATTATGTCGTCAAAGATGGTGATGTCATTATTGTAGACGAATTTACCGGAAGGCTCATGCCTGGTCGGCGCTGGTCAGACGGACTTCATCAGGCAGTAGAAGCAAAAGAGGGAGTGAAAATTGAAAGTGAGAATCAGACTCTTGCCACCATCACCTTTCAGAACTATTTCAGGATGTACAAGAAACTTGCAGGAATGACAGGAACAGCAGATACAGAGGCGGAAGAATTTGCAAAGATTTATAACCTTGAAGTTGTTGTGATACCAACAAATGAACCAATGATAAGAGATGACCATCCTGACATGGTTTATAAGACAGAGAGAGGGAAATTCAATGCAGTTTTAACAGAAATTGAAGAACTTCATAAAAAAGGGCAGCCTGTTCTTGTGGGAACTATCTCTATAGAGAAATCTGAAGTATTGAGCCACATGCTCAAGAAGAAAGGTATCCCGCACTCTGTACTCAATGCAAAGTATCATGAAAGTGAGGCAGAGATAATTGCACAGACAGGGAGAAGTGGTGCTGTTACTATAGCAACAAATATGGCTGGTCGAGGAACAGACATAATTCTTGGAGGTAATCCTAAAGGCCTTGCCAGAGAGTTTTTGAGAGACAAAAAAGAGTATACCGAAGACGAATGGAAGCATACTCTTTCAAAGGCTGAAGATATCTGTAAAAAAGATAGAGAAAAAGTATTATCCCTTGGAGGCTTCCACATACTCGGCACAGAGAGGCATGAGGCAAGAAGGATAGATAATCAGTTGAGAGGTCGTTCAGGCAGGCAGGGAGACCCTGGTTCTTCAAGATTTTATCTTTCACTTGAAGATGACCTTATGAGGATCTTTGGCTCTGACAGGATATCAGGTCTTATGGGAAAACTTGGCATGGACGAAGATATGCCTATAGAAAATAAGATGGTTACAAAAGCTATAGAGAATGCTCAGAAGCGTGTTGAAGCGCATAACTTTGATATAAGGAAGCACCTCCTTGAAT
>Ga0224506_10002086_pt1 | contig 13887 bp, 8 predicted proteins | sample SF_Jan12_sed_USG_2_FD_169108 | JGI IMG/M metagenome (GOLD analysis project Ga0224506, IMG submission 169108) | Sediment microbial communities from San Francisco Bay, California, United States - SF_Jan12_sed_USGS_8_1 | ecosystem: Environmental > Aquatic > Marine > Sediment | place: USA... | reverse complement strand
GGGATTTATGCTGGAACATCAATATGCAATGAAATTGAAATTGTTACAAAGTCAAAAAATTCTAGAAATGAAGGAATTGTAACTCTACCGGTTGGAAAATGGCAAGAACTCGCTTCTGACAATCCAAATCAAGAGTTAACCCAATTAACCCAGTTTACATTTCAAATAGTTAGATCAGAACATGATGAAAACTCATCATTCACTAGAATAACACTTAAGGGATTGAAACAATTTATCAAAGATGAATTATTTAGTTCCAATGGTTCAGGATTTTCAAATTTTAGAAAGCAGTTACAAAATATCCTCCCACTAGACTTTCCATCAGAGGTAGCAACAGAATTTCATGAAATGTCTGAAAATATCCAAAATAAAATCAGTAATGATAGTGATTTTCCTAAAGTGCAGATAATCTTTAATGGTGAACAATTATATAAATTACATCAAGATGATCTATCAGTAGATCCAAATTACTTTAGGGATTATGAAATCAAAGATAATGAAGGAAATGTTATTGCATTTGGATGGATTACTGCAAATTCAAAATCAAAAGCACTTGATGAGATCAATTTAAGGGGTATACAATTAAGAAAGAAAAATATTGTTGTAATTGACCGGGAGAAGTGGTTTGCGTACTTAGATAAAATCGGAAAATCCTTGCGTGTACAGGTTAGACTTAGATTTTCTGGAGAATTTTATATTATTGATGATAAAATACAGCCGACGCAAGGAAGAAATGATTTTTCCGATAGTGAGTTGGTAAGAATCCTAAAAGATCAAATTGCAGATCGAACAGTCGAATATACAAATTTAATTCATACACGAGATTATGATTCAAAAAAAGCGAAAACTAAAAGAGAGAAATCAGAAATTACAAGAAGAACCAAAAAAATTATTGCCAGTAGGGAAGAAACACAAAATGAATTAGGAGAGTGGGTAAAAATTGGAAGAGAAAAGAAGAAAAAGCAAAAGAAAAGGGAGAAGATTGATGAATTAAATGCACCTCTAAATATGGATGAAGTAATTCGTCCTGTACTGGAAGAAGCAGGTAAAATGCAAAATGCTTACATGCTTATTTTCATAATAGAAAATACAGTAAGAAGGTTTATGGATCTAGTAGCAAAAATAGAAACAGGTGCACCATTTAACTCAAGTAATCCTAAACTTGCGATTAATGCAAAAATCAAACAGTCTATAGGCAATGTAAAGAAATTACGTGCGGATTCAGTTTGGAATGATAAATCACAATTTCCTTCTGATCTCTATTTTACAAATACAGATCACCTTACAACATTGATTTCAGCAAATCATTCTATGTTTCTGAAATATTGTCCACAAATAAATGATTTGATAAATTTAGTCAACAGAATGGAAGATCTAAGAAATTTTGTTATGCATAACAATCTAGGACTACCAATCAAAGTTGTGAGTGAACTGGAAACAATTTCATCGAATGTTAGGGTTGTCCTAAAAGATTCATTCATTAAATTAACTGAATTAATGAATCAGGGATAATTCTATGGTTAATTGAGTTGGTGTTCAATGAGAGTTAGAAAATATGAAACAAAAGAGTTTGTAGTACCTCAACAGATTAATCGTATACCAAATTGGAATAATCCAAAATTGTGGGAGATCTCTGACATTGTTCATTTTCCTGAATGGTATCAAGAATTGGTACTTGAAACAAGAAAAGAAGTTGAAGAATATTACAACACTGGATTAGCATCACACTCAGATGAGCAATTCCAACAATCAACTAGAACACTTAGGAGATTAGCAAGACACCTATCCAATGGAATGAATATAAAAGAGGCCCTCTTCAAATCAAATGGTTGGAAAGGTAGTATAGGGTTTGCATATGCGATATATCATATGAAGTTATATTATGATGAAAACGATATTTATCCTACAATTAGTCCAAAATCCAAATTTGAACAAATCAGAAAATCAGCAGAAAAAGGGTACTGGACTGGATACAATATCCAATCATGGAATGATCTTATGATGTTTGTTTTCAATGAACGTAACGATGTAAAATATGCAATAGAAGGTGGTCTTGAGAAAGCAATTGATGAAATGAAAGATTATCATGAAAAATATTCTCAATTACCAACCAGTAAGGATTTGGTTTCAGTTAATAATGCTGTATGTAGAGGATTGTTTGAAGAAGATGGAATATTTTCTTGGAATGAGCTGATGCTCTATGTTTTTGATGAAGTAAATATTGCTAAAGGACTTTATGAAGGTATTGAAGGATTTGAGAGAGCAAAAAAAGCATTGTTGGAATTTCAACAAGAGTTTGATGAATTACCAATTATCAGTCATCCAGATATGGTTGGAATATCAAATGCAATAAGCAGAGGTAATTTCAAGCAATTTAATATTAATCGCTGGAACGATTTAATGAGAAGTGTATTTGGAAAGGTAAATGTTAATACAAGGAGATATATGGGTAAAAAAGGACTTGAAATTGCAAAATATGAACTAAGAGAATATCACAAACGAACTGGTGAGTTACCAAGTCACAAAAATAAAGAATTTGTTAGTATAATAAATGCTGCTCACAATGAAAGATGGAAAAAATTTGGTATAAAATCTTTTAACGATTTGCTTATGTACGTATTTGGTGAGGTAAATCGGGTATCACCTAATACATATGTTGGTTTCAAGGGTTTACACTTTGTTCAAGGAGTTTTAATCAAATTTTATGATGATAATGAACGGTTGCCTGTTTCTGCGGATGAAGGAATGAATGGCATCAATGGATCAATAAGTCGAGGATATTATGTATCCCATGGAATAAAGACATGGAATGATCTGCTTAAGGTAACGTTTGGAGAACTAAATCACAGACAAAACATCTATGGAGGGAAAGAAGGGCTTGAATTTGCAAAACAAGAAATGATTGAGTTTGAGAAAAAGCACAAGCGATTACCAAAATCAACTGAAATGCAAGGGATTACTGGTGCATTGAAACGAAAAGAATGGGCGGAATTTGGAGTTACTTCTTGGAATCAACTTATGAAAGAATTATTTGGTCGATATAACTTTGCAGGACATAGAGGTAAATATTATGGTGAAAAAGGATTGCAAACAGCGATTGAAGAGCTCAAGGCAGTTGAGAAAAGAGAGAGGAGGCTACCACAAGCAAATGATAAGGGGATAGGTGGGATTAGACAAGCAATAAAAAAGGGAAAATTCAGAGAATTTGAGGTTGACAATTGGAGTGAACTTCTTTTCAAAGCATTTGGTACTAAATATAAAAATATTAAACTAAAGGGAGAGAGAGGATTTGAACAGGCAATAAAAATTATGAAACAATTCGAATCTGAAAATGGTCGATTACCTGGTAATAAAGATAAAGATGTTCAAGCTGTTGTTCGTGCTATTGACAGAAGAGATTTTCATGAATTTGGAGTTCGAGTTTGGAATGATATGCTAAAACATGTATTTGATAGGGTTAATCTCAGGTCCTTTGTATTTACTGGAGAAGATGGTTTTGCAAATGCAGAAAGAGAATTAATTACACTGAAAATAAATTTGGGTAGATTACCAAATGCTAACGATGCAGGAATTGGAGGAATAGTTATTGCCATCAAAAGAGGAGAGTGGCACGATCTTGGAATTTATCGATGGAATGATATGATGGATAGAGTATTTGGAGAGGTTAATCACAGAATTTACAATTTACCAAAAAGAGGAGATGATTAAATGAGAAAGAAAAAACAAAGTAGAGCTCGAAGAAAAGCTGATAAAAAATCAGGGAAGGTTATTAAGAAATCTAAAACAAAGACAACTGAAAGAGAAAGATTGGGTGAAAAGTCCTTTCCTGATAAAGAAAAAATCAAAAAATTAAGAAAAGAAACTAAGAAACAAATGGAAATACTTTTTTCAAAATTGGAGCAAATGTTGCTTGAATATAATCCAATTCAAACTTTAACAGCACTTTCTCATATTCTCTTGCTGTCTAAGAATAGTAATATGTTAAAAGCTAAATCTGGACTTGATAATTTTCCTGATGATGAAATTGCTATAGAATATCTGATGAGTTTTATATTATCTCTGGAGTACACCTCAACGCAAATTGAGATACCTAGAGATAATGTTAATATTATTAAAGAGATATATCAGATCATTGAAAGCATTTTTCATGCAACAAAAAATTATTTCTTTACAGAATTTGCTGAAGATCGGTATAGTCCAAAAGAACAAGAAATCAGATTTCGGCTAATTATGAAAAGTATGAACCTTAAAGGACATTATTACTTAACCCATTATTATTTGTTCATAAATGAGTTCGTCCATTTGATATCGAGCTTCAATGCAAATGAATTTGGGGAAAAAATATCATTTTCATTATTGGATATTTGGAATTTTATTAATCAAACTACCAAAAATGTACTCAGAAAGTACCTTTTAGAAACTGATATAATAAGCTTAATGAATGAAATGCAAGATAAATATGAAAATTATATGTTATCCTTTGAGCAAGGTAATTTGGAATTATCTGATTACCTGGTAGAGCAATTTGATATAATTGGAAAGACAATTACAGATGAAAATGAAAAAATTGAAAAAATTCGAGAAACAATATTTGAAGATATTAAAAATCGAAATTTTGACCTTTATGATAAAATAATTCAAAATAAAAAAGAACTAGGAGGTAATCCTGAACCTATATTGAAATTTATAATAAGACCAAATTCTGATCTAGAAAAAGATATGCTAAAAGCGATTTCTCTAAAAATTGGTAATAATAAAGATATATTCGCACCTCCCAATTATGCATACAACATCTTAAACCCCACAGCTATACACTACCAACCAATAATATTTAATGATAAAAATTATTATTGTTTCCATCATTTACTTCCACTAAGAAATCTACTGAGTATATCAGAAAATCTGATTAAAATTAATAATAAATCCTATATTAAAAAATTTTTAAAACAAAGAGATAAGTTCACAGAAAAGAAAACTAAAGAGCTGTTTCAAAAACTACTACAAAGCGATTCATCAAAGACATTTAATTCATTATATTATGGAGATTATGAATTAGATATAATGATTATTCAAGATAGAGCATTGTTTTTGATAGAGGTGAAGGCTGGTATGCTACCTGATAGTGCAAGTAGAGGATCAGTAAAATCGTATTTGTCGGGCATGGAAGAACTTATTGGTAAAGCATTTGAACAAGCAGAACGAGCTCTGAATTATATTAGTACAAATTCTTCTGCAAAGTTTTATGAGGAAAATAGGAAAACATTGATAGTTGAAATAAATTCCAACGATTTTGATAATATAATACCTATATCTGTTTTATTAGAAAACATTGGTGATTCAATTACCAATTTAGGTTTAATGAATAAACTAAATTTAGTATCTGGATATAATTTCTGGGCAGTAAATATTTTTGATTTGTATGTATTTGCAGATCTAATTAGATATCCATCTCAATTAATACATTATCTTAAACGAAGATTTAATTTTAAAGGAAAAGAGAAGCTTGGGCATATTGATGAATTAGAGTTTCTTGGTTTATACCTAAAAAATAATGGTTATTTGTCTGAGGAAACTGAGAAAGAAATTGATAAAATGGACACTATATTCTTGGATGGGTTTATGGAAGACATTGATGCATATTTTTATGCACAAGATGCAAATTTGTTGTTGGATAAAAACGAACCTTTACCCAAACTTCCTCGCCAAGAAATGTCAAAATATTTTGAATATTTATTGAAGATATTAAATAAGCAAAAACCAGATTATTTTACTGTAGTTTCAATATTATTGATGGATTTAGATCAAGAGGCAAGAGAACTTATTCACAATAAGATTGAAGAATGGGAAAGTGATACAGAAGATCATGCTTTTACAATTGGAGTAGAAAAACATTTTCTTACTTTTTATCGGTCATCTGAGAAAAATATTGAGAAATTGTTGGATTACTATAAACCCAGATTGGAAGAACTTGATATGGAAAAATTATATGTAATAAAATGGGATAACTCTATTGTAGATGACAAATGTAAAATTATAATAGGAGTTGTTGAAAAATAGATTATTGCTAAATTAAGTAAATTATCAATGCAATCTCTTTTGGATGCCGTTAGCAAGAATAATCTTGTTAATGTCAAAATGATAGTTTTTTAAATTTCACGTCCTTTGGAAAATTCAAATTTTTTATACCAATATTTATTGATCGAATGAAAATTTCCTGGCTTGTTATGCAATATCCTAAGTTCATCATTGGTTCATAATAATTTGGTATTCTATGATACCTATGAATTGCTAGAGTACAACGGGTTAGATTTGCAGATTTTAAACTAAACCATGTTCCATGAATGTCTGAACTAGTTGGATCATAAACCAGTCGATAATATTTTTCAAAACCTGTTTTTTTTGCCATATCTCTAGCACTAATAGAAGTCCAAAATGAAAGGTTAATATCAATTAATTCAGGTGTAAAACCACCTCCTAGGGCATTTGCAATTTCTTCAACATCTTGATTATTCAAAGTCTGTTCCGTTGTATATGTATCTTGCATATGTAATAATAACAATTTTTCTTTACCTTCTCCATACTTGATAAACTCTTCATATTCGCTTTCTGTTCCGAATTTAATTAAATATGAAAAGGTGATTACAGTATCAATAAGACAACGCAAAATAATCCCTCCAAGGTCTTTTGTCCATAGATGTGGATAGTCTAACATAATTACATACAATCGGGTAATTCTAGAAAATAATCCTAAATTGACTTCATCCTTAATAGAGTTATAGATATTAAACTCATAATCAATGATAAGATTGTTAAGGTATACTTTTGCTACTTCAATATTATTATCTACTTTGGATATCAATTTTGTAATTTTATCTTTATCCTTCTCTGTTTGATCCTTAGAAGGTACTAAATCATAATTAAATGGTTTACAATTGCTTAGCTTTACATTTTGATTCCAAAAAATTTTTGACCATTCCAATTTGTGATCCTTAAATACAATTAAGTTGAAGAACATACTCATTTGTAATCTAGTTATTTGGTGCACATGGCTAATTTCAGTCTCAGTCAAATAATTTGGATACTTAGGCAATAATTCAAGGTAATCATCAATTTTATCAGTTGCAAATTTTATCATACCAAACTTAAGTACTCTCCTAAAAGGAATAGTTCGAATATGACCTGATTTTTCATTCTTACCATCGAAAATACTGGAAATAAAATTTTCTAAGTTTTCTATGTGTTCAGTTGATTCTTCTACTTTAACCTCGCTTTTAGGAGTTAACCAACTCATGGGTGATGATGGATATAATTTTAGAAATTCTCCGAATGGAGTAATTACTGCTTCAACAACTAATTCGTGATAGTCAGTTATAATTTTGTTTCTTATTTCTTCATTGATCTTTTCAAACTCACTTATAAAACCGATGAGTTCAAGATTTGCTAAATCTCCAATTGTATCCAGAAATTTATCATAAATCAATAAAGCCTTTTTATCTTCATAGAATTCAAAAAGAAAAGCTATCCATAAATGTTCAGGTAGCAAATCTTTATCCCAAGTATATTGAACAATAGGCGATTTCAATTGGTTCATTGGTGAAACTAATTTCGACTTAACTTTTCTATGATCTGACAATGGTGAATATTTTGATTTGTCATTCTTCTTTTGATTTTTTCTTCTTTTAGAACCCATATTTTTCCTCCTTGAAAGATAAACACTATAACAGTTGGAATATATATTTAATATTTAACTATCCTATACATACAATAATGATGATTATGATATCTTAGAAAATTAAAATAAAGAATTTTTCACTTATACGAGCTATTCCAAAACTTTTTGAAAAGTAATTTTTCATTCCAGAACTTTCCGCGATTCATTCCAAATCTTTCTGAAAACACTCATCAATGTTGAAATAAATCCCCTATCTCTACAATTCCCCCCCAAATAATCCAATAGGCACAAATAATTCCTTAGGTGTCAAAGACCCATGTTGTCCGTGTAAATGCATGGGATCACCCAACGGCACGATTTCAGGAATATCTGCTAGATATCCATCTTCCATAATCATCATGAAGTCACCATATCTCATCTCAAATGTATCATTACCACCACTCATCGAGATTGCATCTTTTTTATCGATAACATAACCTCTACTATTTGCCAATTCTTCTAACTTCATCCTACCCTTATCCAAAGCGCGAGGTTCACAATATGCATGAAGTACTCTACCACTTGTTGATAAGGTAACACCTTCATTCCTTATACTTCTCCAAGTTTCCCAATCCATCCACTGTGATACTTCATGATTAACCTGTACTTGTCCATGGTCTGCAGTCAAAGCACCAATTGTTGATCCATCCTTGAATTTTGGATGTTGTGTAACTGTTGAAACTAATCTTTCTATACCCTGTACTGCACCTTTGTAATATGCGCTATCAGGTCCGTATCCATGACCAGCGATATCTGCATCGCCAAGATAGATGGCAATGAGTTGTCTACCATCTTGATCGAGTTGAGATAGAAGTTGTTTGCCTGCGTCTGCATAGTCGGTATACTGAATGGATTGCAGGTTGGGATTAATCAAATCAATTAAATTGGGATTGTAAGGCATATTTGGAGCAAGAAAAGTACCAGTTATTTGATTTTCAGGGGCAGTAATTATATCAATAAGTGGATCACCCGAAACAAAATCACTTATCTGGTATTCATCTAAAACAAAGGTAGCTTTATCATCCTTTAGATATTTGAGATTCAGAGAATTCCAAATAGTATCCAGTTTCTCATTATAGATATTATAACCAACTAATCCATGGTCTGATGGATTCATCCCATAGCTGATAGAGGTCATCACAGTTGATGTCATTGATGGAAACATGGTAGATCCAACCATACCCTGATTAGTGATATTATCCCATAAAAATCCTCCAAACTGTTCTAAATGGACCACACCTATTGCATCGCAGATGAAAAATACTAGATTTTCCACACCTGCTGAAAATTGTTCTGCAATTCTCTTATTCAATTTTGGATTGAATACTTTGTTGTCTAGTGCCTCTTTATTATTCAAATTCATATGTCTAGCAATAGATGGTAGAACACTTGTATTTGATTGTTCAAGATTCGGTTTATATAAACCATATTCTGAAGATAAGATCTCTACTGGTACATCATAGAATGTTTCAATTTTCATAATTGTAAATAGTTTAATTCGCTTTAAAGTAATTACATCTTTAAATCAGAATGTGATGAAAAAATGTTGATGAATTAGTAAATATTAAAGCGAAAAATTATATACAGATAAAATTATTACTTTAAGCTGTTAATTTCTTAACAAGTATCTTAAAATCAGATTCATCCATTTTTACCAAGGGATCTCTAATTTTTCGTGTCCACATTTCAGGATTTTCAAATGTGGTTAAAGTGGAATAGATAACGCTATTGAATTTTAATCCATTATGAATAGGTGCATTATAAATCGGTTCTAAATGTAAATAAACGATTTTAGGGCCGACTCTACATTGATCGATCTCATATTCTGCGACAATTGTGATAAATTCATTTTTTCTAATTGCTATTAATGCATGATCGGATATTTCAATTCGTTGAAATTTTTCTGCTTGATCACCATTCACTCGGAGTTCACGTAATTTCTTTAGCTCTTGGTAGCTTTCTTCTTCTACAATAAACATATAGAAACTTCTAGCAGGCACCATTTATATTATCACACCATTGATTATGAAAGTTCTTATTGAAATGAGCATAGATATCATCAAACTTGGAAAAAATAATTCAAAATACCTTGCAAAATAAGAATTAGAAAAGAAAATTTTTGATTTTCTAAGTTTATTGAGATAAAAGAAAATGCGACTTAATATCATATAGATTAATAGAGTGCATCAATCAACCCGTCAGCCTCTAAATCAGCCCAATGATCAACAATTTGATTAATATGCATTTTTGATTCTAACCAATTAGATAATTGAAGAGCATCTTTTTTGCATAATTCATATAATGCACTAGATCTTGCTTTCACAACAATTGGATCTGATTCAGTTATATATCTTTCAATCACATCAAGTGAGTAAGTTAGATTATTTTCCTTGTCTAATGGTGTAGATACTATGGATAATATTGTTGCCTTCGAATATGGATCTTCAATCTTATCAATTAAACCGTTTAACCATGTTTTGGTTACCTCAGGACAACTTCTAGCAAATCCATCTTTAAAAGCTTCATATGATACGGTCATTACATAGGGATCTTTTTCAGCTAATAATGGAGTTACAAGATGAAGTATCTCACTCTTGGTTTCTTTGGATAATGATCTAGTTATAGAAATGTTTTTTGCTGCAGAAATTGCTATTCTCCTGAAGTATAAATTATCAGATTGAATATATGAGGAATAAAAGGATTGATAATCACCAATTTTATTGAGTATAATTGCGATCATAAAATCAATAGAAATTTGTCTGATTTTCCAATCTTCTGAATCTGCCAATGCGTTGATAATTGAGCATGTTTTCGGTAAATCTCGGAACCATATTTTTGATCTTTCTAGTAAAAGTCCTGACACAACCATGCAATTATGATCATCATCTTCAATCAGTTCTAAACCCCATTCATAGGCCAAATCTTCGGATATATTATCAAAAGATTTCTTTATCTTGATTATTGCCTTATAATTGATAAAGCGATCTTGAAATGAGGATTTAAATTTATCCAAATCTAATTCTTTGATTGATTCATCTAGTAAATCACTATTTTCTGTTGAGAATTTTAACTGTTTTTTATTTATTTGAGATCCCTTCATGAAATTTGATTTGGTATTTACACCTATCTTCAAATAAATAAACACCCGCGAGGTAAATAAGTATATACACATGGGACTATAAAAACAATATCTTCAAAGATTCGAATGACATAAAAAATGGTAATATATTATAGAATTGAACTTTTATTTCCTATTTCTCCAGTTTATTTAAAAAATAATTTAGTTGATGAAAAACTATTTTATAGATAATTACGAGAAAATAATTGGGAATAAATGTTAGATCACCATGAGGAAAAGAAAAATACCTATCTCTATATAGGTGTGAATCCAACAAAAGATGGTGAACAGGTAATAGAGTCATTTTCTGGAGAAAATTTAGTACCGCTTTCTTGGTTCTTCTTATTTTCTCCCGACGAAGTAGTGACCAGACAACAAGAGTTTCCTGGTTCATTTACAATGAACACAAAAAAATCCAAAAAAAGAAGCAAAACCAATGAAATCACACTTGAAAATTTAGAACAACAAATGAATGAGCCAGTGGCATTTCGAACTTCACTACCGGAGGCAAAAACAAGACTAGCAGAATACAAGGAAACATTCAAAAAAATACCTTACATGTGGAGTTATTTCAGAGTAATTGAAATTTTAGATAAACAATTAGAGCATTTTATCTCAGACTTAGAAACAATAGAAGATTACACACCACAATTGAAATTAGGACCTCATCCATTAAAACCACTTTCTCAAATCGAGATGCAGAGTAAAAAAGAGGAACCAAGTATTATTGACATGGATAATCCATTTGCAGGACTTGAAGATTTTGGTTTTCCAACTGAAAAGTCAGAACCAACCACATCAAAAGGATCATTGGATTCAATATCAGATGAGGAACTGCTTTTAGCCCTGCAAGAAGCGGCAATGCTAGACCAACCAACAGACACCGAGAAGATAGAATATTTAGAAACAGAGGAGGAATATAATTTCCTACCAATTGTGCTGCATTTTGATACAATCGCTATAGATGGTCGTGGGTCAAGATACGCCCGTATTCCACTATTACTTGAGAGACTCCTACACCATGCCAAGAGAGAGGGCGAACTTACTCGTGTGATGCAAGATTTAATGCAAGAAATATTTAGAGAGGCAAACACAGGCTGGAGAATCACTGGATTATTAGCAGAGGATTTTATTCAAGGTGATACCAAACTCTTGGCAAATATTATGATAGGAAGTCACAGTCCATTTATTTTAATTTCAGAGAGCTTTGATCTTGAATATTGGACTAAAGGAACCCTCCAAAAAGGTGATGAACGTATCATGTATAATCAAACCATGCTCCCGAGTGAGGAAATACATCGAGCATTGAAAGCGGGAAAGTTAGATCAAATATCAGAAACTATTGGTGTTATGATTATGGAAACTCAAAGAACAAAAGTACCTAAAATTACCCGTGATTTATTAAATGAACTACCAGTAAACAGTAATTTATGGGGATTTAGATTACTTATTCAAGATATAAACCGTGAATTTAAAGCTGCATCAATTTTATGTTCTGATCCTAACACATCATGGGAGAAGGAATTCAAAGAAAAAATCAATCTTCCAGGAGTACTTGAAGATTGGAATATTGAACTTCAGGCTAGGTTCGAGGAATTCACCGATATTGATAAGTATTCATTGGTATTTGAAGGTGCAAGAGACTTGGATGAGACTGTTAATGGATTTGTCAGATGGATTAGACGCCATAATCTCATGTATAGACAAAGATTTGGTATCAAAGGAACAGTAATGGAATTAAAAAATGCACTTGCAGAGACATCAGATAAAATCTTAGGTCAACAAATTTTCAACATACTAACTAAATTAACAGAACTAGGTGTATACGAGGCAATTGATGTATTATCTGATGACGCTATCGTCCGTAAATTACCGTGGTTATATTCATAAATTAATGACAAATTAAAAAGGTTAGAAAATAATATTTTATTTTGAGAAATTGCAGAATTGTGTCTAAATTAATTAATTGTTATGGATATTTAACTGTCAAAACCTTCAATTTCATCCAAGTCATCGTATGTCTTTCGAACTGCTTCATGAACTTGATCTTCTGTTTTAGCTCCGGTACAAACTAAATTACCGGATTGGAATAATAATAAAACTGTCTTGGGTTCTGATAATCGATATATTAAACCTGGAAATTGTTCTGGTTCATACATTGATTGTTCTAACCACATAGAAGCTAACTCAAGGTTAATTGTTCTATTATTGAAGTTACCTGAGGCGACGATATTTTGGACAATAATCTCAGGTTCTTCCTCGATGGTGGTACCTGATTCTTTGAGAATCTCAATAACTGCTAATACTGCAGTATGAACCATTTCAGTACTCTTTGCACCGGTAATTACCAATTTACCTGATGAAAATACCAAGGAAGAGATCTTAGGATCTTTTGTCTTTAGAATCAACCCTGGAAATTGTTCTGGATTGAAACTTACAGTTAAAACATCATCATCAATTAATTGTTGATAAATTGAAACCAAATTAATTGAGGTAAAAAGGTTTACTGATGCTACACAATTCTGTATTATTATTTTGAAATCAAGGCCGTCTTGCTTGTTTTTGGCCTCTGCTGGTGATTCAGATTTTGATTCAGATGACATAACTACCCGACAAATTCATAAATCGTTAGGTCTTTTATAAAAGTTAATACATAAATCATTGTAATTTATAAATGATTTTTCTTTTTATATGCTTTATATATATCAAGTCAGATAACATGATAATTTTTGTATATACATCAATTTGTGACTCAATTTACAATTCAGTAGTTTTTAAGCTGAAATTACAATAGTTCAAAATCTAGCATTACTTAGATGTTAATGCTAGAAGAACTAGGTCACACCCTATATTGAATAAAATGACCGAAGGCTCAAATATCTAATATAGATCAATGGGAAGTTCTAATCTCCGATGGAGATACGTTAGTAATCAAAGTTAAATTACAATAACTTTGTGAGTGATCTGCTAATGTTAAATAACACGGAAATCCTGACTTCGATGAAACCTAATGGGTTGAGAAGCAGAAAGAAGCCACAGAATGAAGACCCTGCTAATC
>Ga0224506_10002085_pt1 | contig 13888 bp, 13 predicted proteins | sample SF_Jan12_sed_USG_2_FD_169108 | JGI IMG/M metagenome (GOLD analysis project Ga0224506, IMG submission 169108) | Sediment microbial communities from San Francisco Bay, California, United States - SF_Jan12_sed_USGS_8_1 | ecosystem: Environmental > Aquatic > Marine > Sediment | place: USA... | reverse complement strand
ATGCAATGCTGCCGACTTGCCATAATTACGATTAAATTTTATCCCTTTACAGTTAATATTATCCTTATTTATATCCGTTATCACCTGCCATGAACGATCATTACTCCCATCATCAACAAGTATCACTTCATAGGTAAAATGATGGGCATCCATAACTTTCTTAATCCAATCTGTTAATTCAACAATGGATTCTTCCTCATTAAATAAAGGAACTACAACAGAAATATCAATTTTTTCAAGCATTGTCATTTTTTAGTATCCCTACAAATGTATTGATTTTTTGAGTAGGTATAAAATGAAAAAGTCATCCGCTAATTAGCGGATGACTTTTTCATTGATCCCAATTCTGATTACACTTCTTCTGCTGGATTTGCATTTTTTGTAATTGCAGTAACAATTAAGGTCAAAATAAAGCCGAAAAACACAGTACCTAATATAGCAAACACCATAATAATTTCAGGTGTCATAAATGAACTACTGATTTCCATAGCTTGATCTATTTGCTCTTCTGCCATCCCTTGCTCCACCATTTTTTCATATTGAAGATCCTTTATAGTTTCCAATATAGTTTCATCAATAAATTTCATATTAATGTACATGAATATAGAAGATAAAATGGATCCAATTGTAACGACAAGCGTACCAATCCCAAGCCCTTTCCCATAACTCATAAACCCATCACCTTCATCTTTAAATGCTTTTTGCGACAAATACACAGCTGCAATTACAAACAAATAACTCACCCAAGATACTGCCTGATTCCCTATCAATCCAGCTATCTGAACTAATAAGCTAAAAGCAATTAAAATGACACCCAAAATTAACCCCCATTTTAATGACACTTGCTTAACTGTTGATTTTTCAATTCTTTGTTCTTCCATGATAGATTTAGTTAGGTTGTTTTCGTAATAATATTGCGATGATGATGTTTAAAAATACCCCAATCCCTAGTGTTTTAAAAAAATAATCAATTGCAAGGTCAAATGAAGTGGTGAGCGGTAATTTATCGAGCTGTAGCTGAAAAGCTTCCTCACTAATTGACTCCGTTAATTGAGCTTGATGTTCCAACAGCAAATTAGTGCGTTCTTCAATATAAATTTGCAAAAAATCTTGATCTACAGCAACAAAAAATATGATAAAAAGTGACATAAAAAAAGAAATCACTAGCAATGTAACAAACCCTACAGAGAGACCTTGCCAAAAATGAAGTGTATTGTTATTCTTGTTGTCTCTAAAATCTTTCATCGCTATTACCATAAATAGAGGCAATATCACAAACCTTACGTCAAAAACAATAGGGATACCCATGGGATGCCTTCCCATATAAAACAACACTACAAATAACACGATTAGCAATGCTGAAGCGACACCTCCAAATTGAACAGGCACAATAAAAATTGGTTTTTTCATTCGTTTATTCCTTTTATAGGCTACAAAGATAATGATTAGTAATCTGAGTTCGAATATTAAACCTACTTTATCTCCAATTCTCACTTTTAACAATCTCAAACAGTACTAGCCTACTACTTGTTGCCAATTGCATTTGAAAATATTAAAATCCCTGCCTCAACATTATTGATAGATGCTATGATATTATTACTTTTGCGACTTATGGATTTTAAACTTCAGGTACAAGACGCAAAAAGCAAAGCACGTACAGGCGAAATCACTACCGATCATGGCACTATAAAAACACCTATTTTTATGCCTGTAGGTACATCTGGCACTGTGAAAGCTGTACATCAGCACGAGTTAAGTAATGATATAAAAGCCCAAATTATTCTTGGCAACACTTATCACTTATACCTCCGTCCGAAAGTTGAAATTCTTGAAAAAGCAGGAGGTCTTCATAAATTTAACGGTTGGGACAAACCTATACTAACCGATAGTGGTGGTTATCAAGTGTTCTCATTGGCCGAAAATAGAAAAATAACAGAAGAAGGGGTGATTTTTAGATCTCATATTGATGGGTCGAAACATTTATTCTCTCCAGAAGGAGTAATGGATATACAGCGCTCCATTGGAGCTGATATAATTATGGCATTCGATGAATGTACTCCTTACCCCTGTGAGTATGATTACGCAAAGGACTCTATGGACATGACTCACCGATGGTTAAAACGTTGTTGTGACCGTTTTGATAGTACCGAAGAAAAATATGGGTATAGTCAAACACTCTTCCCAATTGTACAAGGAAGTGTGTATAAAGATTTACGGCAACAATCGGCAGAGGCAATCGCCTCATTCGGAAGAGAAGGAAATGCCATTGGAGGCCTTTCAGTAGGCGAACCCGCTGAAATGATGTACGAAATGACTGAATTGGTATGTGATATTTTGCCTACTGACAAGCCACGTTATTTAATGGGAGTAGGTACTCCTGCCAACATTCTCGAATGCATCGCCTTAGGTATTGATATGTTCGACTGTGTAATGCCTACACGTAACGCACGTAATGGCATGCTTTTTACCTCCGAGGGGTTTATTAACATAAAAAATGAAAAGTGGCAAGACGACTTTTCTCCGATAGATGAAAAAATAGGAGGAACAAGTGCTTTTTACTCCAAAGCTTATTTACGTCACCTCATTAGAAGTAAAGAAATTTTAGGCGCGCAAATTGCTAGCATACATAATCTAAGCTTTTACCTTTGGTTAGTGGGCGAAGCCCGACAAAAAATTGAAGAAGGGGTCTTTACCGAATGGAAAGATGTAATGGTTAAAAAAGTAAGTCAACGATTATAATTACATGCGTATTATAGATAAATACATATTAAAACGTTTTCTCACCTCGTTTGTGTTTGTGGTGCTTATTATCATGGCGGTTATTGTAATTATCGATGTTACCGAAAAAATTGATGATTTTAATAAACACCCAGACCTGTCCGTAAGTCAAATTGTCAATCAATACTACCTTAATTTCATCGCATTTATTGCGAATATGATTACCCCCCTCACCACATTCATTGCTACGGTATTTGTTACCGCAAAAATGGCGGGACATACTGAAATTATAGCCATACTAAGTAGTGGGGTTAGTTTTAAACGATTATTATTCCCTTATTTCATTGGCGCAATGATTATTGCATCACTAAGTTTTGTTATGACTGGATGGGTAATACCAAAATCAAATAAAGAACGTGTTCAATTTGAAATCGATTACACTAAAAACACGTTCCATTACAATCAACGGAATACACACATCCAAGTAGCACCCAATGTGTATTTATTCTTAGAAACTTACAATAATCAAACCGATAATGGCAATAAATTTACTTTAGAACGATTTGAAGGCACTTCGCTAGTCGAAAAACTTTCTGCTCGAAAATTATCATGGGTAGACTCTTTACAGAAATGGCGAGTAAAAAATTGGCAACATCGGGAAATTGACAGCCTCACAGAAACCATCACCGAAGGGCTAGAAATGGACACCACCTTAGCCATTCACCCAAAAGAGTTTAAAAGTAATTATCGGAATTTTGATGGCATGACGCTGGGCGAACTCAACGAACATATTGAAACCTTAAAATTGAGAGGCGCTAACAATGTTGAGGTATACGAAGTTGAAAAATACACACGCTACTCAGCACCATTTGCAGTGCTTATACTCACCTTTATGGGTGTAATCGTCTCAGCACGAAAATCTCGTGGCGGCACTGGATTACAAATAGCACTAGGTTTTTTTCTATCATTTATCTACATTTTATTTTTTGTAATGAGTAAAACACTGGCCGAAGCGGGTTCCATGCCTCCTATGCTATCGATATGGATCCCTAACCTTACCTTTATCGGAATTAGTATAATTATGTACAGATACATCCCTAGATAAACATGCTTCGAGATTACATTCATTTACATTTCCTTGTACTCATCTGGGGATTTACCGCCATATTAGGTTTGCTAATTACTATCCCTGCAGTTGAAGTAGTTTTTTATCGAACACTTATTGCCGCAATAACTATTGGTGTATGGATTTTTATAATCAAAAAGAGAACTAGTCAACCGAATTACAAATCCATTATAAAAATTTTACTTACTGGATTAATTATAGCGGGTCATTGGATTTTATTTTTCTGGTCCGCTAAAGTATCAAATGCGTCTGTTTGCTTAGCAGGACTATCAACCACCACCTTGTGGACAAGTTTTATTGAACCTATGATTTTCAAAAGAAAAATAAAATTTTACGAAGTACTCTTAGGGTTGGTAATTATATCAGGACTCTACGTTATTTTTCGTTTTGAATTCAATCACCAACTTGGCTTAATAATGGGAATTGGATCGGCTCTATTAGCGGCCCTATTTAGTGTTATCAATGGCAAGTTTGCAAAAAAACACGACCCTTATCATATCACTTTTTATGAAATGCTTGGGGCTTGTATTGGCACAGCTCTTTTTCTTCCATTTTACATGAGTTATTTTAGCGAAAACGGGCAACTACAACTCGGGCTAGATTGGAATGATTTCAGTTACTTATTAATACTATCCTTAGTGTGTACGGTATATGCTTTCTCTGCTTCTGTAGAATTGTTAAAAAGAATTACTGTTTTTATGTCTAATCTTACCATAAATCTAGAACCTGTCTATGGCATTATTCTAGCATTACTATTTTTCGGAGAAAAAGAAAAAATGGGAAGTGGCTTTTATCTAGGAACAAGTATTATCGTAATCGCCATATTAAGTTATCCCTTACTAAATCGAGTGTTTAGAAAAAAAAGGTCAGAGGTAAGTGCAATAAAATAACTTCTCATCATAAATATATGATGCCACTAGCATCACCTCTGAGCTTAAAAGTAAATAACAATAGAATACTGCTATTCTCAACCTCACATGTTTTACTTTTTTATTTATAACTGTAATCATATAAGTTTATTATGTTATATTAACCACTTAAACTATTGACATCAAACTGATTGTGTTTATTATATGAAACGTTTACTCCAACAAACTGACTTCAAAATTCAATCTAAATCAATATTATTCTGGACAGTAGGGGCATGCCTTTTTCTTACTTTTTCTCTTTTTATAGCCGAAATATTTATTGACTTAAAAGCTACTTCAATAAATATTCTAGCTCCCTTATTACTAGTTATTATCATTATTTCTGCACTTACTTTTAAATTTCCAGAAAATGATTTCATACATCATCTATTAATTTTATATTCTTTTATAACAATTGAAATACATTATTTAGCAAACGTAAATAGTTTTCATATCGTAGTATTTTGCCTAACAATGGTCCCTTTATTAGCACTACTCATCAAAGGTCTACGAGCCTCTTTATTTTGGTTATTAATCTCTATAATCACTACTTCTGTTAATTTAAAATATGTTAATGCCACTTTTGGAGATTTTTACACTATAGAAATTAATGAATTTAATTTCTATGTTTTTGGAATACTGTTTTGCATATCATATATAGCTGTGACTCTCACCCTGTACTCTCTTCTTAGTACTGCGTATAACGATATGAAATCAAAAAACAAAGAGCTTGACATATTCAAAAATAAAGTGGAGGAAAAAAAATTGTTGCTAGAAAAATATCAACACAATTTGTTGAAACTGTCAAAAGACGAGTCTATTTCTTCAAAAGAGAAAAAACAATTATTCAAAATTATATGTAAAACAGCCGTAAAAACACTTGAAATTAGTCGTGTAAGTATATGGCTATTTGGAAATGAAAAAAGCATTTTTGAACGTCATTTTTTATATGAATTGGATAAAGAATCTGATGAGTTAGTTACTTTAAGAAGAGAAGATTTTCCTAAATATTTTGAAGCGGTAAAGTCAAAGCCTTACATTTCTGCCATAGATGCAAAAAAACATCCTGACACTATGGAATTCAAAGATAAGTATTTATCTCCTCTTGGCATCTATTCCATGTTAGACTGCCCAATTATTATTGATCGAGAAACATTTGGTGTTATTTGTTGCGAACATAAAAATGAATTAAAAGAATGGAGTACTGAAGACGAGCTTTACGTACAATTTTTAGCAAATTTTATTTCATTAGGGATTAAAAATAGCCATGTAAAACTATTATTAGACGATATTGTTGATAAAAACAACGAATTAATTGGAAAGAATAAGGAAATAGAGTCAATAAATGAAGAGCTTAACTTTGTTAATGAAGAGTTGAAAACAATAAACGACTCACTTGAGGAAACTGTAAAAAACAGGACTTTTGAGTTGGAATCTCAAAACAAACAATTATCTGAATATGCTTTTATTAATTCTCACTTATTAAGAGCCCCCCTATCTAGAGTATTAGGACTTTCAGATTTAATTTCTAGAGAAGTTACAATACCCAAGGATGTTAAACTATTAAATTCATTGGCAAAGTCCACATTTGAATTAGATTCTATTATTAAAAAAATTAGTGACATCCTTTATGATGGCAACCACATAACAAGAGAAGATGTTAATTCAATTATTAATAAAAATTTAAAGGAGGAAGGTTTTGAATAAAACTCATCCAATATAGGTCGTGCTTTTTATTGGATAGGCACAAAAACTATTTTTTTTGTTTCAAAAAAGTCTTCTTCATAAAAGTCTGAAAGGTGGAAGAGTTGATGAGGTTTTTTGGCTTCTTTTAACTCTTCAGTCAAGTTTCCTCCTTTTAAATATAGAATTCCGTTATCTATTTTATTAAACCCTTGCCTGTTCACTTTGGCCTGTACCCATTGATAAAATGGTTTTAATCGAGTCACCGCCCTGCTTACCACAAAATCATATTCACCCTTTACCTGTTCAGCTCGTATATGCTCACACGTAGCATTCCCTAAACCTAATGCTTCGATCACTTCTTTTACTACGGTTATTTTTTTTCCTATAGAATCTACTAAATGAAATTGACAACCTGGAAACATAATTGCCAAAGGTATTCCAGGAAACCCTCCCCCTGTACCTACATCTAGCACCATAGTATTAGGCTCAAAATTAATCGCCTTTGCGATACCTAATGAATGTAAAACATGCCTCAAATAAAGTTGCTCAATATCCTTACGGGATATCACATTTATTTTCTCATTCCATTCGCTATATAACTCCTCAAGTTGAGTGAATTGGTCTTGTTGTTTTTGAGAAAGATTAGGGAAATACTTAAAAAGTAAGGTTACATTAGACATATAAAAATTTGTGTAGATTAGATGTGTTCCTTTTTGTTTTTCACCAAATCATATAATAACTCCCTAGCTCTATGGAGTTGTGCTTTTACTGTGCCTAAAGGAGCCTCTAGTTCTTTTGCTATTTCTTCATAAGAGAGTTCCTGAAAATACCTTAACCTGACTAACCGCTGGTACTTAGCGGGCAACTTAGTCACAAACATTTGAATCAACTCTATTTTTTGAGCGTTAATTGCTTCTTCTTGAGGATTTAAGTTTTTATCCTGAATATCCAACGAAACAGCGTCTCCATTGTCATCATTATATGCTGTGTCAATGCTAAAAGTATCCAGTTTTTTCTTCCGAATATAATCAATAGCGTTATTAGTGGCAATTCTAAAAAGCCATGTACTAAAGGTGAAATCTTTTTTAAAGCGATGAAGATTTTTAAAAGCTTTAGCAAACGCTTCAATGGTAAGATCTTCAGCATCATCTACATTACGCACCATTTTAAGGATCATGTGATACACTGGTTTATTATACCTTTTCATCAACATAGCAAAAGATTGCTGATCGCCTTCTTTTACTGCCTTATCTATCAATTTAAAGTCTTGAAGTGCTTTATCAGAAAACTGCTTTTTTAATTCCATCTAACTTTTTTTGAAAATGCGGATACAATTCCTCCCGAAATATAGTAAATCACATATAGAAAATCTAAAACAGGCAGCATCAAAGGAACAAATCGCTCTCCAAATCGCTTTGAAGCAATATAAAATACAGCTATTAATAATCCTAACCGTATAGAAAAGGCAATTAACACGGTGGATGGTTCGAAAAACACTAAAGAAATACCTGAAATCCAGAACATAATATAAGACAACGCAAAATGTGCCAAAATGATTTTATCCGAAAACTTATAATATTTGCCTACGGATAAATGTCTAATTTTTTGAATGAAAAATGAGCGAATACTTGTTTTAGGTTTTGAGTACACTAAAGATTCTTCCCCTAGCACAACTTCACTGTTTTTCCTTGTAGCATGTTGGTTAACAAATAAATCATCATCGCCTCCCACAATTCCTTGAAATTTATTAAACCCATTATTTTCGATGAACAATCTCTTATCATAAGATAAATTCCTACCCACTCCCATATATGGCTTACCTAAAAGAGCATTCCCTACATATTGAATAGCGGTAAGGTATGTTTCGAATCGAATAAATAAATTCAAAAAACCTCTTCGTTTAGAATATAAAGAAACCCCAATAACAAAGGAGTTTTCAACGGTCATTTCCGATGCCCATTTTATAGAATTTGGTGTGCAGTCAGCATCTGTAAATAATAACTTATTATTACTTGCTGCCTTTACTCCTAACGTAATCGCATATTTTTTACTTTGAATATGATTGGGAACTGAATCTATCTGAACTAATTTAAAGTTAGTAAACTGCTTTTTCAAGCCATGTAAATACTCGTACGTGCCATCGCTAGACTGATCATTTACCACAATCAGTTCGAAATTTGGATGATCTTGCTCCAGTAAAAGTGGTATATTTTGTCGAAGATTGTCAATTTCATTTCTTGTACATACAATAATAGACACAGGTGATTGTTCCCTTTTTTCTTTCTTTTTATAGAACCCTATAGAAATAAGATATACTAATAAAAAAAGAATTTGAACCAATGCACAAAAACCAAAAACAAACATTAAATATGCTACCATTATGACAAACCCATTATAAGGAGCAAAGATATTATTTTCGCCTTGGTTAACAACCAAAAATTAAAATTTGGCTACTAATATTATTCCTACGGCATTTATCTAAACATCTTGAGGACAAAGTTCATTTTCGGCATTCTCAAATTCAATAGTAATATGATGTATGTCTTTATTTTGCAAATTCAATTTGATAGAAGCTTTCACCTTTTCAAGAGAGTCAATATCATAATTACTATATAACACCACATGAGCTGTGAAAACGTTATACTCCCCATCCATAGTCCACACATGGCAATCATGTACAGAATGTACCTCTTCCATATTTGTGATTAATTTTTCTACTTTTCCAATATCTATATGCTTTGGTATACCTTGAAGTATAATTTGAAAACTCTGTTTTAGATTCTTGTAAATATTTACAAGAATATAAACTGCAATTCCTGCTGACAATAATGGGTCGATTATTGGTAAATCCCAGAAGTGCATAACAATACTGCCCACCAATACCGCTAACCAACCCAAAACATCCTCCCATAGGTGTAGCGATACAACTTTTTCATTAATCGAACTTCCGTTTCTCAATCTCAATACTGCAGCTCCATTTACAATAACGCCTAATATAGCTAACAACATCATACCCTCTGCATTAGCTTGTTCGGGGTTAATCAACCTTGGAATAGTTTCTGACAAAATAAAGAGTGAGCCAACTAATAAGATAATAGACGTTATAATCGCTCCCAAAAGTGAAAACCGTTTATATCCATACGAATAGGTGTTGTCTCTTTTTTTTCTAGAAAGATGTTGAAAATACCACGACAACCCTAAACTTATTGTATCTCCTAAATCATGTACCGCATCAGAAAGAATAGCAATACTATTAGTATACAATCCACCAAAAACTTCAATTATTGTAAATAGCAAATTCAAAAAAAATGCTGTTTTAATATTTTTTGTGGCGTTATCGTGGTGATGTGAATGACTCATTAAAATTTAATTTAATAGATAAAACTGCTACAACCTACATTCGGTTAAGATACTTTGTCCTTTATAAACTTATATCGTATTTTTGTTGTCCTAAAAAAAAGAAAAATACAACATATTATGATTGAGGAAAAAATAAAATATAAAGTAAAAGACATCGGCTTAGCAAGCTGGGGGAGAAAAGAAATCGTACTAGCAGAGGCCGAAATGCCTGGCTTAATGTCGTTAAGGGCAGAATATGGGAAAGAAAAGCCTTTAGCAGGAGCTCGAATTGCAGGTTGTTTACATATGACTATTCAAACTGCTGTATTAATTGAAACATTGGTAGAGCTAGGTGCAGAAGTAACTTGGTCTTCATGTAACATATTCTCAACACAAGATCACGCTGCTGCTGCTATTGCAGAAGCTGGTGTAGCTGTTTATGCTTGGAAAGGGTTAAGTGACGAAGAATTTGATTGGTGTATTGAACAAACACTATTTGCTTTCGAAGGCGGAAAACCTTTAAACATGATTTTAGATGATGGTGGAGATTTAACCAACATGGTACTAGATAGATACCCTGAGTTAGTAGGAGAAATAAAAGGACTTTCAGAAGAAACCACAACAGGAGTACATCGTCTACAAGAAAGAGAAGCAAATGGCACACTACCCATGCCTGCTATTAACGTAAACGATTCCGTAACAAAGTCAAAATTCGATAACAAATATGGTTGTAAAGAATCGTTAGTAGACGCTATTCGTAGAGCTACCGATGTAATGATGGCTGGCAAAGTGGCTGTTGTTGCTGGATATGGTGATGTTGGTAAAGGTTCTGCTGCTTCGTTACAAGGTGCTGGTGCTCGTGTTATTGTTACAGAAATTGACCCAATTTGTGCTTTACAAGCTGCGATGGATGGGTTTGAAGTAAAGAAAATGGACAATGCCATTTCAGAAGCAAATATTATAGTGACCACTACCGGAAATAAAGACATTATTGCTGATCGTCATTTTAAAATGATGAAAGACAAAACAATTGTATGTAATATTGGTCATTTCGATAATGAAATTGATGTGTCATGGTTAAATGATAACAGCAAAAAAACAGAGATTAAGCCTCAGGTTGACATGTACACCTTCGGTGGTAAAGATATTCTTCTCTTGGCCGAAGGTCGTTTAGTGAATTTAGGTTGTGCTACTGGTCATCCCTCTTTTGTGATGTCAAATTCTTTTACGAACCAAACGCTGGCTCAGCTAGAATTGTGGTTGAATACTGACCAGTATGAAAACAAAGTATATATGCTTCCAAAACATTTGGATGAAAAAGTAGCTAGACTTCATTTAGCTAAAATTGGAGTAGAGCTTGATACGCTTTCACAGGAACAAGCTGAATACATTGGCGTAACCGTTGAAGGTCCGTATAAACCTGAATATTACAGGTACTAGCCCTTTATTTTTAAGTGCATTTTATGTTAAGGCAACTCAATATTGAGTTGCCTTTTCTTTTTTGGCACAATCGTTGTATTACACCTACCGAACCAAACATCTATAGTTATGAAAAAGAAAATTCTACTTATCGTGTTTGCAATAATGAATATTGCTTATATCTCGAACGCTCAACATTTCATTGCTTCATTTGGGGTTGAACATAGTTGGAGCATTCCGCATCGTGTGAGCCATTATATTGATAATCATTACTATGACTACAATTGGGTGCACGCCAAAAGAATAGTACATCATGATAGCTATACTTTCGAAGTAGTACTACAACGAGGAGATGTATATATTGAAGTTAGACTTGATCCATTTGGTCATGTATACCGAACGGTAAGAAGAGATTACTACCCTTTATATGAGCATGTTTGTGGTAACACCTGTGGGTATCACGCAAACTATTACCAAGCAAACTACAACTCATGTAATAGTCATTCTCATCATGGACATAACCATGTTGCTTATTCAAAACGACCAAGTGGCCATGCCTATGGTTATTATAAAAAACAAAACCATCAGCATCAAAATGGGTACTATAAAAAAAATGAGTACAAAGAGAGTAGGAAGTCATACGAAAATGATCGTTACCCTTCTCGAAGAGGAGAATATCATAAAGAAAGAGCTTATACTAGAGGGTATGGGGAAAGAGATAACTACCATTCAAAAAATAAGTATCAGGGGAGGTCAAATGAGGGGAATAAACGATCAAAAGGAAGCAAAAGTGGAGAGCATTCGCATAACTCTAGATCACGTATTGCGAGTAGATAGATGATCGTTCTCTAAAAAAAGTGTTATTGAAATAGCTAAAGTATTTATGTGCTTTAGCTATTTTAATATTTACCATATCCATTTCACTATTGTTAATGCTGCTATCACTAGGACTACTATCGAAATTAAATTCAAAATCACTCCCGCCTTCATCATATCACGAATACGTATAAACCCACTAGAAAACACGACTGCATTGGGCGGAGTAGAAATGGGCATCATAAAAGCACAACTTGCCGCCATGGTAACAGGTACTACTAAATAAAAAGGGCTTACCCCTAAGCCACTAGCAATGCCAATAACAACAGGAATGAAGATAGTAGTAAGTGCTACATTACTCATGAGTTCTGTCATGAAAAGCATAATTGCAGTAAGTATCGCAATTACAACCCATAACACCATATGATTATCTCCCGAAACTATTTCAGCTAGTAAATTCACTACTCCTGATTTTTCCATTCCTTTTGCCAAACAAATTCCACCTCCAAACAAAATTAAGATTCCCCAAGGGAGTCTCTTCATCGCTTCCCATTCCATCAACATCTTACCTTTTTTATTAATAGGCAGACTAAACATTGCCACTCCCCCCATCATGGCTGTAACCGTATCGTTAAGCAAAGGCGCTCCTATCAATTGATTTATTTGTTGCTTAAACACCCAACCAATAGCTGTTAGCACAAACACTACCGCAACCATTTTTTGCTCATTTGTCCACCTTCCTAGTTTCTTTATTTCGTTTTCGAGTAATATATTCGTTCCTGATACCTCAAGCTTTTTAATAGGAAACAACACTTTTACAATAAGAAAATAAGTAATCACCAAGAGAACAATAACGACAGGAATACCTACTAACATCCAATCTAAAAAATCAATGCTAATTCCATAAAATGATTCCATATAGCCCACAAGTACTACATTAGGAGGCGTTCCTATAATTGTCCCAATCCCTCCTATATTAGCAGAATAGGCTATACTAAGCAATAAGCCTAATTTAAATTGATTAAGATATTCTGGCTTATAGGTTTTTTCTAACAATCCTACTACTGATAAAGCAATAGGTAGCATCATTACAGCAGTAGCTGTATTACTAATCCACATACTAAGAGATGCAGTGGCGATCATAAAGCCTAATATAATTCCATTCCCGCTAACACCTGTGATCTTTATTATACTAAGGGCAATACGCTTATGAAGGTTATGCTCCTCCATGGCAAGAGCCAACATAAACCCACCCATAAACAGAAAAATTATTGAGCTTGCATACGGAGAAGTAGCGTCCTTAATATCAAACACTCCTAATAAAGGAAAAATAATCATTGGAAGAATAGCCGTAATAGATATTGGGACAGCTTCTGTAACCCACCATGTAATCATCCAAGCAGCAAGCGCTAACACCTCCCATCCTTCACTCTCCAAGTACAAATTTGGATATAAAAAAAGAATTAAAAAAAAAGCCAACGGCCCTAATGCGAGTGATATATATTTAGACATCTATTTAAAATTTTGCAGGTTACTTATTCAAGTACTTGCTTAATATAAAGTGATTGTTTGCTTTTCATGTTCATTTTTTGCCATATCGCATTTACAGCTACTTCCCATTTTAATGCCGATACCCCCTTTTGTCCTCCAACTATACGATATGCCTCATTATTATAAAATATTTCAAGTCGTTCGTGAAGTTGTGGATTAACCGTTTGAAGTTCATCAAAATTCAAAACAATATTTTTTCGCTCAATCATGAAGTCTATTTCTATTCTATTAATAAACAACCTCACATTACCTTCACCAATATATTTTATCACGTTTTCTTCTTCTCCATGATAAATTTGTGACTTTAAATCTTCAAAGATAATGC
>Ga0224506_10002084_pt1 | contig 13888 bp, 10 predicted proteins | sample SF_Jan12_sed_USG_2_FD_169108 | JGI IMG/M metagenome (GOLD analysis project Ga0224506, IMG submission 169108) | Sediment microbial communities from San Francisco Bay, California, United States - SF_Jan12_sed_USGS_8_1 | ecosystem: Environmental > Aquatic > Marine > Sediment | place: USA... | reverse complement strand
GAAAAAAGCTCATTTCACAGCCTATAAAAGGTACAATTAAAAGAGGTGAATCTATTGAAGATGATAAAGTACAAGCTCAATTACTAAGAAATAGTGAAAAGGAACAAGCTGAAAATATGATGATTGTTGATTTAGTACGCAATGACTTGGCTAAATCATGTAAAGCAGGTTCTGTAAAAGTAGAAGAAATGTTTGGTATCTATCCTTTCAAACATATGTATCAGATGATTTCTACAGTTTCTGGTGAACTACGAGATGATTTCCATTTTATAGATGCTATTAAGAATGCTTTTCCGATGGGAAGTATGACTGGAACTCCAAAAATTAAAGCGATGGAACTCATTGAAAAATATGAAAAAACAAAAAGAGGTCTTTTTTCAGGTGCTGTAGGTTATATTTCTCCTAATCAGGATTTTGATTTCAATGTGGTCATTCGCAGCATTTTTTATGACAGAAATACCTCTCAAGTATCATTTCAAGCAGGAAGTGCTATTACCTATGATTCCGATCCTGAACAAGAATACAATGAATGTATGCTTAAAGTAAAAGCAATAAAAGAAGTGTTAGAAATTTGAATAAAATTTAACTAATGCTTTTTTCATGATTTTCTTTTGTCTGCCATTATGTCATTCTCTATTCTTTTAGTTAACTTTGCATTCCAAAAAGAAAAGTTGTTTTTATGGATAACATAATTGCGGACATCGACATTGTCAACAAAGTAGATGATGAAGTATGTGGAGTGAAAGTTTCAGCAAATGAAAATACTGGCAAAGAGCGAAAGATGTATATCGAAAGCTATGGATGCCAAATGAATTTTTCAGATAGTGAAATTGTGACCTCAGTAATGAAAAAAAGCGGTTTTGATACCACATCCGATTATAATGAAGCAGATGTAATTTTTCTAAATACATGTTCTATTCGTGAAAAAGCAGAACAAACAGTAAGAAATAGGCTTAATCACTTCAATGCAGTAAAAAAGAAACGTCCTGATATGACTATAGGTGTTTTAGGATGTATGGCCGAACGGTTGAAAGAACAACTATTAGAAGAAGAAAAGATAGTAGACCTTGTAGTAGGTCCTGATGCTTATCGAGATTTACCAAATTTAATTCAAAAAGCAGATGATGGACAAAAAGCTGTAAATACTTTTCTTTCTAGAGAAGAGACTTATGCAGATATTTCTCCTGTACGATTAAATTCTAATGGAGTAACTGCATTTATATCTATTATGCGCGGCTGCGATAATATGTGTTCATTTTGTGTTGTCCCTTTTACTCGAGGTCGAGAACGAAGTCGTGACCCTCATTCAATTATTAAAGAGGCACAAGAACTTTATGATCAAGGGTACAAAGAAGTAACTCTTTTAGGTCAAAATGTGGATTCTTATAAGTGGTCGGAGGAACAAAACAATAAAGCACGTCTTGAAAAATTTGAGAAAAAAGGAGAGGAATTAGTTATAATAAATTTTGCCAGCTTACTAGAGATGGTAGCAAAAGTGAACCCTAATTTAAGGGTAAGGTTTTCAACTTCACATCCAAAAGACATTACAGATGAGGTACTTTACACCATGAAAAAGTACGATAACATATGTAAATATATCCATTTACCAGCTCAAAGTGGTAATAATAGAATTCTTGAACTTATGAATCGTACTTATACTCGAGAGTGGTATATTAACAGAGTAGATGCTATTCGTGAAATTCTTGGTAGAGAGTGTGGTATTTCTTCTGATATGATTACAGGGTTTTGTTCAGAAACAGAAGAAGAGCATCAGGAAACACTTTCACTAATGAACTATGTGAAATACGATTTTTCATATATGTTTTTTTACTCAGAACGACCTGGAACTTTGGCAGCGAAAAAATTAACAGATGATATCCCCTTAGAAATAAAGAAAAAAAGACTGGCTGAAGTAATTGAACTACAGCAACAGAATGCTCTAGAGCGTAATAAATTAGATGTAGGAAAAGTACATCAAGTTCTTATTGAAGGTACTTCAAAGCGATCTGGAGAATTTTTACAAGGTAGAAATACCGCCAATAAAGTAATTATTTTTCCAAAAGAGCAATATAGTAGGGGGCAATACGTCAATGTGTTGGTAGAAGACTGTACAACTGCCACACTAACAGGAAAAGTAGTAGTTTAATTTTAACACAACTATTATGATCGATTCTGAAATATTAAGTGTAAAACAACGGTTCGGTATCATTGGAAACTCTTCTTTACTTAATCATGCCATCAAAGTGGCTGTTCAAGTAGCACCTACTGACATGACGGTACTTATCACAGGTGAAAGTGGTAGTGGTAAAGAATCGTTTTCAAAAATTATACATCAGGTTAGTAAGCGTAAGCATGGGCAGTTTATTGCTGTAAATTGTGGGGCAATCCCTGAAGGCACCATAGATTCAGAATTATTTGGTCATGAAAAGGGCTCTTTTACTGGGGCGCATGAAGCACGAAAAGGATATTTCGAAGTAACTAACGAAGGCACTATATTTTTAGATGAAATTGGAGAGTTACCATTGAGTACCCAAGCACGCTTACTAAGGGTACTAGAAAATGGTGAATTTATAAAAGTTGGTTCTTCAAAAGTAGTAAAAACTGATGTAAGAGTAGTAGCTGCAAGTAATGTAGACTTAATAAAAGCGGTTGAAAAAGGAAAATTTCGTGAAGATTTATATTATCGTTTAAGTACAGTACCTATATACGTACCTCCTTTGCGAGAACGGGGAAATGATGTTGAGCTTATTTTTAGAAAATTTGCTAGTGATTTTTCGGAAAAATATAGAGTAAAACCCATTGTACTTACATCTGATGCTAAAGATATCTTATTAAAATACCGTTTCCCTGGTAATATAAGACAGTTAAAAAATCTTGTCGAACAAATTTCAGTACTTTCAACTAATAGTAGAGAAATTAACTCCGCTACTTTGATAGGGTATTTACCTCAACAAAGTAGTAATTTACCTGCTTTATATAATTCACCAGATAAAGATGATTTCTCAGAAAGAGATATTTTATATAAGGTGTTATTCGATATGAAAAAGGACATGAGTGAACTAAAAAAGTTAGTGCATAAAGTGATGTCTGATAGTAAAAATACTAGTCAAATTCTCAGTGAACACGAAGATTTATTCAAAACTATTGAAGAAAATGAGTCTCCACATCAATTAGACACACCTTACAGACTCGATGTTGATGAGCCACAACATAACACTCCCCTACCTGTAAAAATTCAAGAACAACCTCCAATAGAGGATATTCAGGATATTACACATGAAATGGAAGATGATGAATCTTTATCAATTGAAAAGAAAGAAAAAGAATTGATTGTAAAGGCTTTGCAAAAAAACAATAACAGAAGAAAAAATGCAGCTAGAGATTTGGGTATTTCGGAACGAACTTTGTACAGAAAAATTAAACAATATGAAATTGAAGAGTAAAACTATACTTTTAATATTATCATTCTGCTTCATTTCAGCTAATTTTTCAGGTTGTGGTATATACTCTTTTTCAGGAATTTCTTTGAGTGATGAGGTTAAGACTATCTCTATCCAGCCATTTTTTAATGATATTTCACAAGGCCCAGCTAATATTTCACAGACCTTCACCAATACCTTAACTGACTATTACCAACAAAACACCAACCTTTCTCTTGTTCAGCAAGAAGGAGATTTACAAATAGAGGGAGGGATTACTGGATACCGACTACAACCAGTAGCACCGAGATCATCGGGTAACAATACACAAAATGATTTTGCATCACAAACAAGGTTAACACTTACTGTTAAGGTAACTTTTTACAATACTACTGATGATACTTTTGATTTTGAAAATAGAAGTTTTACATTTTTTAAAGATTTTGATAATCAATCCCAAAACCTCACTACTATTGAGACTGAATTAATCAATGAAATATTTGAACAAATAGTGATGGATATTTTCAATGCATCGGTAGCCAATTGGTGATTTTTAACATTTTTAACTATTTTTAAAAAACCTTACTCTATGGTGGTGTGAATAAACAAAAACTAGTCAACGTACTCAAGGATAATAAATCCATATCCTCTAGTGAAATTAGTGAGCTAAAAAGCTTAGCCAAAGACTATCCCTATAGTCAAATTTTTCACATCTTAGTAGCAAAAGGAAGCTATGATCATGCATCACCTAATGTACAACAAGACATACAATTGGCAGCAATTTATGCCACTAATAGGGCGTTACTTAAATCAATTATTACAAAGAAGCTCACTAATGTAAGCTCTTCATCTCCTACAATCCAAAAACCTAAAACTACAACAACCTCTCCTCTATCAATTAGTGAGGGTGATGCTTTACGTGCTGATGTACTTAAAAATTTAGAAATATTAATAGAAAGTAAGAAGCCATATCAATTAGAAGAAAGTGAAAAGTCAAAAAAAACAACTCCTGTAAAAACAAAAGCTGCAATTAAAAAACCTTCTATAAAAAAGAAAAAAACTAAATCAGAAGATGAAGAAAAGAAACCTGAGCCTGTTACTGAACCTATTGATATAGCTGGTGAAAATAGTAAATCAGAAACCAGTGAATTTAATCAAATTGACATAATTGATAACTTTATTAAAAAACAGCCTTCGATAAGTAAAAAAGCTATAGGGAAAGTTTCCACAAAACAACCTCAAAAAGATCTTTCAGAATCAAGTGCTAACTTTGGCGAAAACCTTATTTCTGAAAATCTCGCCCAAATACTTGTTAAACAAGGGCAAAACGATAAAGCCATAGATATTTATAAAAAATTAATTTGGAAAATTCCACAAAAAAAGGCTTACTTTGCGACTCGAATTGAAGAATTGAAAAAATAATCAAGAGAACATGTATATAATAATGTCATTAATAGTAGTGGTGAGTGTGTTGTTGGTATTAGTAATATTGGCTCAAAATTCTAAAGGAGGTGGTTTATCAAGTCAGTTTGGTGGCTCTGGAGCAAGTAATATGATTGGTGTAAAAAAAACCACTGATTTGCTAGAGAAAATAACTTGGGGGTTAGCAATTACACTATGTGTATTAGCCATCTCATCAAAATTTGTAGGTAGTAACAATACCAATAATAATAGTTTAATTACTCCGAGTATTGAAAGAGCTCAAGAGCAACAAGCAATACCTTCTTTAGATTTAGGTAATTCAGAAGGAATTGACGTTTCAGGATTAGAAAATGATTTAACTACACAGGAAAACCCTGATTCATTGTAGTGGTTTTTATTTATGATATTTAAAACCTTGGCTACTTATAACCAAGGTTTTTTTATGCGCCAATATTTCTAGTACATGCATAGCAATATGTAAAAAACATTCTACATACTAAAAATGATGACAAAGTGTGGTAGTTACTACAAAAAACTACTGACAGATATTTTTGTCATAAACGCAATTTTGTCAGTTAAAGAGTTAGCATGAAGCTAGAAAACTGAAATATTGACGTGCATTTGATACATATTAGTATTGGCATAGGAAATGATAGACATGCAATGAAATTCAAAATTGAATTAAGTTTAACCTATAAACATATTATACTACAATGTCAAAATTAAAAATTACACCACTTTCAGACAGAGTACTAGTAGAAGCAGCTGTTGCTGAAGAAACAACTGCTTCTGGAATCATAATTCCTGATACAGCAAAAGAAAAACCACAAAAAGGTAAAGTTGTTGCAGTAGGTAATGGCAAAAAAGATGAGCCATTAACTGTAAAAGTAGGTGATGAAGTATTATACGGCAAATATGCTGGTACTGAAATTACTATTGATGGAACAGAATACTTAATGATGCGAGAGTCAGATATTTTAGCGATCGTTTAATTCATTAATTACAAATAATAAACTATTACACAAATATTAAAATACACATAAAATGGCTAAAGAAATATCTTTCGATACATCAGCTAGAGACAACCTGAAAAAAGGAGTAGACAAGTTAGCTGATGCAGTAAAAGTAACATTAGGACCAAAAGGAAGAAATGTAATTCTTGACAAAAAGTTTGGTGCTCCTACTATCACTAAAGATGGAGTATCAGTGGCTAAGGAAATTGAATTGAAAGATCCTATCGAGAACATGGGTGCTCAATTAGTAAAAGAAGTAGCTTCAAAAACTGCTGATGATGCAGGTGACGGAACTACTACTGCAACAGTACTTACACAAGCCATTTTTGGACACGGAATTAAAAACGTAGCTGCTGGTGCAAACCCAATGGATTTGAAAAGGGGTATCGATAAATCAGTAACAGCTATTGTTGAGAGCTTACGTGCGCAATCAAAAGAAATAAAAGGGAATAAAGAAATTTCTCAAGTAGCTACCATCTCTGCTAATAACGATAGCGAAATTGGTGAAATGATTGCTGCTGCGATGGAAAAAGTAGGTAAAGACGGTGTAATTACGGTTGAAGAAGCTAAAGGTACAGAAACAGAAGTAAGAACTGTTGAAGGAATGCAATTTGACAGAGGATACCTATCTCCTTACTTTGTGACTAATGCAGATAAAATGGAAGTAGAGCTTGAAAATCCTTACATTTTGATTTATGATAAAAAGGTTTCTAGTATGAAAGAATTGCTTCCTATTCTTGAAGCAGTTTCTCAAACTGGAAAACCTTTAATGATTATCGCTGAAGACGTTGATGGAGAAGCATTGGCTACTTTAGTAGTAAACAAAATAAGAGGTGCACTAAAAATAGCAGCAGTAAAAGCTCCTGGTTTTGGAGACAGAAGAAAGGCTATGCTAGAAGATCTTGCTATCTTAACGGGTGGTACTTTAATTTCTGAAGAAAGAGGATATAAACTAGAAAGTGCAACTCTTGAATACCTAGGTACTGCTGAAAAAATTAATGTCGACAAGGATAACACAACTATAGTAAATGGTGCTGGAAAACCTGAAGATATTACGGCAAGAGTAAATCAAATTAAAGCTCAAATTGAGACCACTACTTCTGATTACGATAAAGAAAAACTTCAAGAACGTTTAGCTAAACTTTCTGGTGGTGTAGCAATCCTATATATTGGAGCTGCTACCGAAGTAGAAATGAAAGAGAAAAAAGATAGAGTAGACGATGCTTTACATGCTACTAGAGCAGCAGTACAAGAAGGTATTGTTGCTGGTGGTGGTGTTGCGCTCATTAGAGCTATAGAAGCTTTAGATAGCGTAAAAACGATGAATGAAGATGAGGAGACCGGTGTAAACATTATTAAATTAGCTGTTGAAGCTCCATTAAGAACTATTGTGGCTAACTGTGGTGGAGAAGGATCTGTAGTAGTACAGAAAGTGAGAGAAGGTAAAGCTGATTATGGTTACAATGCTAGAGAAGACAAATACGAAGAATTATTTAATGCTGGTATTATCGATCCTACTAAAGTAACTCGTTTGGCTTTAGAAAATGCAGCTTCTATTGCTGGGTTATTATTAACAACTGAAGCAGTTGTTTCTGACGTAGAAGAAGAAGGTGCTGGTGCTCCTGCTATGCCTCCAATGGGTGGCGGTATGCCAGGCATGATGTAATATCATCCTTTTAGAGCAAAAAAAATCGAAAAGCCCCAACCATTCAAGGTTGGGGCTTTTTTATAAAGTTTTTTCATTAGAGAGCTATGATAATTTCTAAAACATAAAGTGATTCAAAAAGCTCTTCAATTCATTTTGAATGAAAAAATATTATTTCCCTGCTTGCCAAACTACCTCTCTCGTTTCCTCATCAATTAATAATAGAATACGAGTCGGGTTGGCGATAAAAACAAGTTTAGTTTCCTTTTGAGGATAATCATCCATCTCTACATATACTCCCTGAGAAAAATCAACATCATACTTATCCCCTTTTACAATATATTTTTTTGCCAAATAAGCAATAGGTAATAAAACTTCACTATCTGGACAAAACTCATCATGAACATCATATAAAGCTTCTTCTAGATAATCTCCATAATTAGTCAATAATTTATCTTCCATGTCATGAAGTTGCTCCTCTATATCGTCATAATTATCACTACTGTAGTCTAAAATACTTAGTTCATTCTTTTTAAGAATAATTTGCTGTAAATCTTTATCAAGTGCTTGTAAATCCATAATTTGGTATTGAAATAATTTATGCAAAACTTGTTATACAACACATAACATCCAAATAATATTCCTAATAATTACAATGTAATTAAAGGAATTTCATGAAATCAACACTAACTCTTATTTTTACAGCAAATAATTTCACTATTACATGAATAACAACCATATAATTGACAAAGCCAATCAATGGCTTTCTAGCAATATTACAAAAACTGAACAAGAGGAAATTAAGTCATTATTAAATTCAGATGATAAGACTCAACTTGAAGATGCATTCTATAAAAATTTAGAGTTTGGCACAGGAGGATTAAGAGGGATTATGGGTATAGGTTCGAATCGTATTAACAAGTACACGATCGGCATGGCAACTCAAGGTTTAGCTAATTATTTAAAAAAGTCATTCGTTAACCAAACTATAAAGGTAGCCATTGCACATGATAGTCGTAATAACAGTTCTGAATTTGCTAATTATTGTGCTTCAGTATTTACAGCTAACGGTATAGAAGTATATTTTTTTGAAAGTCTACGCCCTACTCCCGAATTATCATTTACTATTAGGCATTTTGGTTGTCAAAGTGGTGTAGTTATTACCGCATCTCATAATCCTAGAGAATATAACGGCTATAAAGTTTATTGGGATGATGGAGCGCAAATAACTCCTCCTCATGACACTAATATAATAAATGAAGTGAGTAATATTAATAGTATTGACAGTGTGAACTCAGATAAGGATGAATCAAAAATAGAGTTCATTGGAAAGGAAGTAGATGAAATCTATCTAAACGAAGTGAAAAAGCTCTCACTTTCTCCTAATGCGATCAATAATCAAAAAGATTTAAAAATTGTTTATTCATCAATACATGGGTCGGGTATTACACTTGTACCTCAATGCTTAGAAAATTTTGGGTTTAGAAATATTAATATTGTAGAAGAACAACAAGAACCTAATGGAGATTTCCCTACTGTTATATACCCAAACCCAGAGGAAGAAGAAGCAATGACACTTGCCTTAAAAAAGGCTCAAGAAATAGATGCTGATTTAGTAATGGCTACTGATCCTGATGCAGATCGTGTTGGTATTGCAGTTAAAAATTTGAATGATGAATTTGAGTTACTTAACGGAAATCAAACAGGAGCGTTAATTATTTATTATCTATTACGGAAATTAACAGAGAACGCTACATTACCAAAAGATGGATATATAGTAAAGACGATTGTAACTACTGAATTAATAGATGAAATTTGCAATCACTTTAGTGTAGATTGTTTTGATAGTCTTACAGGTTTTAAACATATAGCCACTATCATTAGAGGGTTGGAAGGAAAACAAACTTATATTGGTGGAGGTGAAGAAAGTTATGGATATATGTTAGGTGATTTTGTGAGAGATAAAGATGCTGTTTCAGCATGTGCAATAATTGCTGAAATGACAGCTTTTGCAAAAGATGAAGGTAAAAGTTTGTACGAGTTTATGATTGACATGTATAAACAATTTGGATTCTATCAGGAAAATTTAATTTCAATTACTAAAAAAGGGAAATCGGGTAGCGAAGAAATCGCAAAAATGATGAGCCAATTTAGAAATAATCCTCCTCTAGAAATTAATGGTAGTAAAGTCGTTAAACTTTATGATTATCAATCGGGATTAATGACGGATTTATTAAAAGATACTTCAGAAAAATTAGATTTTCCTACATCAAATGTTTTGCAATTTTTAACAGAAGACGGTTCTAAAATATCCGCTAGACCTTCTGGCACTGAGCCTAAAATAAAATTCTATTTCAGTGTAAAAGAAAACTTAAATAATGTTTCCGAGTATGATGAAACTAAGAAATTACTATTGAATAAAATTCAAAAAATTAAAACCGATCTAAAGCTTGTATAAGCTCTTAGAAATACGATGGACATTCAAGTCCTGTATGTAATCTTGCAATTTTAATTCGGTAATTGAGCATAATTTCATGCGATCCATTTGACACATATCTCAAATCAGAAAGTGTGGCGTCATATGCATAACCGATATGGAAATTTTCGTTGATTTTTAACTCAAACATCCAAATAAATCCTTCATTTAAACGATAAGTAGCTCCTAAGCCTACTGTTTCTTCAATAATTAAATTACCACTAAAATCAAAGGATAGTGGGGCTCCATCTTGAACACGAATTAGTGTAGAAGGAATAAATTTAAAATTAGGTGATAGAACATAAGTTGTGCCAGCAGTTAAATAATAATTTCTTACTGAACGGGCGGCACTAACAACTCCCTCAAAATTATTTATTGATTTACTGTCAAGGATATAAGGTACAGAAAACCCAGCATAAAAACCTCTGTAATTATAAAATAATCCTGCACCAAAATTTGGATTTATTTCGGAGATACTTTCAGTAGCAAATGGATCAGATAGATCATAAGGATCTGTACGAGAATAATCAGTATTTAAAAAATCTCCTCCTGCTTGAAGTCCCATAGAAATAGTACCTCCATTAATTAATGGCAGCTTATAAGAATAGGATAGATAAACACTGTTATCTTGATGAACTCCTATTTTATCACTTTCTAACTTTATCCCGATACCCATACGATTACCCCTAAAACCCGAATGCATAGTTCCTGTAAAAGTTTGTGGTGAACCATCTAAATTTACCCATTGATTACGATAGATAGCTGTACCACTTAACTGTACATGTACACCAGCATAGGCAGGATTAATTAGCATTTGATCGAACATGTATAATGAATTAATCGGCACTTGCTGTGCTAAACCATTAATAGTTAATCCTACTAATAAGAGAATTGCAAAATATGTTTTATAAAGCGATTTTATCATCTTACTAATTCAATATAGCCAGAAACTAATTTAGAACCATCTTTTTTATCAATTACATAGAAATAAGTACCATTAGGCAGCTGTGATCCAAGCATATACAACCCATTTTCTCCTTTTCCTGTAAATTTAACATTTTCATTATCATAACCATCTGCCTCATACACTAACGTTCCGTTTCTATTAAATATTTTAATATTATTATCTGGGAAGGTTGATATACAATCGACATGAAAATAACTATTAAGCGCATCACCATCATCAGAGAGGAGGTTAAATCCAGTAACTTCTGTTGGTATTGTTACTTCTCCATAAGAGACACAACCTTCAAACGTAGTTATTATTACTTCATATGTACCTGCAATAACATCATAAATTCCACTACCATATATTGAATCAGGTTGCATACTAATAGATGGATACTTGAATTCATCAGGAGGTGAAACTCCATCTGCATCTGCAGTCATGTACCACACCATTTTCGAAACCACTGCATTAAGTGTAGTATCTATCACTACTCCAGCATCAGTAGTATCTTCTTTATGATAAATCATGCTAATTTCAGCTGCTCCTGTTGGAAAATCACATTTTGATGGTGTTGTAAGGAAAACAAATTCAGGGTAAACCAAAGCATCTGTTACTTCAATTTCAGCTAATGGCGAGAAACAACCTGTAATAAAATCCTGAACACTTACACTATAAAATCCTGGGGTTAAGTTTCGCATTTTAGCACCAACATATAATGTATCATTCGTATTAGCACTAGCTGCATCTCCTGCAAACCAACTAAACAAATGATGAATCTGGCTAGGCTCTCCGTCCACTAGAACACTTGCCTCCACTATACCATTATTTGGCATAATACAGCTAGTGTTATTTGCTATGAGTGCAATATCTGGTACGGGAGGTGTAACTGATTCATCAAAAATTTCGATAGTTTCTACGACTGTACAGCTTGTATTATCTTGCGTTACACGAACTGTATAAAAACCATCTTCTAAACCTTGAGAAGGTCTATTTCCTACATAGAATGGTGTTCCTGTATCCGTTTGTCCCATAAACCATTCAAAAGTATAACCACCAACTACATGTATTACCTCAGTAGAACCATCTGAATTTTCTATTGTTATACTTGCAGCAGCCGAAAGTTGTGCATTTGGCTTGCCGTTTTCAGAATAACAATTTGTTAATGGATTTTCCAAAGTAATCAATAAGCCAGGACTAAATATTTCATTAGGAACATATACCTCTGCTGTTGTAAAACAACCAGTGTTGGCATCAGTCAACATAACTGTATAAAAGCCTTCATCCAAACCTGTAGCATTTTGTGTATTTGAAATTGCTGTAAGAGAATTATCTGGTAATACAGGTGTACCCTGATACCATGCATAAGAATATGTAAACGAACCATACAAAGCTAAATAGTCATTTAAATCATCGACAGAAACATTATCAAAATTTTCTATTGCTATTGAAGAAACGGTTCCATTTGGTGCATTACAATTAGTTAAAGAAGTAAATGATGTTGTAACCTTTGGTTGAAACAGATCAAAATCATCAGGTACTATATACAATTCACTAGAGATACATCCAGTGCTCGCATTTCTAACAATTACAGAGTAATCTCCTGCACTTAAGTTAGATATAGAGTCATTTAATAATATTGGTACATCAACTCCAAAAACAGGTTGTAAAGTATTGGCATACCAGTAAAATTCATAATCAGGAATTCCATCACTATCTCCATCAAAATCTCCATTTTCACCATTAGCTGTTGCAACTAATTCTCCTGCAGGTGTATTTGAACATGAAATTTGTTTTTTAGATTGATAAACATATAAATCAGGCTCTTCAACATTATCAGCAGGCACCTCAAATTCAACGGCCTCAGAGGTACAATTTGTAGCCCCTTCAACAAAAACTCTTACATAATAAATTCCTGCAGCCATACCACTAATAGTTCTTGTACCTACACCACTTTGAAATGGGTTAGTATTATTTGCTGCATCAGTAGCATTATCGAACCATCTATAATTATAACTGTCCAAAATTGCTATATCATCTAATCCGTCATTAACTCCTTCTACATCATCAGGATCAGTTAAATATTGATAGAAAGGAGAAGCTTCGCTTCCAATAGTTACTCCTGATACAGTAACAAAACCATTACCATCGCAAGTTGTAGGCTTAATTAACGTAAGGTCTACTACTTGAGGAGTAGAAAGTCCTGGTTCTAGTGTAACGTCAATACTTTGAGTAAGTGTACATCCTGTAACTGTATTGGTCATAGTAAGTACATATGTCCCATCAGGAACACTTGATAAAGTGTCTATATTATCAATACTTAATATATTGTCTTCTATTACAGATGCTGGTAATCCACCTGTGCCATTATAATCCCAAGCATAAGTGTATGTATCAACTGTATTATCAAATTCAATTCCTGTAGCAAAAATAGAACCATTGGGTTGTCCACCACCACAAATTGAATTAGGATAAAATTCAATTGATATGTTAGGATCTACTGTAGCATCTAACATATCTACTCTAATAGGAGGTGAATCACAACCCTCTCCAGGTAAACCAGCTCCACTGAGTAATGTTACTTTCAAGTAATATGTTCCAATGCCTAAACCTGTAAATGTACTTCTTCCATTTCCATCTCCATCATTTGGATCTGGATCAGCAATACCAGCATCACTAAAATCAGAGGTAGTATGCAATACAATATTAAGTTGAGAAACTAATACTCCTATTCCATTTATCTCAATGTCTCCATCACTAATAGTTAATTCTCCATTAGAAGGGCTACAATTTGTAGGATCTATAGGGGTTATAGTATATGTAGTTAATTGAGGAATTTGAGGGTCATCCTCAACAGTGATCGTGGCACTCGTAACACAATTAGTCGCCACATTGGTAGCCTCTACTGTATATACCCCTGGGGTTACTAACTCGCCTACGGGTACTGTATATGGACTCGTTTGAGTC
>Ga0224506_10002083_pt1 | contig 13889 bp, 12 predicted proteins | sample SF_Jan12_sed_USG_2_FD_169108 | JGI IMG/M metagenome (GOLD analysis project Ga0224506, IMG submission 169108) | Sediment microbial communities from San Francisco Bay, California, United States - SF_Jan12_sed_USGS_8_1 | ecosystem: Environmental > Aquatic > Marine > Sediment | place: USA... | reverse complement strand
GATGACTATCGAGCCATCATTGAGCGAAGCAATAGCCGGAATGCCGGTGCCGGTGAACCGGGCCGTGAAACCGGTGCGCGGCGGCAACTGGAAGCGCGTATCGGGCATAACACTTTTGACCGATTACCCCGGATAAAATTACCGGTTTTTATCGCCGGCGGTTGCTACGACGGCATTGCGCCACCCGCCAACTTAGAAGCGCTTCATCGTCAGATCGAGCATTCACAGCTGGAATTTTTTCAGGGTGGGCATGACTTTTATGATCATGATGCGATGGCTTACCAGCGGATTACTGATTTTTTCCTTGGAAAAGCGAGTGATTAATAGCCTCTTCTCCCGCTTGATGGACAGACCCTTCGTCCAAATCAGCCTCTGCACTTTTAACAGTTATCACAGCCGCCATGGCAGCACAGCAGCCGGGTCACTGACGCTCACCACCATCATAGCCCTGGTTCCAGCCTGCATCATCGCATTCTCGATTATCGCTCAGTTACCCGGGGTGACGAATTACCAGCATGAAATCGTGAGTGCAGCCCTGCATCAATTTGTGCCCAGGGACAATGAAACCGTCAAACTTTACCTGACGCATTTTATCGAGGCCTCCAGCAGCCTGAGCTGGCTCCAGCTTTCCCTGTTAGTCATCAGCACCTTGTTGCTAATCCACTCGGTAAACCAGTCGATTAACCAGATGTTCAATACCCAACACCAGCGCCACGGCATAGCTGTCTTCGGAGTTTATCTGGCTATCCTGATTTTTGGCCCGACATTTCTGGGGTTCAGTTTCGCCCTGTCTATTCAGATGGCAGAGTTACCGTTTATTTCATCCGTAACCGGACTATTTGGAGACTATGCACCCGTATCGGTCTGGTTGCCATTTTTTGTCGCCTGGCTATCGCTATTCGTGATGTATTACTTTGTACCCAGCGAACGGGTTAAGCCTTTGGTCGCGCTAGTCGGCGCGCTTGCCGCTACGGTTTTAATCGAAATAAATAAACTGGGATTCGGTCTTTACGTTTCCAGCGTCGATACTTATCAGGCCCTGTATGGCACGCTATCAGCGATACCGCTTTTCCTGATCTGGGTTTACCTGACCTGGAGTATCATTTTAATTGGTGCTGCTCTTACCAGTTGTGTTGAGGATTTCGAGGCGGCAAGCTATGAATCCTGATCCCGCTTACCCGTATGCCGGACATCCTTGCCCTGCACCAGAAAAACGATGTATTCACAGATATTTTTCGAGTGATCACCAATTCGTTCCAGCGCCCTCGCGCACCAGGACACGCGTAGCGCACTTCGGATAGTACGCGGGTCTTCCATCATATGGGTGATCAGCTGACGCATGATGGCCTCGAATTCGGCATTTATTTTTTCGTCGAGCGCGATGGTTTTCAGGGCTTCCTCGACGTCCATTCTGGCGAAGGCATCGAGTGCACGATTTAACATGCGACTTACTAGTTCACCGAGATGTTCGAGATTGACATAATTCGACAGTGAAGTGCCATCGTCTACCAGCTCAAGCTGGTTACGGCCTAGCTTTTCAGCCTGGTCACCGATGCGCTCGAGGTCGGTGATTGTTTTTATTATCGCAACCACCAGACGTAAATCGCTGGCGGCAGGCTGACGGCGCGCCAGAATCTTTACGCACTTATCATCTATTTCGACTTCCATTCGATTGATTTTGTAATCATCCTGAACCACCTTGCGGGCAATTTCAGAATCAGATTCAAGTAAACCCTTGAGACCACGATTGACCTGGGTTTCAACCAGCCCGCCCATCGTCAGCACCTGGTTGCGAATACTCTCCAGCTCGTGATCGAAACGTCTGGAAATGTGACTGCCCAAATTAGAATCCTGAACCATAGTAGTTATCCAAATTTTCCTGTGATGTAGTTTTCTGTCATTTGATGACGCGGATTAGTAAAAATACGACTGGTCTCACCGACTTCGACTAAATGTCCAAGATGAAAATAAGCGGTTCTTTGCGACACACGCGCTGCCTGTTGCATCGAATGTGTGACGATGGCGATGGTGAAATTTTCACGCAATTCGTCGATTAACTCTTCGATGATCGCGGTCGCAATGGGGTCGAGCGCCGAGGCTGGCTCATCCATCAAAATCACTTCGGGGCTGACGGCAATCGTCCGTGCGATACAAAGCCGCTGCTGCTGACCACCCGACAAGCTAGTGCCAGGCGCGGTTAATCGATCTTTGACCTCCTCGAATAGACCCGCTTTTTCCAGACTGGTAATGACGATTTCATCCAGTTCGGCGTTACTTCGCGCCAACCCGTGTATACGCGGCCCGTAGGCGACATTGTCATAAATCGACTTGGGGAATGGATTAGGTTTCTGGAACACCATGCCGACACGCGCGCGCAATAAAACCGGATCCATTTTTTTATCATAAATATCTTCACCATCAAGCGTCAAACTACCGCTTACGCGGCAGTCGGCGATGGTGTCATTCATCCGATTCAAAGTGCGTAAAAAAGTCGACTTGCCACAACCCGAAGGCCCGATCAAAGCAATCACCTGATTACGGCCAATATCGAGGGAGGTATCGAATATCGCCTGCTTCTCGCCGTAGAAAACGTCGGCATGGCGCACCGAAATCTTCGCGTCATCGATCAGGTTTTCACCTATCGTAGCTTCGAAATTATTAAGACCGGCTACACTGCCCGCTTCACTGGTTAGACCTTGTTGCACTGTAAATACCTACCGTTTCTTCTCAAAATAATTACGCAGAAAAATCGCCAGCGCATTCATCAAAGTCAGGAACGCCAGCAACACTAAAATAGTCGCTGCCGTTAATGCCGTAAACGCGCGCTCGGGGCTATCAGACCAGAGGAAAATCTGTACCGGCAATACGGTAGCCGAATCGAATATACCACCCGGCACATCGACGATAAAAGCCACCATACCGATCATCAGCAATGGTGCTGTTTCACCCAACGCCTGGGCCATACCGATAATTGCACCGGTTAGTACCCCGGGCATGGCTTGCGGTAAAACATGATGAAACACCGTTTGCATATGCGACGCACCAAGACCAAGTGCGGCTTCTTTCAGCGAAGGTGGCACCGATTTAATCGCTGCTCGACTGGAAATAATAATAGTCGGTAATGTCATCAACGATAACACCAGACCACCGACTAACGGCGCCGACCGGGGCAGACCGAAAAAGCTGATAAATACCGCCAGTCCTAACAGGCCGAACACGATCGATGGCACCGCAGCGAGGTTATTGATATTAATTTCGACGAAGTCGGTTATTTTATTCTGCGGTGCGAACTCTTCCAGATAGATAGCCGCCGCGATACCTACCGGTAGCGACACCAGCAAGGTGACTAGCAATGTCCAGAAAGAACCGACCAGCGCTCCCCTGATTCCGGCCTGCTCAGGCTCCCGTGAATCACTGGTAGTAAAGAAATCGATATTAAAACTGGTCTGAATGCGACCTTCCGCTTTTAGTTTCTCGATAAACCTCACCTGCTCACCTTTAACCCGGCTGGTGACTGTTTCGAGCTTGTAATAAGTATCAATATCATCATCCGCCTTAACCCAGACCGACACGGGTTCACCGCCAATTAAGTCGGTGTTTTCCCCCATCATTTGCTTTATTTCAAATTCAGCACCGCTGGATACCAGCCGATAGAGCAATTTCTTTTGTTGACGCTTTGTTACTTCGGGAAATACATTGCGTATCGCCTGTTTGACCAGACCCGCATAGTTAATGCCTGACAAGGCTTCTTCATTTGGCTCGCTATCTTTACTCAGGCCGAGTGATTCATGGTCTACCGGTATTTCGAGCAATATCTCGGTCACACTAAACGCGGGCCAGGCCTTACTGGTAATATCGAATAACAGAATTACCAGAAAAACAAAGCCGGAGAGAACGGCCAGCTTGCCGTAGAGCTGAAAACGCTTTTCACGGGCATAACGTTTTTTCAGACCCTGCTTGACGATTTCGGTATTATTCATAGTGCTCTCGATACTTTCGTACGATATGCAGGGCGATCACATTGAGTACCAGGGTACTGATAAACAGCATCAGTCCCAGCGCAAACGCGGCCAGAGTTTTAGGACTATCGAACTCCTGATCACCGGTGAGCAGGGTCACAATTTGTACCGTCACCGTGGTCACTGCTTCGAGCGGATTGACGGTTAAATTTGCCGCGAGGCCAGCCGCCATCACCACAATCATGGTTTCGCCAATCGCGCGCGAGGCGGCGAGCAATACACCGCCGACGATGCCGGGCAATGCCGCCGGAATGACTACCTGTTTAATCGTCTCCGAACGCGTCGCGCCAAGACCCAGGGAGCCATCGCGCATCGCCTGCGGCACCGCCGAAATCACGTCATCGGACAACGACGAAACGAACGGAATAATCATTACACCCATGACGATGCCGGCTGCCAGCGCTGACTCTGAAGCCACACTCAGACCGACCGATTCACCTACCTCGCGAATAAACGGTGCAACCGTCAAAGCTGCGAAGAAGCCATAAACAACAGTAGGAATACCGGCCAGAATTTCCAGTGCAGGCTTGGCACTGGCGCGGAACCTGGCACTCGCATATTCGCTCAGGTATATCGCCGTCATCAAGCCTACCGGCACCGCGATAATCAGGGCAATCGCCGAAATCAGCATAGTGCCAAGAAACAGGGGAACAGCACCAAATGAACCCGACGAACCGACCTGATCGACGCGAATCGATGTTTGCGGACTCCAGGAACTACCAAAAATAAAGTCGAAAACCGAAACCGCCTCGAAAAACCGGATAGCCTCAAATAAAACAGAGAAAACAATACCAACCGTAGTGACAATCGCCACTCCGGAACACAACATGAGAAAGGCCTTAATGACCTTTTCGATGCTGACACGGGCATGGAGTCTAAAGAGTAACCGACTCAGTCCTGCGATAATGCCTGACAGGCCGAGTACGAACACCAAAGCCGTTATCAGACTTCGGCTATGTAGTTCGGACCGCTGATAATGCAGCACTGCATTATTAACGACTTCATCATCACCCGCCTGATTATTCTGAATCGCCAGGTGAATATTATTCATATACAGTTCGAGTACCTCTTCAGACTGATTCAGGGCTTCAACCGGTAAACTCTGTTCGATTTGTTTCTGCAGGTAAACCGGCTCGAACGACAGCCAGGCCAGCAGCAAAATCAGCGCTGGAATCGAACTCCAGATAGCAGTCAGAAAACCATAGTGGTGCGGTAGCGACTTAAGCCGGGTGTCGCCTTCATAACCAGCAGCCCGCTGCTGCCCTACCACGAAGGCAATAAAACCCAAGCCTAATACAATCAAAAATAGTGAGGAAACACTCATCACATTACTCTTTCGAAATACCTACTTGATTACCAGTTTTTTACCTGACATAACGTTATCACGCAAGGCGGCTCTTTCCGAATCGGACAGTGGAATCAGACCCTTGTCGAGCAGGTATCCATCTTCACCCATCGCTGCTTCACTGGTGAACTCCTTCAAATATGCCCTCATCCCAGGAATCGAATCCTTATGCGCATTCTTGACATAAAAGAAAAGTGGTCGAGAGACCGGATAAGAACCGTCGGCGATGGTTTCGAATTCAGGCGACTTGTTTTCGATGATAGAACCTTGGACTTTATCATCGTTTTGCTCCAGGAACGAGTAGCCGAAAATGCCCAGTGCATTCGGGTTCTTCTCCAGTTTCTGCACGATCAGGTTATCGTTTTCACCGACTTCGATGTATGGGCCATCTTCACGAACACTATGACAAACGCTTTTATAGGCTTTCTTGTCAGCCTTCTTCATTGCCTTAATCCAGCCAAACTGCTGGCACCCACCTTCCAGAGCCAGTTCAGCAAACGCGTCTCGGGTACCAGAGGTTGGCGGTGGGCCAAGCACTTCAATTTTGGTAGCAGGAAGAGAGTCATTCACTTCTTGCCATGTTTTATAAGGATTATCGACCAGAGCCTCGCTGCCATCCGGGTTCGGCACCTGTCTGGCCAGAGCGAGAAATAAATCTTTACGCGTCAGTTTGAACAGTGGCGCCTTGTTAGAATTAGCAATTGCTATACCGTCGTAACCGATGTGAATTTCGGTTATATCGGTGACACCGTTGTTCCGGCAGGTATCTAACTCAGACTTTTTCATTGCTCGCGACGCATTGGTAATATCCGGGAATTTCAAACCAAGACCGGAACAAAATAACTTCATGCCGCCACCAGAGCCGGTGGACTCTATCTTCGGCGTGTTAAAAGAAGTTTTCTTGCCGAATTTTTCCGCGACTACCGTAGCAAAAGGATAGACCGTCGATGAACCGACGACACTGATTGTGTCACGACCTGCTGCCTGAAGATTAGCGACCATGCCGACTGATACTACTGTGGCTAATAATAGCTTCATATTGCTTCCTCTAAATTCTTAGAGCTGATTGATAATGCCTGCGTATTATGAGGTGGGAATGTGACAGTTTTATGACAAAATGACGCGAAATTAAATCAGGTTTTAATAATCCGCCAGCCGAATAACTGGCGCCAGATTATGCTCCTTACCCAGTCGCCGATAGCTCGGGAAAATAACACTAAAGCGACTCCCCTCTCCCGGCTTGCTTTCAATCTCCAACTCCGCACCGTGTTTACTCGCAGCCTGCTCCACAATCGACAGGCCCAGTCCTGAGCCGGACTGCTGACTCACGATCACATGCCCGCCCCGGTAGTAGCGTTCGGTTAAGTGAGGAATATCCTGATCGCTAATTCCGGGGCCCTGATCGGCGACAGAAAATACCAGTTCACCCTGATTATTCTCTTTCCAGTCAACAATAATGGGGCTGGCAGGGCTTGAGTACTTCAGGGCGTTTTCGATTAAATTGGTGCAAATTCCTCGGACCTCTGATCCGACGCCTAGCAGGTCCAGATCATCCGGGGTTTGAAACTGAACTCTATCCAGACCAGAGGCGTTATCGAGTCCTGAAATCACCTCCGTCATTACCACCTCAAGCGACAGCCGCTCACCTTCGTCGGGTTGCAGATGGTAGCTTTCAACCTGTGACAGCAATAACAGATCTTCGATTAAATCCTTCATCCGCGCCGATTGCGATTGTGCCGTGTGCAACGATTTCAAACCCGATTCCGACAGACCGGATTCGGCCTCCAGCATTTCCAGATGCCCGCTGATCACGGTGAGCGGCGACTTCAATTCGTGCGATGCATTAGCGACAAAATTTTTCAACCCCTCCTGGAGCTGTTTCTGATCGCTGATGTTTCGCGCCGTTAATAAATACTGGTTGTTACCGAAGCGCACCAGTTTGAGTTGCAGGGTTACCGAGTGATCGTCATGCGATTCAATTTCCAGACATGGCCTCGACTCCGGGTCATTGAGATATTTGAGAAAATCAGGGTGGCGGATCAGATTGGTTATACGTTGCCCGGCATCATTACGAATATTGATCGCCAACAGATATCGCGCGGGCTCGTTACACCATTCGATTTGGTGAAATTCGTTGAGTAGAACAGCCGCATCAGGTAAGGCTGAAATATTTCGATTGAGTCGCCCGAGGATATCCTTGGTGCGCTTCTTGCGTTCGTTGTTAATTTTTTTCTGCTGGTAAAGGTGGCGAATGATGATGCCGACAAAACCATTATCGTCATAAACCTTGCTGGTTTTAGTACCCCGGGAAATCCACTTCTCGAGTCGGCGTAATCGATTGTAGAGCCAGAGGATATAGCCTGTGAGCGTTATCAGTATCGCCAGCATCCAGTGTGAAGTCAGTAACCCGAAAAATACCACCACAGCTAAAGCAGAGATAATGGCGGATGCTTCACTAGACCAGATTTTGCTCATATATCTCCTGGGATCGAATACGGATTATTTGCCGCTAAACCGATAACCGGCACCACGCACGGTCTTAATCATAGAATCCAGGCCATACTTCTTAAGTATTTTTCGCAGGCGCAAAATATGAACATCGACTGTGCGATCACCAGGATAAGTATTCTCACCCCAGATCGCCGATAGCAGATGATCCCTGGAGTGCACCTTTTCCGGGTGCTCGACAAAAAATTTGAGTAATTTATATTCGGTACGGGAAACTTCGACCGGGGCTTCGTCAATTCTTAGCTCGTGCGTCGCGGTGTTTAACACCATAGCACCAACCTGCACTACTTCGGATACCGGCTGGTAGGATGCAGGACGACGCAATAACGCTTTAACCCGTGCATGCAGCTCACGCAGCGACATAGGCTTGGTCATATAATCGTCCGCACCCGAATCCAGCCCCAGAATTTTATCGGCTTCCTGCCCACGAGCAGTCAACATTAACACCGGCAAATGCGAAAAAGACGTCTGTCGACGTATCCAGCGAATCAACTCGATACCCGAACTGTCGGGCAACATCCAGTCGACAATCAGGCAGTCGGGGGAAAATTCGGTGACCAGTTTTTGCGCACTTTTAACATCCAGGCAGGACTGAACCTGATATTCCGCCAGCTCTAGCGACTGGCAAATGAGTTCGCGGATGTCACGGTCGTCTTCTACCACGAGTATTTTCATAGAGGAATTTTAGCAATTAACTAATACTGTTACTTATACAGTAGAAATATGTCAGTTTTATAACAAACTTATCGAATCTCAGCCATCAGTCGATATTTTGTCCAAATCTACAGCCTCCCTACGATTAGCAATCACCGCTACCATCACTATACCCGGTGTAAGTACCGCCAGACTAAGCCATCCAAGTGCGCCGGGAATTTCGCCGAGAAATATCAGGCTTAGCACGGTACCCATTGCGGGAACTGCTGCCATAAACGCCGCTGTGGTTGCTGAACCAACATGTCTTACCGCATAGGCTACTAGTAACAAACCTAACAGATTCGGAATTAAACCCTGATACAGGGTTTGCAGCAACAATTGTGATTGTGACGCTTCGGCTATGCCGGAGGGCAGAAAGAAATACCAGATCGGGACGTAACAGATCGCATTGATGACCGAACTGCATAACAATATTTGTGTGGTGGTAATTTGCCAACGCCTGCTAATCACCAGATAACCAGAAAAGAAAATCGCACCGGCGAAAAACATCAAATCACCCTTCCAGCTGTCTATCAGCGATAGCTGCGATGCATCGGCAACCGCTAGAGCAGCACCGATGATAATCATCACAACACCTAGCCATTGTCGGCCGCTGGTCCGCTCCTTATTCCACCACCAGCCGATAAATAGCGTAATAGCCGGCAAAACGCCATTCATGAATATGCCGCCGTGCGCCGCTGGCGCGAAATTAAATCCGCCGAATACAAACAGGATATAAAAAGGGCTCATCAGAAAACTAAACGCGACGATGCGTATCGGTGGCATAGACCGCCAGGGTTTGAAATAGAGCACTATCGGCAAGGCAAATATGGCTGAAATGCCATAGCGCATTGCCGCAAGATCAAAAGCGGTCAGAGACGACTGTGCACCCGAGCGGCTGGCGACCAGCCATGTCGCCCAGATCGACATGACCGACGCAGCAGCGAGGTATCCAGTCAATCGCTGCCTGGATTGGACGCGAGAGTCGACAGTCAAAAAAACAGGCTACTAAGAAGCATGACTGGAAACAGATTCCTGTAGCAGCAAAGACTCCAGTTTTTTATTCGGCGTCACCAGCACCAGCCCTATCATCATCACCAAAACTGACGACCAGACCCAGATGCTGTGCTGTTCACCGAACAGGATAATGCCCCAGACCACACCGGATATCGTCACTATATAAGCGCATTGACTGGCAAATACCGGGCCGGAGGTTTTTATCGTATAAAAGAACATTGAATAGGCGAGGCCACTGCCCAGGGCAAGCGCTGCCAGTGCCAGGCCGGGCACACTGGCCAACCAGCTCAAAGGCTCTGCGACACCCAGATACATGGCTAAAGGAAACTGTAGAAATATTGCCAAAATATTAGACCCGGCAAGAATCTCTCTCACATCGATCGCATCATCAACACCGTGACCAATATAAATATTTTCAATCGAATACATTACCGAACTAAACAACGCTAGCAAAATCCAGAAATTGGCATCTTCACCGTCCACGCCCCGGTCCGGCAACACTAGCAGCAGGATTGCGATCATGCCCAATACAATGCCAAATACACGTTTCACCATGACAGACTCATAATGCATCGCCACCATCATCGCATAGGTTAACAAGGGCACCGTGGAAACCGTAATCGAAAGTATGCCGGCCGACAAATGCGGAGCGGCATAGTAATAAGCCAGATTTGGCGCGACAATGCCAACGATAGCAATAAGCAGGTAGTGCCTGAGGTGTCGAAATCGAAATACGGGTATTTTTGCCAGCAAGCAAAAAATCACGAAAAAGAAACTGGTAACCACCACTTGCCAGGCCGAAATAGCCAGCGGATGTGCGCCTTCGGAAGTAGCCATTAACGCCAGCGAAAAAGTCACTCCCCAGATGAGTCCGGCCACAGTAATCAATGCATAGGGGAAAAAACGGTGATTAGACATGAGCAGAAGATCACTCTAGCGGTTGGCTGAAACAGACCTGATTATAGACGGTAATGACCGCAGTTAAGAATCAGTTTTTACCTAATCCACCTTCAACTGGCTAAAAGTTTCCCATGCAACTAAAACCTCTCCAGCCAGGTCTGTTACTTTACGCTGTTTACTACGTGCCTTTTTTCGTAGGAGTTCAAAGGCTTCCTGCTTCCCCAGCCGGTGGCGCTCCATGAGTATACCCACTACAACATTAATCGTATTACTGTTTTCAAGCGCTCCATCAAGACGTTTCTCCGTTTCTTTCAGAACATTTAGATCCTGCGAGCTTTTCAGGGCTGCTTCAATCGTTGGTATCGCTTTATCAACGTTGATTGGTTTAACCAGATATCCCAGTGCGCCTTTCTCCAGCGCCTGTCGTACATACTCATCGTCGTCGAAAGCAGAGAGAAATATGGAGGATATTCCAAGCTGCCTCAATTCACCTGCCACTTCTATACCCGACATACCCTCCATACGGATATCCAGTATTGCAAGATCCGGTGGAGGCCCTTCGGCTACCTGCTCCAATGCCATTTCACCACTATCAGCGAGCACAACTTCATAACCAGTATCTTTCAGTCCTTTACCAAACGTCGCAAGCGCAACGCCATCGTCATCTACGAGTAATAACCTTTTAGCCACGGTCACAACGATAATCTCCTTAATGTTAATTGATTAGATGTTATTCTACAGTCGACAACAGCGGCGGACCAAGAATCAATTCCGCCGTCACTTCGTCGTCATGTCCCCTGATAGATAAGTTAGCCCCTCGTCCTGGCAACATGGTTTTTAACAGTTCAAGCCCAACCCCAAAACCCTGTTCTGAATCAAAATCAAATTCATCGGGTAATTTTCCGGGGTTAGATACTGTCAGGCAAATACCGCTGTCTTTGAACGATAGATGAATTCTGATATCTGAATTATCGCTTCTGGAATGGAAGTGTTTTACCGCATTCATCAATAGTTCATTGGTAACCAGAGCCAGAGGGACGGCTTTTTTGCTATCCACTAAAAAATTCTTTCGTTTAATATCACTGGTGAGGGACAAAGGCACCAGGCTCAGTTGAGCCATATTCCGAACTATGGCTTTCAGCATTCTGTGGAAATCGAGCTGTGAACCCGGATTTCCAGCCTGTAGGCCATATACGGTAACGATCGACTCAATCTGCGAAATCGCATTATTCAGATTATCTGTATGCCCATAGTGACTGGTGGTTTGTTGTTTAAGCAACCCCATCAGACCATGAAGATGATTTTTAATACGATGATGCACTTCCCGAACTAGTGCATCCTTCTGCTTTTCCAGATGCTCAAACCTTTCCTTCTCTGCCCGATTACGCTCTGAAATATCCTGCGCTATATGGATGCTACCAACAGGCATATCATCCTGGTCATACATTGATGTTACTTTTATAAGGAAATCATCACCCAGAACTTCGAGAAAGTTTTCCATCACACACGGACGAGTATCCTGACTTTCTTCCTGATATGGGCAGTCACTGCCGGATAAGAATTCACCTTGCACACAGCTATAACAGGTCTCACCAATAATAGAATTAGCATCTTGTTTCAGGTGGTCGAGTAGAGCCTTATTTGCCTTTACAATTCGATGGTTAGCATCAAGGATAAAGATCGGGTCTGGCACGCTATCGAAAATCTGGTCCCATTCCACTTTGCTCCTTTCGAGGTTTTTCCGAGCTTCATACAACCGGGAAAGATCCATATCTATCTTATACATTACCCGTTTCCCAGAGTCATCGACCTCTATCAGATAGCTCGAAAAAACCGGTATACTGGAGCCTTCTTTATTTATTAACATCACTTCTTCGGCAGGCATCGGCAGACCAATTTTTAGCGAATAACTGACATCTTCGATTAGTTTGTTCTTCACACCGTCAGGGATAATCAAATCTTCAAGCTTACATCCCTGAGCCTCCTTTTCGGTATAGCCGTATAAATGCTCGCTGGCTTCATTCCAGAAAATTACCCGACGCTCTTCGTCGTAACCCTGTACCGCAATAACAGGAACCTGCTCTAGTAGGCTGCGGAACCGGCGTTCACTTTTATGCAGCGCATTGCGGACTTTCGAATGTTTTATCAGGCGCTCGTTTATCTGACGGCCAAGTTCGGCCAAATCGTTACCACGCTCGTCGAATTCCAGTTTCAATGTGCTATAGGTACTGTGGGCACTATATGCACTGATCAGGGATAGCTCTGTCTCTTCTGGGTCGACAAAATCCGTCGAAATACCACACACAGCATATATTTGACCAGAGCGGTTACGAACTGGATACTTCAGAGAGAGATATTTGTGTTTTACACCTTTCCGGGTTACCGACTCCTCGACTTCGATCAAATGATTTTTTTCCACCACGCGTAAGTCGTCTGCACGCTGAGTCCTGGCCTTTTTACTCGAATAGAGATCAAAATCGGTTTTACCGATAATTTCCTCACGAGATAAATCAAGCATGCCTTCGAAAGCTCTATTTATTTGCAAATAATGTCCGTCAAGACTTTTGATACAGACTGCCGCGTCAGTAGCATCCAGAATCGACTGCGCGCGCAGTTCGCTCAATCCCGCTGGATATTCGGTTGATTTGCCTGGATTGATTTCACGCACATACCCGTAGTAATGAGTAATTTCATTTTCTGAGTTCCTCACGACTACCGTATGATCCTGTATATGGTGCTCCGAACCATCCTTACTTATAATCCGATAGGGTGAATGATCGTAAGCCCAGCTATTTTCGTCTTCTGCTTTTTTTACTTCGATCAAAACCTGCTCAAAATCAGGCATAGCGATAATATCCGCATACAATACTTTTCCGGTACAAAATTCTTCGGCGGTATAGCCAAAAATATCGGAAACATTCGGCGATACATAATCCACTGGGAAATCATCACAGTTTCGCCACTTGAACATAACTACCGGCCCGTTAAAAAATAGACTCTGTGCCTGTTCCAGCGCCGAATTCGTTTCCTCCAGTCGGTGTATTTCAGCTATGAGTTCAGACTTACTAAATCTAGAGTACTTGTCCATTGGCTATATAATCTCTGAATGAAAACCAAATAAATACTTGAAAGGGCTAATCCAGAGAACCTCTGATTAATCGGTAAATTTCTGTCATTGCGAGCACAGCGTGGCAATCTTTTTGGTTAATATCAGTATGTTAGAGATTGCCACGTCGCTAACACTCCTCGCAATGACGTTTTAATCAGAGGTTCCCTGGATATTTTTTGTTATAAAAAAAGACCTTACGATCATTACACTGAGAAAAAACAAGACTATTGTATATGCGAAATACCTAAAAGTATCACCATGATCTCAATAATTAAGCGAGTTCTAAATCAGTTAGAAA
>Ga0224506_10002082_pt1 | contig 13892 bp, 11 predicted proteins | sample SF_Jan12_sed_USG_2_FD_169108 | JGI IMG/M metagenome (GOLD analysis project Ga0224506, IMG submission 169108) | Sediment microbial communities from San Francisco Bay, California, United States - SF_Jan12_sed_USGS_8_1 | ecosystem: Environmental > Aquatic > Marine > Sediment | place: USA... | reverse complement strand
TCAAAATCTAGGAGCACCTTTAAATAATAACGGTCCTAATTTTATTTGCTCTATTACTCCACGCAATTATTACTACGACCTTTTACTAGGCAATCATTATAAAGGAAACAAAATGATTGCAGGTCTGTCCATTGCTTCTAGACATGAATTTGGGTATACCGACCCCATCCCAGTTATTATTGAAAACGATGAAAACTTATCTCAGTTTGCCAATTATTTTTTAACAAATAACGAGCAAGCTATTATTATGTCGGTACAAAGAAGAGGAGGATTTGGAGATCGTGATTTATACGTAACTTTTAAACAAAAAAATGGCAGGTGGTCCACTCCGCTAAACCTTGGTGATGTTATTAATACCGCAGAACCCGAGGCTTCTCCTCACTTAGCCATGGACAACAAAACATTGTACTTCTCTTCCGAAGGACACTTAGGCTATGGCGGAGAAGATATTTTTGTTTCCCATCGTTTAGATAGTACTTGGACGAATTGGTCTGAACCTGAAAACTTAGGCAGATCGGTAAATTCGGAAGAAGATGAAATATTTTTTAGCTTGGCACCTGATAATAGATATGCCTATTACTCAAGGGGTAATGTAGATAACACGGATATCTACCGTATGCAATTACCTATGTTTCATCTCCCCGATCCTGTAATAGTGCTAACAGGCCGTGTACTAAATGGAGAAACAATGGAACCTGTTCCTAATACATTAATTCAATTTAGAGATACAAAACAAAGACTTACGGTAAGCCAACTAAGGTCAGAAAAACAAAACGCAGAATATCATGTTGTCCTTCCTATTAACACCAATTATAGGCTTTTCGCATATAGTGGAAGTTTAGTCTCTAGCGAAGCCGAAATGTTGAATGCCGAATACATCTACGAGAATGACACTATTGTTCGAGATATTTTACTTTACCCTACGGAGGATGGGAAGCCTATATTGTTGAATGGTGTACTTAAAGGTAGGGTAACTAATGGAAATACTGGAGAGCCAATCAGTAATGTGAAAATGGTTATAAAAGACTTACGGAATAACATATCCTTAGACAAAATTACTACTGAAAAGAAAACAGGAAATTACGTTACCGAATTACCCATTGGGAACATGTACAATCTATCCATCCAAACCGAAGATTTCGTTTCTATTGAAAATGAGCTCGTAGACTTATCTAGCGATTATGAGAATGACACTATTATTTATGATTTCAAACTATTTCCTTTAGAGATAGGTCAGCGTATTGCTTTGGACAATATATACTTTGATTTTAATAAAGCTTCTTTACGTAAATCTTCCTATACCCAACTAGAGCAAATCAAACTTTTTCTACAACAAAACCCTACAATTAAAATTGAATTAGATGGTCACACCTGTTCAGTTGGGCAGACTGACTACAATCAAAAACTATCCGAAAATAGAGCTCAGGCGGTCTATCAATATTTAGTTGATACGGGAATTAGTAGTGATCGAATGACCTCATTTGGCTTTGGAGAAACAAAACCATTAGTTGATGATCAATCTTCAGAAGCGCTGAAAAAGAATAGACGTGTTGAGTTTGTTATTCTAGAATTGTAATCGACCTCTTTTTATAGAACAAATTACTGTTGAATTGGATAATTTATTTCTTCTCTAGTTTTCTCCTTTTCAATTCCTTTTTGATGAGCGTCAATTCTCTACCACTTTGTCCTGCTACCGATTTATTTTCTTCAGCTCTTCGAAACAAATAGGGCATCACAGATTTTACTGGTCCATAGGGGACATATTTAGCTACGTTATACCCTGCTTTCGCAAGGTTAAAAGAAATATTATCACTCATTCCATACAATTGTGCAAACCACACTCCCGAATCATTGTTTTTTATCCCGTACTCCTCCATGAGAGAGGCTAAATAATAACTACTATACTCGTTATGGGTGCAATTAATAACATCAATATGATCCTTATGGTCAATACAAAATTTCAACGCCTCATTATACCCATCATCAGTAGCTTCTTTCGTGGGTTGAATTGGGTCTGGATACCCCATTTTCTCTGCTCTTTCACGTTCATTTTCCATGTATGCTCCACGCACAAGTTTAGCACCAACAAAATAACCTTGACGAATAGCCTCTTGAAATGTGTTTTTTAAATTCTCTAAAGAGGAGACCCTATACATCTGATAGGTGTTAAAAATCAATGCTTTTTCTTTGTTATATTTTGCCATCATAGCATATACCATCTCGTCAACAGGATCTTGAATCCATGAGTCTTCCGCATCAATTAGCAAAGGCACATCATTTTCATATGCCTCCTTACAAATTTCATCAATCCTTGATTTTATCCTTTCGAAAGCAATCTGTTCGGTCTCCGAAAGCGGTTTTCGTAACTGTACTTTTTCTAAAACATGTACTGAAGCCACTCCCGTTGGTTTAAAAACACAAAATGGAATGTTTCCATTGTTCTGAGCATTAATAATTGTTTTAATCGTTTCGTTTTTCGTATTATCAAAAGCTTCTTCGGTCTCTTCTCCTTCTACAGAATAATCCAAAATAGTACCCACTCCATATTTCCCCAGTACATCAACCGTTTGAATACTTTCTGCAATCGTTTCTCCTCCACAAAACACCTCAAATACTGTGTTTTTTATCATTCCTTTAATAGGAAGCCTTAAGGCAAATCCAATTTTGACTAAGCCTGTGGCTATTGCACTAACCACAGGGTGTCCAACAGTTGCAAAAAGAGCTCTTGATTTTTTTATTTCCCAATTCGATTTAGGCGAAAATGCTATTTCTGTATCATCGAATGATATGTCCGATTTTAATTTCATAATGTCTTTACTATTTGGCAAATATAACTTGTGACACACAAAAACAAAACTGTAAATAGAAGTAAAAAAATAAAATTCACCACCTGTTTAAACAAGTAATTCACTCCGCTTTTTAGTTAAAATAATCGCATTTGTGAGTGAAATAATTCATGAAAGCAAAAGAAGTAAAAAAATTATCGCCTCATTTTCTTATCTTGTCATTTCTATAGATTGAAAGTCCAAAAAAGTGAAATCAAATTTTAACAATAGTCCCTATACCATAGCTGGCCCTTGTAGTGCCGAAAGCTGGGAGCAAGTCCATGCTACTGTAAAAGCACTTGTGTCGAAAGGCATTACTGTAATACGAGCAGGCGTATGGAAACCTAGAACACGTCCCAACCAATTCGAAGGGAGAGGTGAAGAGGCACTCAAATGGCTCAAGCAAATAAAAAGTGAATTTGATGTAAAAATAGCTACTGAGGTAGCCACTACCGAACATGTGGAAATGGCTTTAAAATATGACATCGACATACTATGGCTAGGGGCTAGAACAACCGTAAATCCCTTCATAGTGCAAGAAATTGCTAATTCATTAAAAGGTATTGATCTCCCATTCCTAATAAAAAACCCTATCAACCCTGATTTATCATTGTGGCTCGGAGCTATCGAACGGATTGCTGGTGCCGGAATAAAAAAAATAGGGGCAGTACACCGAGGGTTCTCCTCTTTTCAGAAAACTAAATACAGGAATGCTCCTATGTGGCAAATTCCATTAGAGTTAAAAAGACATTTCCCTGAAGTGCTATTATTTTGTGACCCAAGTCATATAGCAGGAAATCGAGAAATGTTAGGTGAGTTGTCTCAAAAGGCGTTGAATTTGAATTACGATGGATTAATGATTGAGAGTCATATTGACCCAAGTAGTGCTTTAAGTGATGCAGAACAACAAATAACCCCCGATAAACTTGCTGCCTTGCTCGATAAATTAAAAGTTCGTGAAGCGACATCCGATGATGTAATATTTAAAAATCATCTTGACGAACTTAGAGACAAGGTAGATCACTTGGATCGAGAAATTATTGAAGCACTTGCTGCAAGGATGAAAGCTGTAGAGGAAATTGGCAACTACAAAAAAGATAATAATGTTTCTATTTTCCAACTGAACAGATGGCAAGAAATTACTGAAACGCGACCTGAATGGGCGAAAATTTTCGACCTTGATCCCACATATGTTTTAGATATCTACAAACTAATTCATCAAGAATCGATAAAAAAACAGACACTAATATTTAATAAAGACCGTGTTGACGCAACTTCCGAAAAATAGTATTATTGGCACATTAGGACCTAAATTCTCCTTTCATGACATTGTAAGAATGGAATATTTAGAAGACTATCAATATCTTTATTATGAGCGTTTTAATGCAATTTTTAGTGCGCTTCAAAATGGAGCAATTCAAGCAGCTCTAATCGCCATAAAAAATTCCATTCATGGAAATATTAATACTAACCAAAAAACAATAACCAAGAATAAGCTTAAGGTACTAAACACTTTCGAATTACACATTGCACTTCATTTAGCAGTTAAATCTCCCATTTCTGTCAATCAAGTAAAAAATATTTACGCGCATCCAATAGCTTGGAACGAATGTCAACACTACTTACAAACACTAGACGTCAATCACATTGTTTCGAGCAGTAATTCACAAGCGTTAAAAGACTTATTATCAGATAATACAGCTAACTCTGCCGCCATCTCTGGCGATGAAGCCATCCTTCATTACGGTCTTCATAAAATAGAGGAAAACATCCAAGACAAAGCATCTAACATCACCACATTTTTATTAGTAACACAAAAAAATAATTCGCAATAATTGGAAATTCCCATTAATAATATCCATATTTGCCATTATGAACAATTTTACAAGCACCTTTTATTTCTTTTACTTTAGTCACCCAACAGCGAATGGGTCGGTGCTTCTATTAAATTAAATTTAAAAAATATTTAAAAATATAAAGCCCTGACTCGAAAGAGTCGGGGCTTTTTTTGTTTTACACTCTAATGAAAAAAAATGGATATCAAAAAAATTGAAGATTGGGGACTTGGACTTACTACTCCCTTATGGATTGCTGGCCCATGTAGTGCCGAAAGCAAAGAGCAGATTGAAAGTATTAGTCAAGGATTGGTAGGTTCTGGGGTACAAATGTTCCGAGCAGGAATTTGGAAGCCTCGAACTAGACCCAATGCATTCGAAGGAGTAGGTGAAGAAGGATTGAAATGGTTAGAAATTCCTAAAAAAACATTAAACATTCCAGTATGCGTTGAGGTGGCCAATGCCAAGCACACAGAGGCAGCATTAAAAGCGGGCGTAGATGTGTTGTGGTTGGGTGCTAGAACTACCGTTAATCCATTTTCGGTACAGGAAGTTTGCGATGCTGTTAAAGGGACCGACATCCCGGTGATGGTGAAAAACCCAATAAACCCAGACCAACAACTTTGGATTGGGGCTATTGAACGATTATTAAAAGTTGGCATCACCAAAATTGCGGGTATTCATCGTGGTTGTTCTGACAATGTTCCTTCTCGATTCAGAAATAATCCTGAATGGAGTATGCCTATATTACTAAAGAAAGAATTCCCTACTTTATCTGTCGTTTCTGACCCTAGCCATATTTGCGGAAACAGAGAAATGATTGAAGAGATTGGGCAAACAGCACTTAACTTCGGGCTTGATGGACTAATGGTTGAAACCCACCACGACCCTGATAATGCTTGGAGTGATGCAAAACAACAAATCACACCTGAACGCCTAAAGGAAATTATTAATAATTTCCAAATCAGACACTCCATAGACGAATCGCCTGAGCTAAAAACAGAAATGGATCAGCATCGTCAAATTATTGATGTACTAGACAAACAATTAATCGAAATATTATCTCAGCGTTTTAAAGCAATAAGAGAGGTGGGACAATACAAAAAAGAACATAATCTTTCAGTATTTCAACGAGACAGATGGGATGAAGTAATTAATACACGCATTGCTATGGCAATAGAACGTGGGGTTAGTGAAGATTTTATGCGAAAGTTGCTAATGGATATTCATGATGAGTCTATTAAATTGCAAGAAGCAAGCATGCATACTGAGAACAAGTAAAGCAAAAAACAATGAATAAAAACATAACTATTGGCAACATAAAGGGAGTTTTACCTTCCTTGTTACGTGAGCAAAAATATAGCAGCATTGCAGTTCTTGTTGATGAAAACACGGAAAAAGACTGCCTACCAATAGTTAAGGGTAGTATTGGTGATTATGATGTAATACGTATTAAAAGTGGTGAAGAAAACAAAAACTTAACCACTTGCCAACATATCTGGCAATCGCTTACTGATAATGGATATGATCGTCATGCCTTACTCATCAACCTAGGAGGTGGTGTAATTGGAGATATGGGAGGTTTTTGCGCTGCCACTTACAAAAGAGGTATCGCATTTATAAATATCCCAACTACATTGCTATCCATGGTAGATGCCAGTGTTGGTGGAAAACTGGGCGTAGATTTTGGCACCTTTAAAAACCATATTGGCTTATTCCAAATTCCAAATCATGTTTGTATTGATGCTAGTTTTTTAAAAACCCTCCCTCATCGAGAGTTGCGATCGGGGTTTGCAGAAGTAATAAAGCACGCATTAATCACGAAGGGCAATGACTGGAATGACATCGTTACCTCTTCTTTTGAGTCCATGGAATGGGAAACAGTTATTCACAAATCTGTTGCTATAAAATCGGAAATCGTTTCTAAAGATTTTAAAGAAAGTGGTCTTCGAAAAACATTGAATTTCGGTCATACGATTGGTCATGCTATCGAAAGTTATTTTTTATCACAGGGAATCGATCAAAAAATACTGCATGGAGAGGCCGTTGCTATTGGAATGATTTGTGAATTATACCTTTCGTTTCATAAGTTAAATTTTGCCCAATCTGATTTAGATCAAATTGCTACCTATATTGTAAATGTATACGGGTATGTTGATGTCCCTGAATCGTCATTTTCGGAAATCATTCGCTTATGTGGGCAGGATAAAAAAAATAAGGAAAATAAAATTCAGGCGGTACTATTAAAATCAATAGGCACAGCAATTGTTGATTCAGAAATTTCTTCGGAAGATATTCTTCAGTCGATACAGTATTACTCTAATTTAAACATATAAAATGTCTTCTTCTATGTCTTCAGGCTGGTCGATGTTCGCCTCTTTCATTTCCTCTTCTTTAGCGTCCGTATTGTTCGCAAAAAGAGTACTTGGTTTTTTGACATTTTTAGAAGTAATAACTGCAGCTACGGTTGCACCTGCGACTATACCTAACGTGATGGCTATGTTTTTTAACGATAACTTCATATCTTCTTTAACGAGTGTTTCATTAAAATAGTTTACCATAACCATGCCATTTTTTAGTAATTTTCTTCGAAACCACAAAAAACATTGAATACAGACCTATCCATAACATTAAAATGTAGAAATCTTCAAAAAGAAGGGGTCATTACATTGCCATCATCAAAAAGCATCAGCAACAGAGCCTTAATTGTCAAAGCCCTATGCAGCACGCCTTCAACGCTTTACAATTTGTCTGAAGCACGGGATACACAAACCATGATTGCACTACTGAAAGACGATAACGATGTTTGGGATGTGAAAGACGCAGGCACCACCATGCGATTTTTAACCGCCTTTGCGACCATTACCCATCAGAAAAAAATACTTACGGGTACTCCACGCATGCAAAAGCGACCTATAAAAATTTTGGTAGATGCGCTTCGTCAATTAGGTGCTGAAATTGATTACAAAGCACAAGAGGGCTACCCTCCTGTAGAAATAAAATCATTTGAACAAAAAATCAATCATTTATCCATAAGAGGGGATATAAGCAGCCAATACATTTCGGCTTTATTGATGATAGCACCTGCATTACCCAAAGGGCTTACCCTTACCTTAGAAGGAACTATTGGAAGTAGACCCTATATTGAAATGACATTGGCAATTATGCAACGTTTTGGCGTGTCGCATACATGGGACAATAGTACCATTACCATTGCACCTCAACCCTATTCTTCTACAGAGCTAATCGTTGAGCCTGACTGGTCGGCAGCTAGTTATTGGTACAGTTTTGTTGCGCTCTCTAACAACAGTACGGTAATGCTGCAAGGGCTAACTGAAAATTCGTTACAAGGCGACAGTATCCTCGTTAAATTTATGACTCAACTAGGGGTGAGTACTACTTTTAATGACGAAGGAGCTCTACTTTCTAAATGCGATCATCAATCTTCGTTTGAGTATGACTTTACCGATTGCCCCGATTTAGCACAAACCATTGCCGTACTTTGTGCCGTAAAAAAGATTAAGGTGAAGTTTACAGGATTAGAAAGTTTAAAAATTAAAGAAACTGATCGTGTGCTGGCCTTACAAAATGAACTATCTAAAATTGGCGCTTCTCTCATTGAGAAGGACGAAACATGGCATTTAACTCCATCAGAAAAATTACCCCCTGCCGTAAAAATCAACACTTATGAAGACCATAGAATGGCAATGGCATTTGCACCTCTTTGTTTAGTAATGGATGTATCCTTCGATGACAAAACTGTAGTAAGGAAATCTTACCCTCGATTTTGGGAAGATGTAGCATCAACAGGGTTATTTCAGTAATAGGTCAACAGCATTTACCTTGACATAAAAGACGACTATATCAACTTTGTAATAATTGTTACTTATTTTCCAATTATATATTGCTTATTTTGCTTAACTAAAATAATCAATCATGTATTACTTAAATAAAACAACAACATTAAGTTTTTCTGAAGCAGAAGAGCAAATTAGAGTCGCCTTAAAAGAAGTGGGGTTTGGTATACTTACCGAAATAGATATGCAAGCCACGCTAAAAGCTAAAATTGATAAAGACATTCAAGCCTATAAAATTTTAGGAGCGTGTAATCCGAATTTTGCTTACCAGTCGGTTCAAGAAGAAGAAAAAATAGGAATTATGCTTCCTTGTAATGTTACCATAATAGACAAACAGAACGGTACTGTTGATGTTTCCATCATGAACCCAGAGGTAGCACTAAAAGTAGTAGAAAACGACAAAATAGCCCCTTTCGCTACAGAAGTGAAAACCCTTTTGGAAAGTGCGCTTGAAAAAATAGGATAATTAACTTTTGCCTACACCTACCTACGTGTAGGCAAAAGTACTTTTTGCCACTTCCCTCTACCATTTCCTTTGTGTTGAAATAATGCTTCGGCTTTTTTCTTTTATGCCATTACAAATGCACTCATACCTATGCGAAGGCTTTACAAAAACGTCCGAGCTATACGATTAGGTCTCCTCAGAGTCACTCACAGAGGACTCTAAGTCCATATTAATTAAAAACATGACCCTAAAAAAAGGTAATTTTAGTTATTTACGCTATTTCAGAACCATATAAATTACCTCTAGCGCCTCCTAGGATGAGACTGAGGGTTAATACGGCTACTTTACTTTTTTTCATTTGGCTCAAATGAGACATCTAATCGTTGCACTTTTGGATATTTCTCTGGTGTAAGTGTGAAGAAAATGTCAATAACACCATGCTCCGCTTGAATTTCAAAACTTCCCCGTAGCTGATTTCTAGGCGCCAGCTCATTGGTGCTTTGAATGTCTCCTGCTTTGTTCAACACCTCTTTAATTTCGGACATGCGATATGCTCGTGATTTATCCATGTAAAAATTTTCAGCTAAAATATTTTCCTCTAATTCTAAGTCCCAGTTCTTAATCAATTCAACGACCTGCTTTTGTCTTTCTGCTAAAACATCTGATACAGGAAGCTGTCTAGGTTGTAAATCCAGTGAATCAAAGAGCAATTTGCCAATATCTCTAAATGGATATGGGCTTGTATAGGTAAGGTTGCAGAACGCCATAATACCAACCCCATATTCAGGAAAAAGGACATAATTACTGCCATACCCTGGAAGTGCTCCTCCATGAGAGACCTGTTTGATTTTATTACAATACTCAGCGATACCAAGCCCGTAACCATATCCCGAAATTACTGCACAAGGATCTCCATTAAAGTCAGTCGCTTTCGCATATAATCTCGAGAACTGTGGTGTTTGCATTTCCCTAAGCGTACTCCTTTTAACTGGCCCTGTTTCCTCATCACTTCTAGGAGGCCAAGCGGAGAGGTGAAAACTAACGTATTTACTGAAATCTTCAATGGAAGTAATCAGTCCGCCCATGGCACCGAAAGCGCCATCATGAAGCATCGGTTCTAACTTCCATTGTTCGTCTTCCCAACGATAACCAATCGCCAATTGTTCTTTAGGCACACTGTCATATTCCCAATAGGTTTGTTCCATACCCAATGGCTGCAAGATGTTTGTTTTTATGTAAGCCTGATAGGGAATACCTGAAACACGTGAAACAATGTTGCCAAGCAGCGCATAGCCCGTGTTGCTATATTCAAATTTATAAGAGGGGATATTAGAAAAAGATACTTCATCAGCAATAAGGTTCATCAACATTTGGTTCGATTCATGCAATTGACGATCTCCCCAAGGATTGTCTTCAGGAAATCCGGCCGTCATCGTTAATAGGTTTTCAATGTCAATGATTGGACTGTCTTTAGTAAGGTATTCTACTTTTGCCATCTCAGGGATGTATTGACTGACAGGATCACTCAGTGATAATTTTCCTTCATCCCTTAATTTCATAATAGCCATTGCCGTGAAACTCTTGGTCATAGATGCAATTCGAAAAGCTGATACTGGAGTAGCCGTTAACTCCATCTCAATGTTTATAAACCCTGTAGCAGAGGATACCACTAGTTCGTTATCGACAACAATACCGTATGCAATGCCGGGGATATTTTTGGTTTTAGCATGTTCTGTTATTAACTTCTGTAGTTTAGGCGCAATCTTTTTAATCTTTTCTATTCGATCATCATGAACAAAAACTGGCGCTTTGTACGAATCAGAAAAAGATAGAGGAGAAATTTCAGCTTTTGGGTTGGTCGATTGTTTTGGGTTGCACGAAAACAGGATTATCACAAAAGAGCTATAGAGAAGGTAGGAATATAGATTTTTCATTAGCTTGTGGTTTAAACATCCGTATATCACACATAGTGTATGATGTATTTATAGTATTGATAAATATAATGATTAATTATGTTTTTAAGCCATTCAACTTGTCCTGTAATTTTTCATAAAACGGGTTGAAAAAGGTGCGCTCAAATTACTAGCACATAGTTGTTGGTAATGTTTTTAATTTAAAAATGATTCCAGTATCAATTGATATGCTATATTAATTCCAAGTCCAAGACTGAAAACGCTAAGATTTATTTTTAAAAGTTTTTTAGGAGTCCATTTAGTAAAAAAGAGATCAAGTGTTTTTTTATAATGTATAGGTATAATAACCATCAATGCAAATAAGAGTTGTGCGATGTCAGTTGTAGTGAAATATAATTCAAATGGTGTCAAGTTTAACAACATATTTGTCATAATGAAATAAGAAAAGATAGTTGCTAGAGCAAATCCAGTATTATTTCTAATTATAAAGCCTATTAAAGATAATGCGATCAACGTTGGTTCAATCAAGAATCCACGAACCATCGCAAGGTCAAACAATAGTTCAAAAGTAAGTTCTTCCCCACTATAGGCAACCTCATGTAAGTTATACTGCTGCCAGCATATGACTGTCAATTTAATTATTAGGAAGATAGCACTGAGCCAATAAAAAAACCATCCAAATTTCTTCATTTCATAATTAATAGATGTTAACAACGAAATAGATTACCTTTTACCTATTTATCAATCGTTGCACATATTTCCCTACAATATCAAATTCCAAATTCACCGTATCTCCAACTGTAACTTGATGCATGTTGGTGTTTTCATACGTGTATGGAATAATGGCTACTGAAAATCCATTTTCCTTTGTATCGAAACAAGTAAGGCTTATGCCATTAATTGTAATCGATCCTTTTTCTACGGTGACATTTCCAGAAGAAGTAGCATATTCAAAACGATACACCCAGCTTCCATTCTCTTCCGTCACTTCAATACAAGTGCCTATTTGATCCACATGTCCTTGAACGATGTGCCCATCAAAACGGCCATTGTTCAACATGCACCTCTCCATATTCACTTTATCACCCACTTCTAGACTGCCCAAGTTCGATTTTTCGAGTGTTTCATGTATAGCGGTAACCCTGTACTTATCATCTTTAATAGTTGTAACGGTAAGGCATACCCCATTATGCGCTACACTTTGATCTACTTTCAACTCATTAGTAATATCACTTGAAATAGAGAAATGTACATTCGCACCTTCTTTTTCAATTTTTTGTACAACTCCAAGTGTTTCTATAATTCCTGTAAACATGATAAAATGGAAATAAGGGTGAATTTAATATGTTACGTTACGTACCACCAGTCAATAAAACTTCACCAAGTTAATAAAAAAATGTTTATACAAACATAAGTCATGTGACAGATATCACATGACTTATGTTTGTTGATTTTAATATATAAAAACTTTACTAATTCGTTTATTTTTTCATTCCAGGGATATCTTTTGGAGCTGAATCATGCCAGAAATACTTCATTGGCGCTGTTTTTTGAGGGTATTCTTGCGCCAAGTTATCACCATTGTACAATCGCCCATTTTTCATTACATACATTACAGTATTTGAATTTCGAATGTTCTCCAATGGATTTTTATCTAAGATAATAAGATCGGCTAACTTTCCTTTTTCGATCGATCCCAAATCTTTGCTCAGTCCAATTGCTTTTGCGCCTAATATAGTTGCTACTTTTAAGGCATCATGTTCTTTCATCCCTCCCGATTGCATCGACCATAACTCCCAATGATACCCTAGCCCTTGCAATTGACCATGCGATCCAATTCCAGAAATACCTCCCTCTTCCACTAAGTCTTTCACAAACTCGGCATGTCGACTAAAGATATGCTCTTCGTCCATAAACCACCCTCTTCTTCTTCTCGATTTTTGATCGAGTTCACGTTTAGGAGTGAAATAATTAAGCTTTTTATCATAATTCACCTCTTCTGTTGAGTAGTAATAATTCTCCGCCCAAGGACCACCATACGACACCAATAATGTAGGGGTATATGCCATTTGTAGATCAGAAACAAAATTCACCACATCGTCATAAATCGGATATATTGGAAAACTGTGTTCATGTCCTGGATAGCCATCCAATGATTGTGTCATATTCAATTTAAAATCTAGCCCTCCTTCGGTGGTTGGCATCAACTTTTGCTCCTTTGCTGCCATAATCACCCACTGTCGTTGTTGACGATTACCCACCAAATACATTTTAATTGTTTTCGTGTTATAATATTCTGAGTATTGTTTCAATACTCGGTTAGCGTGTTTCAAATCTTTAATATTATACATCCAGAAGCCAACACCTGGTCCTGTAGAATATACTCTTGGTCCCACTAATTCGCCTGTTTCCACCATATCAGAATAAGTAAGTACATCTGTAGTTGCTGTTTGTGGATCACGAGTAGTGGTAACTCCGTAAGCAAGGTTTGCGGTATAGCTCCAAACATTTTTATTATGTATCCCCCATAATGGCCACATGTGTGCATGTGTATCTACAAAACCAGGAATAATCGTTTTTCCTGCCATGTCCATTACTTGTGCATCTACAGAAGATAAGTTCGTGCCCACTTCTACAATTCTATTGTTTTCGATCAATACATCTCCCTTTTCAATCACTTCATCGCCAACCATAGAAATAATTCTAGCGCCTTTCAACAACATTCTTCCTTCTGGGATATCCTTTTCTACCTCTACCTTGATTCTTATTTCAACAGGTTTGTATCCTTCATCTTCTTTATCCTTCTTCTCTTCTTCCTCTTTATCAACTTCTTCGCCTGCCTCTTTTATAGCTTTTTCTTCTTTCTCTTTTGCTTTTTTCTCTTCTTTAATGCGTTTATCTTCTGCTTTGGCATCGGCTATATTGAAAGAAAAATAAGCATTTCCAATCGACCAGTTTACGTTTTTCCCATCAGCCGTCCAATGCGGAAACTGTCCCCCTATTTCTGTTAATTTTTT
>Ga0224506_10002081_pt1 | contig 13901 bp, 13 predicted proteins | sample SF_Jan12_sed_USG_2_FD_169108 | JGI IMG/M metagenome (GOLD analysis project Ga0224506, IMG submission 169108) | Sediment microbial communities from San Francisco Bay, California, United States - SF_Jan12_sed_USGS_8_1 | ecosystem: Environmental > Aquatic > Marine > Sediment | place: USA... | reverse complement strand
CTGCTTGCTGATGATGGCGCTGGTGCGGGTTTAGGTTTAACCGCTGGAACCGTTTTGGGTTTCTCTGGTTCAGTCTTCGTTACTGTTTCTGTCTCGGGTTTCTGAAGTGGCTGGGCAGTAATTGCGGGTGTTACCTGCATTTCTTTCTGGAATCCGGCTAATGCATCATCTTTAATAGCCAATGCCTTTTCCATTTCATTTAGCTGACTTTCAAGTTCACTGACACGAGCACGCAACGCTTCTGATTCTTCACTGGTCACTCCTGTACCACCATCCTGCATGGCAGAACCACTACCAGCCTGGTTTTCTTCAGTCTGTGACATCAAAGCGGCTTCTTCATCCGGAGACAATAACTTGAGACGTGGCCCGGCTTCTTCACTTGAATTCACCATATCAGGCGCCATCAGACCACCTTCACCCGGCGCTGAAGTATCAATATGAGTAGATTTTGATCTTGCTGTTTTCCAGTCCTGATACTGTGTGCGACTTAACTGATGCGCTTCCCGTTTGCTTATTGCAGTAATCTCTTCAACATCAGGGATACGCAAAACATGACCGGCTTTCAGTTCATTAATATTATTATTATAAAAAGCTTCCGGATTCTTTTTCAGTAATGCCTGCATTACCTGATCAGTACTGACTTTTGAGCTGGGACGGACGCTTTGAGCAATGCTCCATAATGTATCTGTGCGTTTGGTTGCGCCATAAGTATCAGGAACTGACTTATCTTCTTCGATCGCAATATTAGGAAAAAGCGGTTCTTCCTCTGCCGCTACAGGTTGCTCAGCAGGGGTTGGTGCTGGTTCGCTAGTTCTAACCACAGATTGTTTTGATTTTGTTTCAGCCTGCTTAACCGGCGCAGGAGCCTCTTGTGTGAAAGCAGGCGGATCAACCAGTGTTGTATATTCACGCAACATCCGGCCTTTACTCCAATTTACCTCTATAACAAAATCCAGAAATGGTTCTTTTATTGGATCCTTGGTCGTAATGGAAATAACTGCCTTGCCAGCTTCATTAATCTTTGTTGCAAAATCAAGCGAGGTCAGAAAGTACATGCGTTCAACACCAACGAGTTCAAAATCACGTTGACTGGCCATCGCAACCTTGATGCCATCCAGTTCGTCAGCCTGGACAGAAAGCAATTCAATTTCGGCACTCAGTGGTTCATTGAGAGATGAATGGAGTGTTAATTCTCCAAGGCCTAACGCCATTACATTTGTGGTTAAAAAAACCATCAACATGGCTGTTATCAAGACCAGTTTCCTAATCATTCGCACTTCCTCGATACCTTTATGTAACATATATGAAGTATTCAATCGGACATTCCGTTTTATTATTTAGAAATACTTGAACTTTCCTGTCAAAATTCCCGCAAGGGAATGAATTATATACAATTACTGACCATTATTTGCTAACTATAGCTTATAGATAGTCTTTTACCAAAATCTCGGCTATCTGGACAGTATTCAATGCCGCCCCCTTTCTGACGTTGTCTGCCACGACCCATAAGTCCAGACCACGCGGATGAGAGATATCTTCCCTAATCCTACCTACAAATACCGGATCTTTCCCGGCTGATTCTGTGACCGGTGTCGGATATCCGCCCGGTTTATGCTCATCCATGACCCGTACCCCGGGTGCTTTAAGCAATAATTCTCTGGCCGTAGCGGCTGAAATCTTGTCTCTAGTCTCAATGTGAACTGCTTCTGCATGACCAAAAAACACAGGAACCCTTACTGCGGTAGGGTTTACCATGATGTCATCATCACCAAGGATTTTTTTAGTCTCCCAAACCATTTTCATCTCCTCACGGGTGTAACCATTGTCCTGAAACACATCGATATGAGGAATGACATTGAAGGCAATCTGTTTTGGATAGACTTTATTCTCTATTTCTTTAAAACCAAGCAAGTTCGCCGTCTGGCCAGCCAGTTCTTCCATCGCGCTGGCACCGGTGCCGGAGACTGCCTGATACGTCGCTACATTGATACGCTCTATCCCGACGGCATCGTAGATAGGCTTGAGTGCTACCAGCATCTGGATCGTGGAACAATTCGGATTAGCAATGATATTACGTTGTGTATAACCCGCAATATCATCAGGGTTTACCTCGGGAACGATCAATGGCACATCATCATCATTTCGAAAATACGAGGTATTATCAATGACGATCGCACCCGCTTCAGCCGCTTTAGCCGCATATTCAGCTGAAATAGATCCTCCGGCAGAAAATAATGCAATTTGCACTTGTGAAAAATCAAATGTTGCCAGCTCTTCGACCCGGACATGGGATTTATTGAATTCAACCTTCTTCCCTGCCGAACGATTGCTGGCAAGGGGATATAATTTCCCGACAGGAAAATTACGTTCTTCCAGAATTGAAATAATCGATTCACCAACCAACCCAGTGGCACCAACTACTGCGACATCAAATTTTTTATTTTTCATTGTTCAAGCAGAATCCGCATCATGCGTCTTAATGGCTCAGCCGCGCCCCACAACAATTGATCGCCAACGGTAAAGGCTGAAAGATATTCAGGTCCCATGGTTAATTTACGCATACGACCAACAGGCACAGTCAGTGTACCGGTAACTGCCGCTGGTGTCAGTTGTTCCGTAGTAATATCCCTGTCATTCGGAACTACGTTCACCCAATCATTATGACTGGCAATTACATCATGAATTTCATTCATGGGAACATCCTGCTTTAACTTGATTGTTAATGCCTGTGAATGGCAACGCATGGCACCAATGCGCACACATAATCCATCGATGGGCACTTGCCTGTCTGATCTTCCCAGAATCTTGTTGGTTTCAACCTGTGCCTTCCATTCTTCCTTGCTCTGACCTGATTCAAGCTGAACATCAATCCAGGGGATCAAGCTGGCTGCCAATGGCGCTGGCCACTGTTCCATTGGGTAGGCATCACTGCGTAGGAAACCGGTTACCTTTTTATCTATTTCAAGAATGGCGGACGATGGATTATCAACCAAGGATTTTACATCATCATGTATCGCGCCCATTTGCTTAATGAGTTCACGCATATTCTGTGCGCCCGCACCGGAAGCCGCTTGATAAGTCATGGGCGTAACCCATTCAACTAAATCCTTTTCAAACAGACCACCGATAGCCATCAACATCAAGCTGACCGTACAATTACCACCGACAAAGGTTTTAATTCCGTTTTTCAAGCCTGCCTGAATGACGGATTTATTAACAGGATCAAGCACGATAATGCTGTCGTCTTTCATGCGCAGTGATGAAGCGGCGTCTATCCAGTAACCTTTCCAGCCAGCTTTGCGTAACTCGGGATAAACTGCATTGGTATAATCACCACCCTGACAGGTAATGATGACATCCATTTGTTTAAGCTCATTAATATCTTTTGCATCCTTCAGTGCTGGCACAGCTTTACCAATATCCGGGCCAGCCTGTCCTGCCTGCGATGTAGTAAAAAACACCGACTCATCAATATGCGCAAAATCATTTTCTTCACGCATGCGTTGCATCAGAACCGAACCGACCATACCACGCCAACCAACAAAACCTACGCGCTTCATATTTCTTCCTTTGTCTAAATTAATTCGCTAATTGTTTTAAGTTTGCAAGAACCGCATCACCCATTTGTGATGTGCCTACTTTTTGCATTCCATCTGAATAAATGTCTGCTGTACGTAATCCTTGATTCAGTACCATATCAACAGCCTTTTCAATACGATCTGCGTGTGCAGCTTCATTGAGTGAATAACGCAGCATCATGGCAACAGATAAAATTGTAGCCAATGGATTAGCAACACCCTGACCCGCAATGTCCGGTGCCGAACCGTGTATTGGCTCATACATACCCTTACTGTTTATATCCAGAGAAGCCGATGGCAACATACCAATAGAACCAGTCAACATCGCGGCACAGTCAGAAAGAATGTCACCAAACATGTTGGTGGTCACCATGACATCAAATTGCTTTGGTGCCCTTACCAGTTGCATGGCCGCGTTATCCACGTACATGTGGGATAGCTCAACATCTGAATAATCTTTTGCGACCCTTTCCATAACTTCACGCCACAATTCGGTACATTCAAGCACATTGGCTTTATCAACAGAGCACACGCGCTTGCCACGCTTCATTGCAATATCAAATGCAACACGACCAATACGATCAATCTCTGATTCTTTATAAACCAATGTATTGAATCCCTGACGCTCACCATTATCCAGCGTGCGTACACCACGTGGTTGACCAAAATAAATCCCGCCAGTCAGTTCGCGCACAATCATAATATCCAGACCGGAAACAACCTCTGGTTTCAATGTGGAGGCATCAGCCAATTGCGGATATAAAATAGCCGGGCGCAAATTGGCAAACAAATCGAGACCAGCACGTAAACCCAACAAACCTTTCTCTGGTCGTACTGAAATATCCAATGTTTCCCATTTATAACCACCGACCGCGCCAAGCAATATCGCATCAGATGCTTTCGTCAGTTGCAGGGTTTCATCTGGCAAGGGGTGGCCTTTTGCATCATAGGCCGATCCGCCTATTAACCCCTCTTCCATCTCTACATTTAAACCGAAATCTGTGCGTAAACATGCCAGCACTTTAACTGCTTCTGCGACAATCTCGACGCCAATACCGTCACCGGGTAAAACTGCTATCTTTTTAGTCATTTAGGGTCGTCTTTTAATGTTAGTTAATGTGTTTTATTAAGTAGCTACCAATTAATACATGTCATTCAAGTGCCAAACAGCCACGGAGCTGATTCCTTCCGTTTTGCCTCATATTTTTTGATGTCATCCACATGCTGCAACGTCAAGCCAATATCATCCAGTCCGTTTATCAAACAATGCTTACGGAACTCATCTACTTCAAACAGAAAGGTACTGCCATCTGGCTTGGTAATTGTCTGGTTGGGTAAATCAATTGTTAGTGCATATCCAATGTTATTGTTTACTTCATTGAACAAACTATCAACCACTTCCGCAGATTGAATAATGGGTAATATTCCATTCTTGAAACAATTATTAAAAAAGATATCAGCGAAGCTCGGCGCGATAACAACCAGAAAGCCATAATCCAGTAACGCCCACGGCGCATGCTCACGTGATGATCCACAACCAAAGTTATCACGCGCAATCAGAATGCTGCCACCTTGATAACGATCCTGATTCAAGACAAAGTCCGGATTGACCGGACGATTACTGTTATCCATACCCGGCTCGCCGGTATCCAGATAGCGCCAGTCATCGAACAGGTTGGGGCCAAAACCGGAACGCTTAATGGATTTCAAAAATTGTTTCGGGATAATGGCATCGGTATCGACATTGGCACGATCCAGTGGCACAACCAACCCTTTATGTATTTCAAATTTATCCATATCAATTCACCCGTTTAATTTACGGACATCAGAAAAGTGTCCCTTAATCGCTGCCGCTGCCGCCATCGCCGGACTCACTAAATGAGTGCGTCCACCCTGCCCCTGGCGGCCCTCAAAATTTCTGTTTGACGTTGAGGCACAACGTTCGCCGGCTTCCAGACGATCGGCATTCATGGCCAGACACATTGAGCAACCGGGTTCACGCCATTCAAAACCGGCTTCAATAAATATTTTATCCAGCCCTTCCTGTTCGGCCTGTTCTTTAACCAAGCCAGAGCCAGGCACCACCATAGCCAATTTTACATTACTCGCTACCTTGTTACCTTTGGCAACAACAGCCGCGGCACGTAAGTCTTCAATACGCGAGTTTGTGCATGAGCCGATAAATACCTTATCAATCCTGATCTCGCTGATCGGTGTGTTGGCAGTTAAACCCATGTAATCCAGTGCACGTTGCATGCCTTCACTCTTGACTGCATCACCCTCATTGGCTGGATCAGGCACAGTGCTATTGACGCCACTCACCATTTCCGGTGATGTGCCCCAGGTCACTTGCGGTTCTATATCTGCACCATTGATCACGATGGTCTTATCAAACACGGCATCAGCGTCACTGTGTAACTGTTGCCATTCGTTAACCGCCTTCCCCCATGAATCACCAGTGGGTGAATACGGACGGCCTTTTACATATTCAATCGCCTTTTCATCTGCGGCAACCATGCCAGCTCGCGCACCAGCCTCGATGGCCATGTTGCAGACCGTCATACGGCCTTCAACAGATAAGCTACGCATCACATCACCACCAAACTCAATGGCGTAACCGGTTCCACCTGCGGTACCAATACGACCAATGATCGCCAATACCACATCCTTGGCCGTCACACCGGCACCCAATTCACCATCAACGCGTACCAGCATGTTTCTGGATTTCTTTTGGATCAAGCATTGCGTAGCCAGTACATGTTCTACTTCAGAAGTACCAATCCCGAAAGCCAATGCACCAAAGGCACCATGAGTCGAGGTGTGAGAATCACCACACACAACAGTCATACCAGGCAAGGTTGCCCCCTGTTCCGGACCAATTACATGCACGATACCTTGACGTTTATCCATCATCTTGAATTCAGTAATACCAAAGTCGACACAATTTTGATCCAGTGTCTCTACCTGTATGCGTGCAATCGGATCGACAATACCTTCAATACCGGTCGTGCGGTCAGTTGTTGGCACATTATGGTCCGGTACAGCCAATGCTGCATCGGTACGCCATGGTTTACGGCCCGCGAGTCGCAACCCCTCAAACGCCTGTGGTGAAGTCACCTCATGCACCAAATGCCTATCAATATACAAAAGCGCCGTGCCATCCTCGTTTATCCGGACCACATGGGCATCCCATAATTTGTCGTAAAGTGTCTTGCCAGCCATTCTTTTCTCCTGTGGCGGCAATCATAGGGGGTTGACTACTATTACACAAATTCATATTATTCATATTAACTATTACTTTTAGGAATAGTATGGATATCGTCAATCTGAAGGCATTTCTGGCTGTGGCTGAAAAAGGCTCTTTTTCACTTGCCGGTGAGCAATTGCATCTGTGCCAGCCGGCAGTAAGCAAACGTATTGCTACCATTGAGGCGGAACTGGAAACCCAGCTATTCGACCGTATTGGTAAAAACATTACCCTGACAGAAGCAGGCAAAACCCTGCTGCCACGTGCAGAGCGTATTCTGCAAGAAATTGACGACAGTCGTCGCGCTATCAGTAATTTATCGGATGAGGTAAGCGGTAGTTTGCGCATCGGTACCAGTCACCATATTGGCTTGCATCGTTTACCGCCCGTCTTACGTCAATACACAGAACAATATCCACATGTGAAACTGGATTTACGTTTTATGGATTCAGAGCAGGCTTGTCGATTAGTCGAAAAAGGTGAACTGGAACTTGGCATTGTTACCCTGCCTGCACAGCCATCTGATTCAATCAAGACCATGAAGATTTGGGATGATCCACTCGCTGTCGTTGTGTCTAAAAACCATGTGCTTGCCAAAAAGAAAAAAACAACATTACACGACCTGTCAGAACACAGCGCCATTCTGCCAGGCTCAGGGACCTTTACACGTGAGATTGTGCAGTCTGCGTTTGAAGCGCTTGGCATTAAGCTCAATACCACACTTTCAACCAATTATCTTGAGACCATCAAAATGATGGTGTCGATTGGACTGGGGTGGAGTGTATTACCTGAAACCATGATCGATAAAGATATGCGCTCACTGGATATAAAACAACTCAAGCTCAAACGCACACTTGGTATTGTGCAACATCCGAATTTAACACTATCTAACGCAGGGAAAATGTTTATACAAATCCTTGGTGATGTATAGGGTATTACTTCCCCTGTTTATTAACTGATATAGAATGAAACAAACCATAGTCTGGAGAGCAATATGTCTGAAGAAATGTTAACTAAAGCGATTGAATTGATTGATACTGCTAACAAGCAAGACCCTAATATGGAAACTGCTGATGGCAAGGAATGGCCAAAAGAATTACTTTATTCTCACCGCATGACCGACATGATCAATCGCTTTGCACCCGATGCAGATGACATTGCAAAACTGGCCGTGCGTGCTCAACACATTGAACGTTGGAAATCTCAACGCAGTGACTATCCAATGGATCGCAATGGCTACCTGCAATGGCGCACTAACCTGTATAAATTCCATGCTGAAACAGTTGGCAAGATACTGGAACAAGTTGGTTATGATGAAGAATTTATTGGCAAGGTTAAAAAGGCTGTGGGTAAACGTGGTATCAAGGTCAATCCTGAAACCCAGTTGTTGGAAGATGTCACTGATCTCGTGTTCATCGAACATTACATGATGGCTTTTGTCACCAAGCATCCTGAGTATGATGAAGATAAATGGATCGACATTATTCGCAAGACCTGGAAAAAAATGTCAGTAACTGCACAGCAATTTGCACTGGCAGGAAACATCACATTACCGGAATCCTTGGTGCCGTTGATTCAGAAAGCGGTGGCTTAATATTTAAGTTAAGTGGCACAAAAAAACCGCGTGAACCAGAGAGATCCACGCGGCTGATTTTCTTAGCGCTTTGGGTTAAGGCTTCTTAGGTGTTTGGTATGGCTGTTCTTTCTGGAAACTTTTCCATACAGTTGTATAACCAACATGAAACTGTCCAGGCACAATTTCTTTCTGTGTTGTTGTTACATACTCTGTTACACCTGTTGGAACCTTAGGTCTGGTAAATGCCATGATCGTATCTCCTAAAAAATTAAAATTGGGAGGAAAATAACAGTACTGCCAGCCCCTCCCGGTAAATAGCTGACCGAATTATAACATCTATCGCTTGTAATGTGCCTTTTTCGGCAGCACATGCCTCACCCCACCCTGAGGATTCTCAACATCCCCCTTGTAGCGCGGGATGATATGAATATGGACATGGTGAATACTTTGTCCTGCCGCTTGCCCTACATTTACGCCGATATTGTAGCCATCGGGCTTGAATTCCGCATCGATGAGCTTTTTCTCTTCCTGGATCAGTGCCATACAGGCTGCGATCTCTTCCGGCGTCAGGTCAAAAAACTCGGCCACATGACGGCGCGGAACGACCACGGAATGCCCCGGGCTCACTGCGTAGCTGTCTCTGGCGCTATATGCCAGCTCATTCTGTAGCGATACCCCTTTGGCATCCGTACAGAACAGGCAGGGATTATTAGGGTCTCTTTTCTTTTCAGACGACACTATCTACACCTTTCGTCTATCGTACATTTATCGCAATTTATCAGGACCCTGAACTGCTTGAGCTACAAACGCAGGCTACCTACCAAATCTCAGTGCGTAACTTTACCTCTTTTGGGACTGAAACATAATGAAAACTTCCATAATATTTTTTTAAGCGGGTATTGTTATATCTAATAAATCAGCCGTTTACACGAGCTTCCGGGGATATCCTGGTTTTCCAGCTTGTGGTTATTTTCCGGTCGGACAACGCATCTGATGATGCCTATGCAGTATAATCGACCTCTTTCGCAGTACTAATCGATGAGGAATCAATACGTGACACCAAATAAAGGACGGGCTTACTTTTCAATTGCTGGCTATCACTTCGACCCGGCATTCGTGACACAACAGCTTGGGTTGCAACCTACCTCGACCAATGATGCCGGTGCACATGGCAGTCTGGATAAACCTGTCATCAGCTCATGGGAATTTTCTACTGAAACATTATCCTCTGAAAATCAGGATCTCGATATTTACAAACTCATCGATGATGAAATTCTTAAAAAAATTGAGCCGTCCAAGGATAAAATCATTGAAATCTGCAAAAGCCATAATTTGTCACCGAGAATCAGTGTAGAGTTGATTTTGTCTGTTGATAAGGACGAAACAACGCCAGATGTCGGTTTCGGCGCACGCATTATCAAATTTTGTGCCGAGATTGGTGCGTTTATTAATGTAGACTACAAACTTTCCGAGCGGATTTAATTCACACGGATGCAGTGATTAAACCGTGGATGCGCCTGACAACTTCTGAGCCTCATTTAATTGCACTTTACAGTGTTTTAAACAAAGCGGCTGTAAGGCATGCGGAAAACATTCGATAATCAATTCAAACTCATCCGCAATGTCTTCTGCCAGTACGGCATCATTTGTTAGTTCTGCCAGCTCGCGTCGTGCTGTTGCCTTGTTTACTCTGCACAGCACTGACAAATGTACTGGGCGCTGCTGTTCCATACAGACTGTCCAACCCGTTTCGTAAGATCTGGCTGCCTCTTCAAAGCGTTCAGTATTTTCTTCTGACTCTGCCAGATTAAGTAATACCGCCCCGCAATTATTATGTGCAGCTGCCAATTCAACCGGATGATTGTCAGCATCAAGCTCTGAAATCGCATTTTTGTATGCCACAACGGCTTTTTGAAAAGTACGATTACCTTTCAGGAGTGTTCCGTAGGTGTGAAGGGTCATGCCCAGTTGCAGCATGATCAGCTTCCATTCTTCCGGTGTCTCTTTTTTCGTATATTCCAATAAAGCGGCCGTATAGGCATCAACCGCATTATTCAGTGCTTTTGGATCTGATTCGAGACGTCCCAGCGCCTGCAGCGCTGTAGCCAGGTTTGCCTGGGTTGCCGCCCACTCTAGCGGGGTATCTGCCTGTTTATATTCTTCCAGCGCAGATGTAAAACACTCGACAGCCTTCTGAAAAACAGCTGGATCATGTAACTGTTGCCCGATTGCGCCAAGAATATTCCCCAAACGATTCTGTGTCTCGGCCCAGGCTAATGGATCCTGTTTACGGAGCTCATCTGTCAGTGTCGATTCGAGTACATCACGCAGGTTTTCAAACACATTCGAACTGAAAGTATGCTGTTCAAAATTACCGCGTGTGTATAGAAAATTATCTGCGACCGGAACACTTCTGTCAGGGGTGGCTAGTTCCAACATTTCTTCATCAAGCAACCTGAGAGAACTCGCAATAGCCCGTTCCAGGACGTGATTTACAGGGTATATAATGTATGGCTTGCTGTAGTTCATCTGGGGTAGTTATTCAGCCCTGTCAAATATTTCGTTTATATCAGGATCCGCACCAACCGCACCACCAAGATCGATTTCTTCATCAGTGGCTTCACGTATAGACAAAACCTCCAGCACAAAAGTAACTTCTCTACCACAAAGCGGGTTGTTACCATCAATGGTTAGGGTCTTGTCATCAAAGCGCGTAACAATAAAATTTCTTGGTTCACCCTTTTCATTTTCCATGGTGATGGTCATGCCGATTTCGTGAAATTCCTCAGGAACATTTTCAATTGCGTCGGTAAACACCAGCGACTCATCTCTTTCACCATATAACAGTGTAGTGTCAACGGGCACATCGATGATATCACCGACTTTTTTACCATACAGTTCCTTTGTGACCTCTTCCGACATTACATCATTCACACCATGAACATAGCCGAGGGGGTAATCCACAGTAACCAGTACATCACCGGTTTTGTTGTCGACGACCTTATAATTTAATTCAACGAATTTTTCGTCTTCAATTGTATCTGACATGTCTCATAAAACCTGTTTTTAAAAGTCTGACTTTTGTCCTGAAACTTCTGCTTTAAAATAAGGTACAACCAAAAATTTTTACTTTGTCTTTTTCATATCCAAGCACCAGTCGACCCAGCCATTCGCCTTGGTCCTTTTTATTAATTACTTTATATAGAACGGTGACATGTTCACCACGGCGTATCATGCCAAGATATGCGTAATCATCTGACAGGTTTTTGGCAAGATCACTTCTCGCAAACTGCTTGCCCATTTCAACTTCATTTGCGCCCTTCATCAACGTGCTGGAAAACTTTCGTGTGAAGGCACCGTAGTTTCCTTCATTAGAATACTTAACAAGATCTGCCCACATTGGGTGCGCGTGCTCTAAAATTTCTTCATCTGTTTTTTCAATAATATTCATGTAAAAAACCCCATAAAAAACATAATGCTTTTTATATATTATCTAAGGCGCGCTAAAACAAGTGCCAAATAGAAAAAAAAGGACCAACACTAATCATGTCAGTCCTTTTCTTATTGCAAATATTTTCAGCTTATAAAATCAAGCCTTTATTTGCTTAGTGGTGACCTTCTGCCTTCAGTTTAGCCAGGTCTTTGTCCTCGATGTCACCTACAAGGTGGTACAGAGGCGCTTTTTCCATTGTGTACTCACCTGTTTTAGGATCACGACGAGATACTGTTAATACATGCCAGTTCTCATCATCAACCTTCATTGCGTCACCACGGTAGTAGTAACCAGGCCAGCGAGTTTCCTTACGGAACATCGTATGTTGGAATACACTTTCTGAAGTCAGGAAGCGATGTTTCAATTCCCATGCACGTAATAGTTCATGGATATCTGAAGCAGCCACTTTTTCCAGATCTTCACCTAGGATAGCCATTTTCTTAAGACCAATGCTTAGAAGCTTGTCGTTAGTCATGTAGTTAACACCAAAACCACCACAATACTCATCCATCAGTTTCTGTAGACGATCCAGACCCTGACGTGGGTTGATGTAGTTAGGATTAACCGAACCAGCAACAATTTCGTTACGGCCAACAGTATATGTTTCCATTGGCTTGTAGATTTCTTCTTTACGACGAGCGATCTGTGCATCAGTAACACGGATGCCTTCAGCCTTGCCATCGTCAATGTATTTACAAGCCGCTTTAGCCGCTAAACGACCTTCAGTGAAAGAACCTGATGAGAATGCGTGTGGAGTACCACCCACGGCATCACCCGCACCAAACAGACCTTCAATAGTCGTCATACGGTTATAACCCCAGAAGTACTCTTCTGGTGATACATCTTCAGGACCTGAACACCATGCGCCACAACCGGTTGCATGTGAGCCCATTACATATGGCTCAGAAGTCGTCAGTTCTGGGTTTTCGTACTTAGGATCAACGTCTGTCGCTGCCCACAATACGGCCTGACCAACGGTCATACCCAGGAAGTTATGCCAGCCAATCTCTTCAAGATGAGGATCCTGGAAGGCTTCCATAGTAACCATCTGGATTGGACCACGACCTGCATTCACCTCATTGATGATTGCATGGTTACGCAAACATGTTGGAATTGGACGATGTGTTGCATGCGATGCTTCTGGATCCAGGTATTCTTTACCCACCATTTCTTGAAGTGCTGGGAACCATTTGGATTCGTATTCTTCACCATAAGCGTTTTGAGTATAGGTCTTAAGGTGGAGGAAATATGCGCCAACTGGGCCGTAACCATCTTTGAATCGAGCCAGTACGATACGGTTTTCCATTTGTGTCATCTTCGCACCCGCTTCGATCATAAGACCGTAAGCAGAACCTGATGACCATGGTGCGTACCATACACGACCTGCACCTTCACCTACTGAACGTGGTTTAAAGATGTTAGAAGCACCACCTGCACCACAGATTACAGTCTTGGCTTTGAATACATGGTAGTTACCAGTACGCACGTTGAAACCAACGGCACCCGCGACGCGGTTTTCCTTGGATTCATCCATCAATAGGTGAGTGACACAAACACGGTTGAACACCTTGTCAGCTGAATTCTTCGCTGCTTCAGCAACGATTGGCTTATAAGATTCACCGTGAATCATGATCTGCCAGCGACCTTCACGCAGGTATGCGCCGGTCTTTTCGTTACGCATGATAGGCAGACCCCATTCTTCAAACTGGTGAACTGCTGAGTCAACGTGACGCGCCATATCAAAGGCCAGATCTTCACGCACCATGCCCATTAAATCGATACGTGCATAGCGTACATGATCTTCCGGATTGTTTTCACCAAAGCGAGTACCCATATAACAGTTAATCGCGTACAGACCCTGTGCTACCGCACCAGAACGATCGATGTTTGCCTTTTCAGCGATTACGATCTTCTTGTTTTTGCCCCAATGTCTTGCTTCAAAAGCAGCACCAGTACCACCAAGACCCGCACCTGCTACCAGGATATCGATATCGTCTTCAATAATTG
>Ga0224506_10002080_pt1 | contig 13916 bp, 11 predicted proteins | sample SF_Jan12_sed_USG_2_FD_169108 | JGI IMG/M metagenome (GOLD analysis project Ga0224506, IMG submission 169108) | Sediment microbial communities from San Francisco Bay, California, United States - SF_Jan12_sed_USGS_8_1 | ecosystem: Environmental > Aquatic > Marine > Sediment | place: USA... | reverse complement strand
GTGTCGTAAAAAACCAATCCAGCCTGATAATAGACACCCGACATATAATTCGTTGTATAGGATTTATAGGCACCTTCTAACAATAAACCGCCATTGTCTGCAAGAGCAAGGTTAAACCAGCCTGCATTGCCCTTTGGCAGAGGTTTCTGGTATATGACATTAAAACTGCTGCCAATAACCTGACCATTATCCAGCATTCGAATGAAATCGGTACCTATTGCATTGCCTGCCGCAAAGGTGAATTGTGATGAAACCAGTAGTAAGGCAGTTAAGGCCAGTTTTTTATTAAATATCATCGTAAGCTCCTTTTTGAATCCTAATCACTATACTTAAATAATTTACCTATTTCATCGTAAATAGATCATGCATTAAGATATTATTTGAGTCGTTAACTATATGTATTTGTACTGGGGTATATTTAGGTGACTTGATCGTTATCAATAATTCTCAGGATTTTTTAAAAACTGCCGATAAAGTTTGCATTGAAAAAAGGAATACACATCCATGGCATTGTTTTCTGTTACAGACATAGACCCCGAAATTTTAACTGAATTGTTAGTTGAATTTGGTGATCGTAGAGAAGCAGCTGAACTGCTGATACTTGAGCTCGAGCAAGATACCGACAATGCCAATAAACTAAATGCACTATTTCGAGAGATTCATACGATTAAAGGAAATCTGGGGTTGGTTGGTATCACTCCACCTGTTTTGATGTTGCAGAAGCTTGAAGATTTATTGCACCTGATCCGATCTGGAGAATTACAGTTTGAACCCCTGGTTGGTGACATTACTCTGCTTCTGGTTGATCGGTGCGCCAACTTTCTGGATGAGTGTGCAATTAAGTCAATGGTTGACTATGATGACCATCTTTATAATCTGGTGGCAGAAAAGGTTGAAGCAGTACGTCATGCCTCTGATGAAGTGAAAACCGACGTCATGTATGAGGCCCTGGAAATTCTGGATCCACAATCCAAGGTTGAAGAGCAGGTTGTAGTTCCTGAGAAACCAGAAACAGAAGAATCTGTAAGCCAATTAACTGGTCAAGATGCAGATCTCCTATATATGTTAAATATTGCAGAACAAACTCAATACAGGACAACATTTTGGCAAGGTAAACTAGAGCGAGTGTTGCGGATAGTTCTGGATTTAAATCGGTTAATGGGAAAGCCGGTAGCGTCTAATCAATTGGTTGCTGCAGTCTGTGCACATGACATTGCGATGGGTTTTCTACCGGTGGAGATGTTAACTAAAACATCAAAATTATCAGAAATCGAAAAACCCAGAATGCAGAGTCATGTGAGATTAGCAGCGGAACTTTTATCATATTACCCAAAATACGAACAGGCTCGTTTAATCGTAACTCATCACCATGAGCATTTTGATGGTGGAGGATACCCTGCAGGGCTTGCTAAAGCGCAAATAACGCCCGGGGCACAGATAATGTCAATTGCTCATACATTCGAAGCTATAACGCATGGGTACTCACGAGACTCAAATCGCAAACGTCCATTGATGCGGGCTGTTATGGAGTTGAGTCGATTCGCAGGACAGCAATTTGATCCGAAGATTGTTGAACGTCTTATCGAGCTGACGCGACAATATCAGTCTGGAAATTAAACCCGGTTAATTGACATCAATTCGCCTGAATGCCAAATTATATCAATGAGTTGTTAAGTTCAGGATTGGCTTTCTGGATTTTAAAGGAGTTGGTATTCAGTTGATTCAACAAATAATTCAGTTTGTAAGAGACTTTGATCGTCTCAATATTCCGCGGAATGCCTCTCAAATTGCTTTTAATGCACTGTTTGCATTAATCCCCATGATTGCATTGTCCTTGCAAATACTACTGTGGGTTTCTTCAGGTACCCTTGACGCTGATAGAACAATTCACTGGATCTTACAGTCTGGTCTCCCGGAAGGCATGGAACAATGGGTCAATGATTTGGAGGGCTGGATAAATGCGTTACGTCAGTTATCGGTGACGGGTTTAATAATATCAGCCTTGTCATCTTTGTTTTTAGTGATTCGTTTAAATGAAGCCCTAAGCGAAATATGGGAAGTTCCAGTTCGCCAGATACGTTTTGTAGTGCTTTGGTTGACAGCTCTGTCAATACCCATTGTTCTGTCTGTTTTGTTTTCACTGATCACTTTGGCAGCTACCTTTCTTTATCTGCCAAATATGTTGGGTGACTGGATTTCCTGGGTAGGTCACACCGTAGATATCTCAGGCTGGGTTTCATTATTGTTTACCTGGTTGCTGTTAGTGATTCTTTATCGATTGGTACCAGGTGTGCCAGTAAATGGTTTTAAATTGTCATCGATGTCACTGTTAACCGCGTTAGTGATGTTTATGTCCGGGCAGCTTTTTATCCAATTACTGGGCTTATTACCTAGTATGCAACTGATGACCGGAGTTATATCATCTTTACCTCTGTTGCTTGTTTGGGTGTTTTGGTTATCTATTGTTTTTCAGACCGGGTCTCTGTTACTAAAATACTGGCATTCGGGACCATTAAAACCTCTTCATATTCTAACCTGGGATCAATTGATACGTATTATCATCGCCATGCATCAACATCAAAGTGTTTCCTGGAAATTTGCCAGAGCCAATGGTTTAAATCATGCGAACTATAATGCAGCGCTCAATGAGTTAGAGAGAATGGGATGGGTTACCGGTATTGGTAAAGATCAATTTCAGCTCACCAAACAGGCATATGATAGGCCCTTTGATGAAATATGGCCTTTGTTTTCTTATGAGATGCCAACAGAAGGAGATGCCCTGCATCGTTTATTTGGTAAAATTGCCAAGTTGCCGCTACGAAAGGTACTTGATTTAATGATGGGTTCACAAGAATTACCCTGAAAAATGTCAGTGTTCCGTATATTTTCTAACTAGAACTGACATCCAGGAGGTTTTATCCGTAAAATATCCTTCCAATTACATTGCATAATCTGGTTAAGTTATGAATTTTAGTAGGTCACTGGCGACGTTATCGTTATTGTTATTTGTATCCATCTCTTCCCATTCTATTGAATTTTTACCGGTTGATGAGGCTTATCAATACAGCTACTACCTTGATGGAAATGAGTTAGTGGTTGATTGGATCATTACACCAGAATATTACCTATATAAAGATCGCTTCACATTTAAAACCAGTAGTGATGTTGTCACTAATACCCAGTACATGGACACCTGGGTAGAAAAGTATGATCCAACATTCGAAGAAGTGATGAATGTTTATTATGAGGCAATGAGTGTTCGACTGTCGTTGGCACCTGAACCGTCTGAGTTTGACATTGAGCTTGTCTATCAAGGGTGTGCAGATGCCGGCCTGTGTTACCCTCCGCAAAAAATAAAATTACAGGTCAATCAGCAGGATCGAACTGTAGAACAAACTGCAATCGCCAAGCGTACACCTTCTACCGATATTCAGAACTCACTGCAGACTCCTGGTTCGGGTAAGACGTCTTTTTTGATTGCATTAGGCTTTGCGTTTGTTGGCGGTATGATATTGAATTTAATGCCCTGTGTGTTTCCCGTGCTGTCGTTGAAAGCGATTTCATTGGTTGAGTCCCGGCAAAACTCACAGGATAGACGCACGCAATCGGGTTTCTATACCCTGGGTGTGGTACTTAGTTTTACTTTGGTTGGAATGATACCGGTTTTATTTAAAGGTGTTGGGGAGTGGATCGGCTGGGGCTTTCAATTACAGTCGCCAACAACCATAGGCCTGTTATTGTTATTGTTTTTTGTATTGTCATTAAACATGTTTGGAATGGTTCAGTTTGGTGGTCGGTATATGGGTATTGGCCAAAGCCTCACTGAAAAATCTGGCAATTCAGGTTCATTTTTTACCGGTGTTCTTGCGACTGTGGTTGCAACGCCCTGTGTCGCTCCGTTTATGGGTTCAGCAATTGGATTTGCACTCGCACAGCCCGTTTCGGTTGGACTGTCAGTATTTGCGGTAATGGGTTTCGGTATGGCGCTACCTATGGTGTTAATTTCCTGGAGCCCGATGGTTGTCAATTGGTTACCCAAACCCGGTCCCTGGATGGAAACCTTTAAACAATTCATGGCCTTCCCATTGTTGTTAACGGTTGTTTGGTTGTTATCAGTGTTAGTGGAGATGAAGGGTAGTGGTGCGGTTTTATACTCAGGACTGGGTTTAATACTTATCGCTATTGCAACCTGGCCTAAGTGGTCGAATAAGTCTGAGGATAGCGAATTTTCCAAATCGGTGAGATTGAGTTTCAAGGTTTTAATATGGATTGTTGCCCTTGGTTTGATATTAAAGCCTGCGAGTGTCAATGATCAGTGGGAGGTATATTCCGAAGCATTGGTTGCCAACTATGTTGATCAGCAAAAACCGGTTTTTGTTGATGTCACTGCCGCCTGGTGTATTACCTGTAAGGTAAACGAACGGATCGCGCTGTCAGGTGATGATTTTTTTCAACTGGTTGAAGACAAGGGAATTCAATTAGTTAAAGCAGATTGGACGAATCCTTCACCTGAAGTAGACCGATTAATTGAAACCTATGGTCAAGCAGGTGTTCCATTGTACTTAATTTATACTCGAGGCGACGTCAAGATACTCCCCCAGATTTTAACGCCAGAGATGGTCAGAGAAGCCTTTGCTTCTCTATAAGAATATTTAGCTGGATTGATTGCGATTCAACGTCTGTTGCTTTAATAGGTGCTGCATAAGTGATTGACGCATTTTCTCTGGAAATGGATAGAACTCACAGTGAATTAATGGGTTTTGCGTGCCTTCCACATCAATGCTAACGATTTTTGCTTTAGCAAAAACCGGTAAATAACTGGGAGTGAATACTACTGCGACGGCTATATCCATCCCAACGCTAAACTCATTGAATGATTCAAAACTCGCTCCGCCTTCACCGATGGAAATTTGCTGAGGCAAAATACTTTGGTCTGATAATTCATAGGCAGCAAGATACCTTGACATGAGTTCCAGCTTTCTATTTTGGTTCTGAACAATTTCTTTTAATACTTCATCTTCGATTTTGAAAAAGAGATCACGACTTTCTTTGTCAATATTTTCAATTTCATATTGCATGACTAAAGTGCGTAACTTAGGGAAGTATTCCTGAATGCTTTCCTGATGGTTATCCCATGGGGCTGCCATAGCAAATGCCATGTCAGATACCCTAAAATATGATCTTCGTTCATCCATTTTCAATTACCAGAATTATATAATAGTTCGTATACTAGCTGTATCAGGTAAAGAAATGAATGCCATTTCGTATGCTGCGGTAAATTAAGTGTGAATGGCATTTATCTTATGAGTAATTGTCGTCATAATAGCCACCATGAAAACATCGATTCCTTTGCTCATTGGCACGCGTTACGTTCGCGCAAAAAGACGTAATCACTTCATTTCATTTATCTCTGCCGTTTCAATGATCGGATTGATTCTTGGTGTCATGGTACTGATCATTGTGATGTCTGTAATGAACGGCTTTGACCGTGAAATGCAAACACGAGTGTTAGGTATGGTGCCTCATGGTACCGTGTCTCAGCCAGAGGGAATATCAGACTGGCCAGACCTTATGAACTATCTGGAAGCATCTCCCGATGTTGTCGCTTCAGCACCCTATATTGAATCTCAGGGTTTACTGTCTAAAGATAGCCAAACCAGAGGTGTATTATTGTATGGAATAGACCCTGAATTTCATGCAAACGTCTCTATTGTTGGAGAACACTTTGAGCAGGGGAGTTTAGAGTTATTGCAACCTGGTGAGTTTGGCATCGTTATGGGTGATGTTTTGGCTAGAATGTTGGGATTAGAGATGGGAGAACCCATTACTTTGATGGTGCCCGAAGTCAGCATTTCTTTAGCAGGTCTAACTCCCAGATTTAAACGATTCAGATTGGTTGGCGTCTTTAAAGTGGGTGCTGAAATGGATACTGGCTTAGCGCTAATTCACATCAGTGATGCAGCGAAGTTGCTAAAAAAAGGCAATAAGGTTGATGGTGTGCGAATAAAGGTTGCCGATCTCTTTAACGCCAGAGAAGTTACCTGGAATCTTGCGATTAATTTACCTGGTCGTTACTTTGTAAGTGACTGGACTCGCACGCAGGGGAATTTATACAAGGCCATTCAAATGGAAAAAAGAATGATTGCTTTGTTACTGGTTATGATTGTTGCGGTGGCAGCGTTTAACATTGTGTCGTCACTGGTTATGTTGGTTCAGGATAAACAGGGTGATATTGCCATTCTCCGAACGATGGGAGCTACTCCAGGTCAGGTGATGGGCATATTTATTGTGCAGGGTAGCATGATTGGCATTATTGGCGTTTTAGTAGGTACGCTGTTAGGTATCGCAGGTGCATTATCCGTTGCTGAAATAGTCAGTTTTATAGAAAGCATTTTTAACGTCAAAGTGTTAGATGGCTCCGTTTATTTTATAAACTACTTTCCTTCTGAGTTGCATTGGAATGATGTTGCCTGGATAACCGGTATCTCCTTATGTTTGAGTTTGCTAGCGACACTTTACCCGTCTTATCGTGCGTCACGAGTATCACCGGCGGAGGCTTTGCGATATGAATAATGTTATGCAATGTCTACAGGTTTGTCGTGATTTTAAAGTGGGTCCAGAAAAAATTCATGTGTTGAGGAATCTCGATTTAGAGGTGTCTGAAGCGTCATTGGTTTCCATTGTTGGCGCTTCAGGTAGCGGTAAGACTACCTTGCTTAATGTCCTGGCAGGGCTCGATGAACCGACCTCTGGAAACGTCGTCATTAACGGCAATAATTTGTCGGAATTAAAAGGAAAAGAAAAAGATAGACTGAGAAATCATGACATGGGCTTTGTGTTTCAGTTCCATCATCTCTTACCTGAATTCACGGCACTGGAAAACCTGTTAATTCCTTCTTATATCGGTAACTGCCATAGCAAGAAAGTGACTGAGTACGCTGAGCATCTACTGGATAAAGTCGGATTGGCTGACAGAAAGTATCATAAACCGACGGAATTATCGGGTGGAGAGCGCCAACGAGTTGCTATCGCCAGGGCTCTGGTTAATCGCCCTAAACTGGTTTTAATGGATGAGCCAACCGGTAATTTAGATGAAGATAATTCCAGGCAGGTTCAGAAAATGATCGTTGATCTCAATAAATCGATGAAAACCAGCTTTATCGTGGTAACGCACAGCAGTGAACTCGCTGGTTCTATGGATCAGTGTTATCGGCTAAGCGAAGGGCGACTTCAAATAATTTAGTTTTAGTCGCTTTTTGGGGGTAAACGGCTTTCCTTTCGACGGCGCCAGTTTGTCTGAACATGCCAATGCCAAAAGCGACTGATAGACAGAGCTCCAATGGCTCCTGCAAATAAGCCAACAATGATAGAGCCCAGTAATAGTGGCCACCAAATGGCATTCATCTGCGAGAAAATCCATTCTATTGAAAGTTGAAATTCTTTTAAAGCCACTGGCGAATTCAAAATCCAATTACCGACCATGTAATTAAAATAAAAAATCGGCGGCATTGTGAGTGGATTCGTTACCCAAACCAGGGAAATGGATAATGGAAGGTTTGCATTCCAATAGATGGCAGCCATAGCGGCTAGCAACATTTGTGACGGCACAGGTATCATCGCCAAAAAGAGACCAAAGAAGAATGCCTTAGTGACAGATTTACGATTAAGATGCCATAAACCGGGTTCATGTAATAAATGACCAAGAAATTGGAGTGATTTGCTATTTTTAATTTTAGTCGCGCTAGGTAACCAGCGTTTGAATGTACGTCTTGGCATGTGACCCTTAACAAAATAATTTCAGGATGCAATTATCCATATTTGAGGCAAGGAATGCCACTAATGTTCACACTCGTTTTTAGTTTCATGGCTGGTATATTAGTCGCAATTAATATTTACCTTTCATTGACAGCTCTTCTAATCAGTATAACGCTACTATTTTTAAGTGTCGTCACGCTGAACATTAGTATGCTGTCCACGCGACCTGGTACTGAATGTACGAAACAGAATTGGCTCAGTTTTCTGTCAGTTTTAATGAGTTTATTCCTAGGTCTATATGTCACCATTTTTGAAATTGATAAACAACTAAAGTCCAGGGTTAATCAATTTGAGTCTGGTGTACGTACACTAGCAGTTATTGAAAACTTTCCCCATGATACCTTATATGGCCAAAAAGCCCTGATATCTAACGATTCTGGCTTCTACCAGTCTTACTGGCCTAAGGGCGTGAAAATACGGCGGGGCGAATTATGGTCGCTACTCTGTAACTATCAACCTATAAAACCTGTCATTAGTCCAGGCGCATTCGATCCGGCACGGTATTCCTTTATCAATAGGATCAATGGGAATTGTCTGGTTAAGGAATATAAAAAACGGTCTGAGGTTGATTTCGGGCTCAATGCTGTCAGAAATCATCTTTACTTCTGGATTTACAATCAGCCCCTGAGTATAGAAACAAAAGGAATTATGCTCGCTCTATTATTAGGCAACAAACACGGGTTGACCCAAGATCAAAAGACATTATTGCAAGAATCTCACACTAGCCATTTATTGGTTGTTTCAGGTTTGCATCTGTCTTTAGTATTTATGATTTTCTTTTTCTTTTCTGGGTTTTTAGGTCGTTTCATCTCTATATGGTTGCATATTCCAGCGAGTCATTTCCAGTGGCTAGCTGGAATATTATCGATTGTGACTTACGCTGCTCTATGTGGTTTTCCTGTGCCAACTCAGAGGGCAATGATCATGTTCTTGGTGCCTTTTGGGTTTTATATCAATAAACAAATAATCACCACTGACCAGGTGTTTTGGACTGCCATGTTAGCCGTGTTGTTATTCGATCCTTTGGCCATCATGTCTTTTTCATTTTGGTTGTCTTTTGTAGCAGTTGGAATTTTATTGTTAGCTATTTCAAATGGCAGAGCCATCGTTAAATCGCAGTTTGCAGCTGGAGCACTTCGTTGGATCATGCCTCAGGTAGCCATTACTGTAGCTCTGACACCATTTTTATGGTTGATGGGGCTGGCTTCAAATCCTGCGAGCTTCCTGGTTAATTTAGTCGCTATTCCCCTGGTGAGTTTTTTGTTAATTCCATTGTTAATACTCATGTTACTTATCGGTCAGGTATCACCCGATTTTCTTACCCCAATGGGACGTCTATTTGAATGGTTGAGTCATATATTGTCGGACATTCAACAATGGGGGCAAACGTACCAGGGAACATTTATTCCTAAATTTTCTGGAATCCTGTTATTTGCCTTGTTTTCATTGTTTTTTATTTTACCCAGAGGGTTGCCAGGGAAATGGACGATTCAATTATTTTTACTATTTTCATTTGTCTGGCAGTTAATTGCGCCGACTGGCATAAAAGAAGGATTAAATATTTACCTTTTAGATGTAGGGCAGGGACAATCCGCAATAGTGCAGCAAGGCGCTTATTTTATGATGATTGATTCAGGCCCTGGTTTACCTGAGGCGGGTGCATTTAGAAGAGTCGTGCTCCCCTTTTTGGATGCTAAATTAGACCGGGAGCTGTCTGCGGTAATATATAGTCATAATGATAGTGACCATGTGTCTGGTTATTTAAATGCTCCCCATGAAATAAACAGCCCATTATGGTTATTTGGAGAGCCAGACGTAAAAAACAGTGCTGCTTGTAGGAGGCATCAAAGTATTGCTGTCGGTGATATGAATATTAAAATATTGGCACCATTTTCTGGTACTGATTTTTCGGGAAATCGTTCGTCTTGTGTTATCCAAATTACATCAAGGCATGGGTGCATATTGTTGCCGGGAGATATCGATAAATTAATTGAATATGCAATTATGGCAAATTCCGCTAATCGAAGTGATCATTGCGATGTATTAGTGGCTTCTCATCATGGGAGCTCTAGCTCTACTAGCCAGGATTGGCTAGAATTTTTCACACCCAAAATATTTTTAGTTAGCGCTGGAAAGATGAATCGGTTTGGACATCCAGGTACTGATATAATAAACAAGGTTAGAAAAATGGATATTCCTTGGTTGAGTACCCAGTCAGAGGGCAGTGTATGGATTCAGTTAATTGAAGGTGAGCTGAATATTCGTAACCTGAATCGTAACAGGTTTTATTGGGAGTTTGTTTTACAATAATGCCTCTGAAATCAGATCTGAACTACTAGATTTGAACAACTGAAAATAAAGAGTAGGACAAAAATATTTAGAGAACCTACGTCGGGCTAGTGATTGTAGTGACTATAGCTAAGAGCATCTTCCTCTGCTTCATCAAATTTACCTAACTGGTTTTCCATCTGTTCTTTACGCTCTTCCCGCTTCTCCGCATTATTTGATTCCATTTGAGCTTTAAGCTCAGTTAACAAACTTTCAGCACGGACAATTTGTTCCTTATAAAGTTCCTTGCGTTTTGATTTAGACAGCAAATCGACCATTTTCCGAGCGAAGCTAGCAGCCTCTGTAAATCGATTGTTGGTTCGATAAGTCGATATTTGAGCCTCATAGAACTGAATGGCCGCATTCATCATGCGAGCTTCAATTTGCTGTATAAGGCGTTCAGCGTCACTACCAACAATTTTCTTTTCTGCGTATGCGTCTTTTACCGTTGCAAATAAAGATTTGAGGGTAGTACGAACCATATTTGCTGATTCAATTGAATTGATTTGTGCCGGACCTATGTCCTTTGGAGTAAGACGACTTTTTTCTCGCTCTTGCGTTAATTGCTCAATGTCATTACGAACCAGCCTGGGATTCTCTGGCTTGAGCTTTAAAATCTGTTTGAAATTTTGGATGATGACTTGATATATGAAGTCGCGCATTTCTTTTGTCATGTATTGCGGCGGCAAAGTACGGAGAATATTCTGAAGTTTTTTGTTTTGTGCAACTAATGCATTTATTTTTTGCACGCGGGCCATATTCCTCTTATGGCGGGTCTGAACCAATAACATCGAACCGATAAGAATAACGACACCTGAACCTAATAACATGATTATTGTATTAAGCATATTTCATACCATTCATTTTCATCCCCATTGATCAGTATCATCCTTTTTCTACTTTAAAGTGATTTTAAAATAAATAACAGTCAAAGTTTCGAATTATGGATCTTTTCGTTAGTAAATTATCAAATATTGCCAAACTTGGTACCTAACTATTGATAATATAGGCCTTATGCTTACTACCCGTTAATATATCTGCATATTTATCTAATTCATTAGCTTTTTATTCGGTCAAGTCTGGACAGCATGCAAGTAGTGGTTGTTCAAATTTTAACCTATCAGATTAAATTATAGCCTATTTGATAGAGGTTTGAGAATAAGCTGACTTGTGGATTATAGTGGCTTCACTCTATAATCCTCCAAATACTTTATGGAAAGCATCATGAGTAACCCTCTTTATCGTAAACACATCCTATCTATTTCTGATTTATCCCGTTCCGATCTGGAACTTATTATTAAAACGGCTGCAACAATAAAACATAGTAAGCAATCCAGATACCTCGCCAACAAGGTCGTTGCCAGTTGTTTTTTTGAAGCTTCAACCCGTACCAGATTGTCATTTGAAACGGCAATACATCGACAGGGCGGTAATGTCATAGGGTTTGCTGATAGTGGCAGTACGTCACTGGCTAAAAAAGGTGAAACACTTTCAGATTCAATTAAGATGTTATCCGGATATGCAGATGCCATCGTGATGCGGCATCCACAGGAAGGTGCAGCAAGACTTGCTTCAGAAGTTTCAAATAAACCCATCATTAATGGGGGAGATGGTTCAAACCAACATCCGACACAAACCCTATTAGATTTGTTTACCATTCATGAATGTCAGAAAAGACTCGATAACCTGACGATTACTTTTGTTGGTGACCTGAAATACGGCCGAACGGTTCACTCTTTGGTACAGGCATTGTCGCATTTTAATTGCCACTTTAACTTCGTCGCACCCGATGCTTTATATCTTCCAGAGTATCTCATTGATGAACTGGAAGAGAAGCATGTATCGTTTAAGCGAGTTGACGAATTTGAAAACGTGGTACCTGAATCAGATATTATTTATATGACGCGTGTTCAAAAAGAACGATTTGATCCGACTGAGTATATGCATATTGCCTCTCAATATGTTTTAAGTGCCAGTATGCTGGGGCGGGCGAAGGAAGGCATGAGAATTCTTCATCCACTGCCGAGAGTGGATGAAATTGAATTGGATGTGGATCAAACAAAACATGCCTACTATTTTGAACAGGCCGAAAATGGCGTCTATGCAAGGCAAGCCTTGTTGGCGTTGGTTTTAAATGAAAACCTGGAGGAGATCTGATTGATGCAATCCAAGATGCAGGTAGAAGCGATTAACCGAGGAACTGTCATCGATCATATTCCTGCAGGCCAGGGATTGAAAATAGTCAATCGTCTTCAGCTCCTCGATAACCAGGTTCGATTAACGGTGGGCTTTAATTTGAGCTCTGGCGTCGATGGACATAAAGATTTAATTAAAGTTGATGATTGGTTGATGACTGAGTCAGAGGCGAATGAACTGGCCTTATTAGCACCCAATGCAACCATCAATATTATTGAAGACTATAATGTAGTATCCAAATTTAAAATGGCGACTCCTAAGGAGTTAATAGGGGTATTTCAATGCCCTAACAGCAATTGCATTAGTAATAGTGAACCCGTGAGCTCAAAGCTGTTTGTTAAGACTACAGAAGACAGGGTGCAGCTAAAATGCCATTACTGTGAAAAGTTATTTTCAAAAGAGTTGTTTTCAGAAGCTTACTAACTGATTGTGTGTGAGATTTTAATTCAGGATGGTTCAATAGTCGAAAAAAAGCACCCGAGGGTGCTTTTTTAATATTCGTTCAGCTTACCATTGCGTGGAGAACTGAGCCATAAATCCGGCGTTCTTGGCAATTTCAGTCACATTACTGGTTGGGTTAAACCAACCGCTGATATCAAGAGCGACACCCAGCAAGCCAAAACCAGTACCCAGGGTTACCGCACGGTCATTATCACCGGCCAGGTTATTTTTCAAACCAGCTCGAGCATTGATCAGTCCAAAGAGGCTGAACTCACCACCGATATTCAGGTACTGAGTCGCACTACCATAACCAATAGGCGTGTTCTTAGTGATGTCTAAGTCAGCAACAATTGTTGTGAAATTAGTTTGGTGAGAGAGACCTGCACGAATAGCAGGTTTGATGGAAATTTCACCAGTCGGAGCTGTCAGGGTATAGGGAACAATATCCTTAATCACGACAGCAGAAGAAAGGGTGCCAAAGCCAATTTTCAGTTCCTTGCTAAAACCAATGTCAGCGTTGACTACCATATGAGATTCTGTCGCGCCAGCAATAGAATTCATGGCACCTGTAGGATTATTAACCATTTCTGAAACAGATAGAGTACCACCTGAAGCAATAATATTTTGCATCTTTAGATTAACACCGGTAACAAAATCGACGCCACCGACCTCAAGTTCACGTGCCGACGCAAAACCGGCTTCAGTCACATTAACCATCAGTAGATCAATGGAAGATTGTAGTGTGTTGACATCAAGGGAGCCTGCAGGACCAGTAAAGGAGCCGCCTGTAAACACACCATTAGTAGTGGTCGCTGTTGCCAAAGCAGTTTGAGCTGCAACTAGTGCAATTTGCGCAGTATCTAAAACAGCCAGCTCTGCTGTAGGGTCTTGTAATGCATCAAGTTTGGCCTGAACAGCCGCAGCCGCAGCAACGACATCCGCATTCTTGGCACTTACTGTTTCTACTAAGGTAACATATTCTGAAACATCACTGAATGTGTCGTCAGCTGGCGCTAAATCCGCTGCTGCTAAACCAAATTGAAAGCCAAGGTAAGCGTTATTGGAGGCAGTGACAGACATTGGGAAACCGATATTTGGGATCGCCAGCCCAAGTCCTGCAAGTAAGCCTGCCTGCA
>Ga0224506_10002079_pt1 | contig 13918 bp, 13 predicted proteins | sample SF_Jan12_sed_USG_2_FD_169108 | JGI IMG/M metagenome (GOLD analysis project Ga0224506, IMG submission 169108) | Sediment microbial communities from San Francisco Bay, California, United States - SF_Jan12_sed_USGS_8_1 | ecosystem: Environmental > Aquatic > Marine > Sediment | place: USA... | reverse complement strand
TTGTCTGATAATCTTGAGAGGTCAGATAGCTTGAAAAGACCTGTTAGACCAGAAAGGCTTGCCCGGCCTGAGCGTCCGGAAATTCCATTTAGAATTAACAAACCAGAAAGACCTATAAAGCCTAATAAACCCGAAAAACCAAATAAGCCAGACAGGCCTGGAAAACCATGATTACTGAATAACTGAATTGACTTTCTCGAAGTGATTTCTTGCGATTCTTTTTTCAAGACGAAGTTCAGTATTTATAAGCCAATTCTTAATTCGATTTGAATCGCCATACTTACTCCATTTTCCCCACGACTCCAATAACACGATAATCACAGGTCGAGTATTAATTTCGGTTTGCATGACCAGACAATTACCTGCCACACTGGTATAGCCCGTTTTGCTCAGGCTGATCGGCCAGGAGTCTCTTTTAACCAGAAGGTTAGTATTACCAAATTTTATTTCTCTGCCGGTTTTGCTATCGAAAATACTGTCTTTGGTTTGGGTGGTGAAACTCCTAATCACTGGGTAGTTACTTGCTAGCCGGACTAGTTTTATCAGTTCATTGGCAGTAGATACATTCTTGTCATGAAGACCTGCTGGGTCCATAAAATGGGTATTTTTAAGTCCAATGGATTGTGCTTTAGTATTCATTGCCTGTACAAAAGCGTCTCGCCCGCCAGGAAACGTACGGGCCAGAGCCATTGCAGCACGATTTTCTGAGGCGGCCAGGGTGATACGTAATAAGTCATCCCGAGAAAATTGCATACCATACTTTAAACGAGAACGTGACCAGCGAATCCTGTCTTTATCACTTCTGTTAATAGTGATTTTTTCGTCCATTGGGAGGTTTGCATCTAGAATGACCATTGCCGTCATCAATTTACTTAGCGAAGCAACGGGCATAACCATATCAGAATTTCTTGAAAATATTATCTCGTTATCCCGTTCATCAAAAACAATGGCTACATGAGATCTAAGACGAAGTTTGTGTGGCCTGGAATTTTCTCGAATGTCTTTAGCTTTAACATAAAAAGAGGGTGTATCTGTATCTGCCAAAACACTTGAAAACCAAAATGTACAGATTGCGATAAGTAGTAATTGCATCTCTGGAATATAGTCTTTGGCTTAATAAATTGTAAAGCCTAAGTAAAATAAATAATTAAATTGATTAATATTTGTACAATTAAGTGGCCTGTCGGTGTACTTTTCCTAATTTAAAAGAAATTTGATAACGTGGGATTATGAAAAAAAGCAAAACCAGCAAAGAGTATTTAAAGAGAATTAACATGGCTCGGCAGTATATTGATGCCAGGCTTGATGAGGCACTTTCTCTTGATGATGTGGCCAGATCAAGTTATTTCTCCCCATACCATTTTCATCGGATATTTCACTCATTAACAGGCGAAACAGTAAACGCCTATATAAATCGAAAGAGAATGGAAAAAGCGATTAGAAAATTGATATTCCAGGTGGATTTGAATGTGTCAGAAGTTGCACAAGCAGGTGGATTTTCTTCTCCCGCAAATTTTTCAAAGGCATTTAAACTGTATTTTGGGATTAGTCCATCAGATTTGAGGAATTATCATAAATTAGAGAAAAATCAAAATAGCAAGATTGGAAAACTCTTTAGCAAGTATGGAAAGGAATTTAAACCGGAGAAACTCTATTCTCAGTTTGTGTTACCAACCGGGGTCTTTGACCCAGGCAAACTAGAGGAGCTTTTAATGAAAATTAAAGTTAAAGAGATCAATGAAAAACAAATTGCCTATATTAGTTCTCCAAAAGGTTATCAGCTTGATTCAGTATTTGAGACATGGGACAAGTTAAATAAATGGGCAGAAACAAGAGGTATTGAAAAATCTTTCAGTAATAGATTTGCCATCTGTCATGATAATCCAGTAATCACTTCTGAGGATAAATGTCGATATGACGCGGCCATAGTTGTCGAGAGTGGAGTTGATGTGTTAGAACCTTTTACAAAATCAACCATGCCGGGGGGTAAATACGCTGTGGCATACTACAAGGATGTGGCTGAAAAAATTAGTCAGTTCATGACTGAAATTTGCTCAAAATGGTTAGTAGATAGTGGCTATGAGCCTGATAATTATCCCCCCGTATTTAACTACCTTGATGATTCACGACTGGACAATATTGTTGAAATGGATATTTATATAAAACTGAAAGATTTAACGTTTTCGTAAAAGCATTATCAACGACCAGTAATATATTTCCATCAGACGAATTAAAGTTGTTAGATAGTGTAAGTCATTGCCTACATGATAAATGGGAACCTCCTACAGCAATCTGTACAGAATAGGTATAAAGTTTTTACATGGCATAGACAATAGGACATTGATATGTTGGTACTAGAGAGGAAGTGTGGGGAAACAATTTCTTTATTTGTTGAAGGTCAACATATCAAAATCACGCTAGCGAGCGCTGATAAGGGTCGAGCCAAGCTGGGGATTGATGCACCTGATGAAACACTTGTACTACGTGGGGAAATATTGAGTGCATCACCCGAGTCCTTGCGAAAGATTGCCATGATTTAGTCAAGTCTCCTCTTCAAATTCTTGACATAATTAGCCAGAGATTTCTCTCTGGCTTTTTTTATCTATATAAGAAATAATCAAATATCAATACACTTAGTTTGGAATCTATATTACCTTGATGAACAGGATTGGCGGTTTTTTTGGACACTATTTGGCAAGGTTTCTGGAAAAACCTGTTGGTCAATATTTACCATTTTCAATTTCTGATACAGATACATTGCAACAGTGTTTGCATCCAGGCGATGTGCTTCTGGTGGAGGGGGATTTGCGTATTAGTGTTGCTATTAAATATCTGACTCAGTCGACATGGTCACATGCAGCCATTTATGTTGGTGACTCAGTGAGTGACAAAAATGATAAGGGAGATTCTCTTAATTTGATTGAGGCGGATTTGACCCAGGGTGTGATTGCGGTCCCTTTGTCAAAGTATGCAAGCTTGAATACACGTATATGTAGACCAATCAACCTGGAAAAAGGTGATCAGCAAACATTAATAGAATATCTGCTTGCTAGCCTGGGTAAGGCCTATGATCTAAAAAATGTGATTGACCTGATGCGTTATCTGTTACCAACCCCACCAGTTCCAACGGCCTGGCGAAGGCAAATGCTTGCATTTGGAAGTGGGGATCCGACACAGGCAATATGCTCAACCCTGATTGCACAGGCCTTTCAAAAAATAAAATATCCTATTTTGCCGGAGGTGGAAAAAATAGAAGCCCTGGCATCCTGTGGCTGCCGGTATACCGCGAAGGAAATTTTACATATCCGGCACCACAGTCTGTTTACTCCAAGAGATTTTGATTTATCACCATATTTTAAAGTGGTGAAACCATCAATTGAGCAGGGATTTAAATATCAGAATCTAGAATGGGCTGATTAAGGGAGGCTGCATAATTACTTAATATAAACTGGCCATCATTTTTCGACGGTATGAGTGTACTAATTCAGAATCTCCCAACATATCAAATATTTTCAGCATGGCCTTGCGGGGTGCATCATCCTCATATTGACGGTCATATTTTATGAGTTCCAGCAATTGCTCCAGTGCCGGTTCATATTTACCTTCCATTGTATAGAAGGTTGAGAGCTGGTATCGGGCCTGACTGTCTTTGCTGTTATTAGAAATTCTATCTAGTAGTTCTGTTTCTGATGGTAAATCAGCCGAAGTGGCCGCAAATTCAATTTTAGCCAGCATGGCGGCAACCTGCTCAGAATGTCGGACTTCATAAGACAAACTTTCTAGTACTTCTTTTGCTACATCATATTTAGCTTCTCGAATCATTAATTCGGAGTAAACAAGGGGGAGTCGGGCATTATGTGGATCCTGTGCACTGATATCCTGAATGGCTTTAATGGCCTGTTCTGTTTCACCCGCCTCATACTGAACTATGGCTGCATCCAGTAATTTGTCTGACTCTTTATTAATGTGCTTATCAAGAAATTTACGAATTTCAGAGTCTGGTAAAGCGCCTGTGAATTCATCTACCACATGTCCTTGCTTGATAAACTTGACTGTAGGTACCCCTCTAACTGAAAACTGGCTAGCCAGGTCCTGGTTCTGGTCAATATCAATTTTGGCCAGGGTAAAGGCCCCAGCATATTCCTCTGCCAGTTGTGTGACGATGGGCATGAGAGCCTGGCAGGGACCACACCATGTTGCCCAGAAGTCAAGCATTATCAGTGTATCCTGGGAAGCTGCCATGACGTCTGTTTCAAAATTATCAGCTGTGATATCAATGATGTAGTTGTTACTGCTCATTTTGACTCCCTTATTGTGTCTGCTGTGGCTTTATAGGGTTTAAAGTCACTAAATACAAGGCCGATAAACACTATGATGGTGTAATTTTGACTATGGTATACTTAATTTTACAGTTAGCTGATTTTCTTGTCCCACTATGTCTCAGGAAGAACACAATCCAAATAAATCTATAGCAGGCTGGATGATCATCGGTGTCTGGCTGCTCGTATTTGGCTTGTTAACACTTTTTTTCCAGGACTATCTCAGCAGGGAACGCAACCCCAACCAGCGGGTGGACTCAGCCATTAATACTAGTGGTATCCGGGAGGTAGTCTTAAAGCGTAATCGCTTTGGCCATTATAATGTAACAGGTAAGATAAATGGCCATACCGTTGAATTTATGCTGGATACCGGGGCAACTCAAATAGCAATTCCCGCCAAAGTCGCCAACCGTATTGGTCTAAAACGAATGTTTGAGACTGAAGTGCATACTGCCAATGGGCGTGCCAAGGCTTATGGAACTAAGCTGAATTCAGTCAGTATTGGTGATATTAAATTAAATAATCTCCGTGCCATGATCACGCCCGGCATGGGGGGAGATATCGGCTTATTGGGGATGAGCTTCTTAAAGCACATTGAGTTTACACAACGTGGTGATGTTCTGACTCTACGTCAATATCCTCGTCTCTAGCTGGAAGTCATAATGTATGTGTAAGGTTCGCTTACTTTTATCCACTCTATTTATCATATCCATTGTTCTTTCCAGCAGGGTTTATAGCGAAGAAGATTTGTTGCGCGTGGAAATGGATGCGGTCGGTCTTTACAACCCAATGGGTCTGTCTTTCTCAGCAAGTGCATACTATCGTGACAACTATGAAATTAATGACTCCATATTATGGAATCAACTCTACTGGCAAACAGGAGGTCAGATAGCGGCTAATCCGGCATATCAACGGGCGGGTGTTCATTTCGAATGGGTACCCATTACGGTGCTGCAGGCACGAATTCAATATGACCGATATTATTTTAGTGGTGACTATGGGACATTACTGACCTTTAATAATACGGATGGTCCATTTGGTGATGATGAAATCAAGGCAAGGGAAGGAGAAGAACAGTCAGGTTATGGTGATCGGTATTTGTCATCCATTACCTTGCGTGCAAAATTAGGCAATGTAGTTATTCGTAACGTCAGTCAGTTGAGTAAATATGAGTTTCCTGGGCTAGGCCCTTACTATCTGGAACGTGAGTATGAATTACTCATGGCACAAACAGACTACCTTTTTTCTAATCAGTTTTATCTATTGTTTGAGAGTCAAAATAATAAGGGCCGGAAACGTTTTTTTGGACCGTATTATGATTATGTCAGGGTACGTGAAACCCGCCTGGAACGTGAAAGGCTTGGAGTAACTTTTTACCAGGAGAACAGTTCAGCCTGGGGTTTCCTGAACTCAACCAGGTGGTATGTGCAGGGCGGTGTTTACTTAACAGAAAGAAACCGTCAGGACGAGGCCTATCTGGTAGTTGGGTTTGGCGGTGATTATGACTTCTAAGGAGGGATTATGCTTAAATGTGTGATATTTCGATGCAGTAAGAAACAGGAGATGTATCTTTATGTCCCCTGGCAGGAAGATGAGAGCCTTATACTGTCTCATTTGCCTGAGGGCCTGTTAACAATTACGGGCCAACTGGAAAAAGTGATGGAGCTGGAATTGACCTCTGAGCGGAAACTTGCCCGGGCAAATGTTACGCAGGTCATGGCAGAACTGGTGGAAAAGGGGTTTTATTTACAGTCACCCCCAAATCAAATATTTAAAAGTGATCAAAGTGTGTTACACAATCCCTCAGATACTTTTTAAAAACAAAGGCTTATATAACCACACAATAACCTAGTAAATTACTCATAATTTACCTTATCCCGGCATTAGATATCTGAAATACCAAATAACCGAGTAAAAAACTATACTTCAATGGCTTTTAAGTGGCCACGCTGTATCGGCCTTATCATTTATTAAGAAAATGAGGAGTTCCTTGTGAGTACAGCTACAGATGCAAATTTCTATCGCACTTTAACTATCGTTTTTGGCACCATTACAGTTGGTTTCTTTGTCATGATTGCTATTGCCAGATCGATTGCCTACTAAATTTTTCAAAATGTTTTAGCAAAGACCGGAATACAGACTGTATTCCGGTTTTTTTTGTCCGTTTTTTTAACGGCAAATCGAGGGTTTACTATCTACAGTTTTAATCGCACCTTGTAATCGTATTTGATCCAGTCGTTCCTTATTTTTGTAAACCAGATAATCGGCTTTATCCATTTCATAAAGCTGCCGGTGATAACGTTCAGTCAGATCAAACCATTGGTTAATTCGAGCCTCAAAACGTTTTTCAGTTGGCAGGTTCAGAGTGTCCAGAAAACTTTTAATAGCAAGAAAGTAACGTACAGAATTTCGTTCGATGATCCCTCTGACACCTTTAATATAAACAGGCTTTCCATCCATATCTTGACCCGTAATGCTGAAACCAAGTTTATCACTTCCCACTGTTGACAGATAAGTTCCCATCGCCATGCTGGCGATAAAGTTATATTGATAGGTGTAGCTAAAATACACGAAGCTCTGTTTCTCATTTAAAGGAATGGCTTTCAGGTTTATCTGATAGTGGCTTGTTCCAACCGGACCTTCTTCAGCAGATAACCTGATGTGTATAAAATCCATTTCCTGCGTTAATAGTTCAAACCGATATTCAAGTTGATAAACATCATCGGCCTTTTCATAGAACTTTCGACCCGAATAGAAGCGCAATAGACATTTCTGGTTTACGGGCTGATAAGTACAGGCCTTTATATTCAGGTGTTGAGGGGCAAGTTCACACCAGTGGCTGGCAAGCGTGACAGAGTTTGCCAGGAAATCAAAAGGATGTTTGATAATCCCATATATCGTACCTTTCATGGTATTATTTTCATCTCTGGAGTCTATGTAGATGGGTATGCCATAGACGTTTTTGTTAAGCACAGGCTGTAAGCTGGTGTAATAATTCATAAGCTGATTCTTATTGGCCAGGACAGGACTGGAGAAATTAATACCCAGCGTAAGCAGTATCAAAAGAAGTTGTATACGTTGTCGAGATTGTATTCGCATATTCTTATTAATAGAGTTTATCCTGGTCTGGTTCAAGCATTTTTGTAGCATTCATTATAAGTTGTCCAGCGTAGTCAGGTATTACATTTAGGTATTCGGAGAGTATATGTACGATATTGAGGAACTGAACCAGAAATTTGGAATAAACGGTAATATAAAATTTCAACTTGAAAACAACGAGATTGCTATTGCCCATATTAAAACAGATGTATTTACCGCAAGGGTCGGGATGCAAGGTGCGCAGGTTCTCGAATGGACACCGCTTGGACAAAACTCCGTTATCTGGTTATCGAAAGAATCAAACTTTAAAATTGGTAAATCTATTCGTGGTGGTGCACCAATATGTTGGCCCTGGTTTGGTGCTCATGGGTCAGACTCAAGTATGCCAGCACATGGGTATGCTCGAACTGTACCCTGGACATTGATTGCTTGTGATATGCCAGACCAAAATCAGGTCACTATGAGTTTTACGCTTGACCACGGATCAGAATTGAAAAAAATGTGGCCACATAACACACCTTTGGAACTTCATGTCTCTTTCGGTGAGGTGTTACAACTGGAACTTGTGACAAAAAATTGTGAGAAGGTCCCTGTAGAGATTACTGAGGCATTACATACTTATTTTGCGGTCAGTGATATTCGTAATATTACGGTACAGGGCCTTGATGCCTGTGATTATCTGGACAAGGTTCAGGATTTTAAGCGATGTCCTCAGTCCGGTGATATCAGCTTTACTGCTGAAACAGATCGGGTCTACCTGGATACTGCAGGTGATTGCATCATTAACGATGCTGCATGGCAGAGAAAAATCCATATAAGCAAAATGGGTAGCCTTTCCACAGTAGTCTGGAATCCATGGCAGGAAAAATCAGATCAGATGGGGGACATGGGAATAGATGGTTATTTGGGGATGCTTTGTGTTGAATCAGCAAACGCAGCCAGCAATTTCGTTACAATAGAGCCAGGGGCTGAACATCGGCTTTTGGTTCAGTATCGGGTTGAGTAATTATCTTATTCTCGGAGTAATATGCGATTTTTCCGTAATCTATATCGGAATAAACGAATCCAAACCATACTGATTTTATTCATCAGTACTTTGGTGCTTGGCCTTGGTTTACTTAATAAACTGTCTCCAATAATTGATATCAGTGAATATCAGGATGAGATTTTCCCACGTCTGGGTGAAGCCTTGCAGAGAAAATTTACCATTGATGGTAAATTGACACTCAAGCTGAGCCTTAAACCTACTCTCTCTATTCAGAATCTCAAAATTGAAAATGCATCCTGGGGCAAGGAAAAGTATTTTCTTACCTCAGAACATGCAGAAGTTGGTATTGACATTGTTGATTATTTTTTCGGTAACATAACAATTGATCGGCTAATTCTTAATAAGGCAAAGATAAACCTGGAACAAATCAGTGACAATAAACGGAACTGGCTTTTTGGTACCCAGAAAAAATCTACTCAGCAACAATCAAAAAGCCTTGTGCGCCTTGATTACGCGGTTCTGGATGATGTGTCTATAAACTATGTTTCTTCCACCCTAAGTAGAGCTATTTCTATTGAATATGGTTTGCTAAGGAGGAGTCTAAGGGGACGGTATTTCATAGAACTCAATAGCCAGCTAACAGGTAAAAATTTTTCAGGAACGATAAAAACAAATCGATGGTTTATAGAAGACAATCTTCGCCCTTTGAACATAGCTGCTGAAATTAAGTTTGGAGACACCCAGTTTTCATCAGAAATAAACCTGTCACAAATTTCACCACGATTAAGTGGCGAAATAAATGTTAATTCTAGTAAGTTAAATGTTGATGAGATCAGCAGATTAATGGCAGACAAGAAAAAAATACAGCCAAAGCAGTCGACAGATATTTACGGAAAATTTCAGGGTTTATTTGAGTCCATTGGAGTATTAGGATTTAAAGTGGATGTCAATGAATTTACCAAAGGTCATCATACCGTGAAGGGTCTGATGTTTGATGGCCAACTGGCATATGAACCCGACTCATATGTGATGAACCTGTCTGCCAGGGCCAATAATATTATAAACAACAAAAATAGGCAGACAGGTTTATTCGGAGTTGTGGGTAATGCAGAACAGGGAAATATGAAGATTGAATTGAATGGTAACGGTAATACATTTAATGGTTTTCTAAGTAAGTTACAGACGAAGGTCAAAATTAATAACCTGTCAGTTAACAAGCCATATCCCTACATTATCCATGAAATGGAAATCAACTCAGATAAACAAGACCGTCTTACATATTCAGGGAAAGTAACCTATCGTGAAACTCCTGTGGAGCTTAGCGGTAAAACAGAAAAATCATTTTATGTCCACTTGTTTAAAAGTAAACTGATGCAAATGTACTCGCGCCTGTCATCGGGACGTTCAGACTTATATGTGGCCATGACATTCCGCAATCTATTTTCACAATTTAAGAAGCTAGATATTGATGTAAAAGGAAATCACTTGTCTGAATGGTCAACGGCAGTCGCCAAGAAGTTACCCATAATAGAAAAGTTTTATATGCAAACCAGGCTGCAGTATAGAACTGATGGTATCAAGGCAAACCGTTTTTTATTTGTCACAGATAAGAGCCGATTAAAAGGTAAGTTTTATTACCATTATGGGAAACCAGCCACTTTCAATATGCAACTGGTAAATAGCCATCTGGCGATTAGTGATACCCGACGAACCCCTGTCTTGGAACCAGAGCTAAAACCAGAACCGGTAAAGAAAGCCCAAGACATATACATTGAAAATGATGAAGAAGAGGCTGAACAGGTCAAATCAGCTGGGCCAATGGTGATTCCCGCAACAGATTTAATGAGCCTGCTATCACCAACGACAAAAGTTAATTTTGAGTTTAAATCTTCCAGTGTCATTTTTAACAAATTCACTATACGCGAGATGGATCTTAAGACTCGATGGGAAGACAAGATTTTTGCAACTCAGGTTACTAAGGGGAAGTTGGCAAAGGGGGATTTAACATCCGATATCTATTTGACCGTTGTAGACAATGAAGCGGCAGGTAAAATAGAAATAAATGTTAAGCAACTTGATTATGGACACTTCATGCAGGAAGCGGGGCTTGGTGACAAGATGAAAGGCACGGCCGATGTTGTCATTCACTTGGTGGGTTTTGGTAAAGACTTAAAGACATTTTTAACCCATTCTGATGGTGAGGCCGCGTTTGTTGGTGAAAAAGGCATCCTTGCCAGCAAATACCTCAGGCTCTGGGGTGAAGATATTACTCAGTATATTTTGCCATTTAACTGGTTTGAGGGTGATGAGACTCAATTAAATTGTGTAGTGGGGCGGTTTGATCTTAGCGATGGTCGCTTGAGTAGTGATTCCCTTTTAATCGATACGGAGGGTATGACCATCGCAGGGACAGGTGCCATTAACCTGAATACAGAAGAAGTCGCCTTTGAGCTAATGCCTGACCCAAAAAATGTCAGTCTGCTTAGTCTGGCCACACCGGTTAAAATTCGAGGCACGATGGGCAGACCCAGAATTGAACCTCATGCTTTGGGAACAACCTGGACCATCGGTAGCTTACTGGCCGGTCTGGCCAATCCGGCCATATTGATTGCGCGCTTTGCAAAGTTGGGCTCACTTGGTGAAAACCCCTGCCTTGCGGCGATTGGGAAAAAAGAAGGTGAAGAAGAGGAAACCTCTATCCTGAAAATGTTTAAAGATGCGGTCAAATTTATTCAAAGACCTTTGGATAAGATGCCTGATCTGGAATGAGTCAGCTTATAAACGAAAATTACTTTTGACTTAGTCAGTTGCCAGCCATAATCTTAGCCGCAATCCCCATTCTGTGGTGTAGCCGGTTTCTTTAAACTGAATTTTCCCATCCGGTGAGATAATGAAACAGGCCGGTACGGCTCTTACACCATAACGGTCTGAGATGCTTCCATCAGGATCATTGATGGTCGGGAAGCTCAGGCCATGGTCTTTCATATACTGGGTAACTTTATGTGCTGCACCAGATTTCATGGCAATGCTGATAACAGTGTGGTCCTGACTAATGGCCTCAATGCTATCCTGTTCCATTTTACATATACCACACCAACTGGCCCAGAAATGGAGGAGTACGGGTTTACCCTGTAAGGATTGTAATTGAAAGTTTTCATTACTTAATAATTGACTATTTATCGACGGTGCTGGCCCCTCAATCATATCGCGCTGTAGCCAGGTTTTAAGCAATAAATAAACAAGCAGGATCAGCAGAATATCAATTGTTATTTTGACAGCACGGATTTTTAAAAAAGACGGCAATGGCAATTTCATGAAGACGTTATAAGTTTATATATCAGTTTTTAACAATTGTAATCTATACAATAACTTATATTTTTAGCAAGCAAATTCTTATTCAATATGAAATAGGCTAATTTTTAAATAGATATTGCAAATAGAAATTACTTGACTGGATCAGAACACCCACTTTAAAAGACAAATTGCCCTAAGTTGAACAAAGGTAAGTGCTAGCAAAAAAATACTGTCACGCAACCTTTATTATTTGGCCAGGCTGGCATACGCTTAAATAAAACAGCGGGAAAATAACCCCTGTATAATAATTACTCATTTCACAATGTTTTATAAATAAGGTTTTAAATGTCGGCGATCCTGAACGAAAAAAAACTCATGAAAGAACAAGTGGTTGATGCACTTATAGCTCCATCGGGTCATCTCGAGGTGTTATCGCGTGCCGAGGTGAACAATTTACTGGATACCAGCCAGGGAGGGGTTTTTGAATTGTTTCGCAACTGCTCACTGGCGGTGCTCAACTGTGGCAGCAATCTTGATGATGGCAAGGAGCTATTGGAGCGTTACCAGTCCTTTGATATTAAGGTTATTCAACGGGAACGCGGTATCAAGCTGGATGTGAAAGGGGCCCCAGCCAGCGCCTTTGTGGATGGCAAAATGATCCGGGGCATCAGTGAGCACCTGTTTTCAGTACTGCGCGATATCATCTATGTCAGTGATGAGATCAATGACAACCTCAATCTAAACCTGAACAGTTCGGAAGGGATCACCAATGCGGTGTTCCACATACTGCGCAATGCCAATATTTTGCGACCAGGGACCAACCCAAGCCTGGTTGTTTGTTGGGGCGGTCATTCCATCTCACGTGAGGAATACGATTACACCAAGGAAGTCGGTTACCAAATGGGCCTGCGAGGGCTGGATATCTGTACAGGTTGTGGACCTGGTGCCATGAAAGGTCCCATGAAAGGGGCCACCATCGGCCATGCCAAACAGCGTATTGGTGATGGTCAGTACCTGGGTATTACTGAGCCGGGTATCATCGCGGCTGAATCCCCTAATCCTATTGTTAATGATCTGGTTATCATGCCGGATATCGAGAAACGTTTAGAGGCCTTCGTTAGAACCGGGCATGGCATCGTCGTTTTCCCAGGTGGTGTTGGTACGGCAGAAGAAATTCTCTACATATTGGGGATCCTGTTACACCCAGATAATGCTGAAATACCATTTCCTGTTGTCTTTACTGGGCCGGAAGGTTCTGAAGCCTATTTCAAAGAAATTGATCATTTCATCGGTCTGACCCTGGGTAATGAGGCGCAAAAACGTTATCAGATCATCGTTGATGATCCTGCCAATGTGGCCCAGGTGATGTTGACCGGTATGCACGATGTGCGAGAGTTTCGTAAACAGACAGGGGATGCCTATTTCTTTAACTGGATGCTGAAGATCGACAAGGCCTTCCAGCAACCATTTGTCCCAAACCATGAAAATATGGCCAATCTGGCCCTGCATAAAGATCAGGACACCCATCTCCTGGCTGCCAATCTGCGTCGGGCCTTTTCGGGGGTGGTCGCGGGGAATGTGAAAGCGGAAGGTATTCATGCCATTGAACAGTACGGGCATTTTGAACTGCGTGGTGATCACGAGATCATGGAGGCCATGGACTCTCTTTTGGCCTCATTTGTGTCTCAGCAGCGTATGAAACTGCCCGGGAAGGAATATATCCCCTGTTATCGCATTATTAAGTAGTGTTATTAGTAAGGAAAATGGCTAACTGACTGAATTCATGGTCAGAATCCGTCCCTGTAATAATTTTCCAAATATGTTAGGGTAGTTGTATGCGAAGTAAACAACTTCGCTGTCTATAAGCCGCCTCACAAGGCGCTTGTCAAAGGGTGAGAACTTCCAGGTATCTCACCACTCGCGTCATCTCGACGCTTCGTCCCTGTTATGCAGGGTACACACAATCTGAGAAGACCTTAGGGTTTTCGACACGTTTTATTGCAATGTAATGCGCGATAGACACATAGGGGTATGCTATGCAACAGGCGACAAGCCAATCATTTGGCAAGGATCCGATCAAGGTCCGTGACACTGATCATTATCAACAGGAATACGTAAAGAGTTTTGTCGAGAAGTGGGATGAATTAATCGACTGGGAACAACGCTGGAAGAGCGAAGGTGACTTTTTTATCGAACAGCTCCGTTCATATGGAGTAAA
>Ga0224506_10002078_pt1 | contig 13925 bp, 12 predicted proteins | sample SF_Jan12_sed_USG_2_FD_169108 | JGI IMG/M metagenome (GOLD analysis project Ga0224506, IMG submission 169108) | Sediment microbial communities from San Francisco Bay, California, United States - SF_Jan12_sed_USGS_8_1 | ecosystem: Environmental > Aquatic > Marine > Sediment | place: USA... | reverse complement strand
CTGTCCCACTGAAACATTACAGGAACTATGCGCAACCAAAGCTAATCGTAGCTGTGACGACTTCAGTAGAAACGACTGCCTTGATTTAATAATGAGTCTGATTGTTGAGCCTGCCATGGATCACCAATCAATCACCGTGGTCACCGACTTTCCTGCAAGCCAGGCAGCACTGGCTATTAAAGTTCAACACCCGGATGGATTTGAGACAGCAAAACGCTTTGAAATTTATTCTGGAGGATTAGAATTGGCAAATGGCTATACAGAGCTAACAGACGCAAAAGAACAAAGAGAACGATTTGAACAGGAAAATCAACAGAGAACCAAGCGAAACCTACCTATAATGCCCATCGATATCAATTTTATAGCAGCGATGGAAAAAGGCTTGCCTGAGTCGGCGGGTGTCGCATTGGGATTTGATCGCGTAATGATGCTATGTACAAATAACAACAACATCCATGATGTCATTGCATTTCCGTGGATAAAAGCCTAGCCAGATAAAAAAATGAACTCAAATTAACATCTGAGCCTCTACTAACAGAAAGAAAATCTAACTATTATCTACCGCCATTAGAGACAAACAATGGACTTCAATTAAACTGACTTTAATTGGTAGATTTATTAATCAAGGCTTCGAGTTTTTTCTCTAACCGATTTTCTTTATCTTTTTTTCTAGCCTGATGCTTTTTGCGGTTTTCTTGCTGTTTTTTACGATCAACACGGGCCTGATCGATCTCAGAAACCTTGGACTTTGCATGCTCAATCTCTTCAGCGGTAACCTCGGCACCAACCTCGCCATCAAGTCCTACTCGCAAACCACCTTCAGCGACACATGCAATATAATTATAATGCCTGGTATAAGCTGACAACGCCTTTCGCATTTGCGTTTTGGAAATTTTGGCATCCACTGTCAGATCATTGTGAATGCCAATCTTTAGAGGCTTGGGCTGCTCAATATCAAACACACCAGGATAAGCTTCCGCCAACATGGCTACGGCGGCTTTCGCAGCTTCTCGCTTTTTCCTGATCTGTTCAGGAGTGCTTTTCTTTGTTTCTATCTTCGTTGTTTCAGTCATATCGTCTGCAGGCATTTCAATTTTAACAAAGTGCGGCAGATTACCCTTTGCCACCCCGATAAACAAGTAATATTCAATGAATCATTACGAATAACACCGTTAGAATTTCATTACTAACCTGTAGTCGCCAATTTCTGGCCCATTTTGACCTTATCGCCCGCCTGTAACATCGAGTCCCATGTCCAGTTTGGATTTTCACTTAACATAACAACCGTACTTCCCAACTTAAAGCGTCCCATCTCATCACCCTTTTTAAAATCAAGATGAGGCACATCTCCATAATGATAGTGCTGTAACCTTTGACGCACAGGGGCAATTTCACCCGCCCAAACCGTTTCAATGCTCGCCACTATCATTGCGCCGACCAAGACCATCGCAACTAAACCGTCTGGTGTGTCAAAAAGAGCAACAACTCGCTCATTTCTGGCAAACAACTCAGGCACATAAATTGTGGTTGCATTATTTACGCTAAATAATTTACCAGGTATAAACGTCATTTGCCTCAAGCGTGCGTCACATAACATATGAACACGATGATAATCACTTGGTGACAGGTAAACTGTTGCAAACTGACCTCCCTGGAATCGGTCAGCCAACTCAGCATCACACGCCAGCAGTTGTTTAACCGTAAAGTCTTTACCCTTAGCCTGAATCATTACACCTGAGTCAATTGGGCCAAACTGACTAATAACACCATCGGCTGGAGAGACAATAGAGTCAGGCTCGGCATCGATTTCTCGAGCATCAGACTTCAGCTCTCTTGTAAAAAAAGCATTAAAACTCGCAAAATTTGTAGCGTCAGATTCCAGAGCTTCATCCATATTGATATGGTAGCGTTTTGAAAACCATCGAATTAATGGATTTTTTATCCATGTAATTTCTGACTCGGCCAAGACTCCTATGAACCGGGAAATAGCATGATGTGGTAACACATATTGAATTACTGCAAATAAATAATCTTTCATGAAAATCCAAAAACCTCTATATCTGTGAACTGGATATCGGAGTCTGGTGATTGATCACCTTTTCAACCAAACTGACTAAACTTCTAAAATGATTGTATTCAGATTGCGCTAGCGGTTGAGCCTGATTATACACATCAGCATAAACCAAAGCTCTAAACTTTCCGTTAACATGGAGGGACTTCATAAAAAAATCCTGGCTGTTAACTGCCTCCCCCAAACGCCTGGGAAGATGTTGCCATGCTTCGACAGCGTTTTCAGGCTTCAACCAAAAACCCATAGGCTGTTCAACCAGGCGAGAAATAATGCCATATTCAGGAACAGCGAATGTTAAGTTATGTAATTGCAATCGCTCTTCAGTACCCTTTCGGTACTGCACCCTGATCTGACCAACAGAGGGCTGATGCAGTGCAATAACCACGCGACTAAAGCCCATACCCTCATGCAAAGCCTCAACCAAAGCCTCAAAAGCGACAACCTCATTACTGTATCGAACCTTTTGAGTACTAAACAAGAACACTGTTTCTTCAATGAGTTGATCATTACCTCTTGGCTTTATGGGTTTATTAAAAAGCGGCTTGATATTGAAATTAATGTTGTCAGGCGATACCAACGCTCGCAACCCTGGCACCTCCTCATTTTTCAAGTGATTATTTAGTGATTCCAGCACACCCGACGCTGCAGCAACAGACTTATCGGTTCTTAATGGTAGACGCTTTTCGCTGATCGCTTCTGAATGAGAAGAGATGACTTCACGCACAACAGGAGGATAGCCTGCGACAAACATTTCTGACTGTCGGTTAAAATATTTCACAATCGCGTCCTTGCAATAGGGAAAAGCATGCTCTCTTGCAGCTTTAGCCAACCATTGAGGCAATAAAAGTTCTAACTGATCAATCATTGTGGCCGTTTGCGCCTTGCTAATAAGCATTTTGAACTCTGGAGATCCCCAGTCTTTTCGACAAGCTGTTGCCAATTGATTACTGATAGGTAAGTAATAATTTAGCGCTTGATATTTGAATAGCTGTATCTGACTTCCACCTGCATTAGCGCCTAATCGTAACAAGGAGGGTAATTGATAACGTTCACTTATAGCGGCATAAAGATCTTGATAGCCAAATCCAAAGATTTCCCTAAATATAGTATCTGCAGACTCACCGGAATTGACCCGAAACTCAATCCCCTCTAACAACATTGGATCCTTGTATGCAACAAACCATTCTGGAATATTGCTAAACAAGCAAGCCCAATGGTCAGCATCTTTCCATTCAACCTGGCGTAGATCATGCCAGTATCGCAGTAAACTTGATGAAACCAGGCTATCCGCAATAGACTTCAATAATTTAACCTGACCTGTACTACTAACATCAATGCGTGGCAATCGGTGTGCAAATTGCAATACATCCTCAACACCAACTTGCTGGATCGCATCCGTTAAGGTAAGCACCTCAACGCCATTATGATTTTGCTGCGCCAACCTAAATATCTGAAGCGCCAGCAATGGATCCTTTGAAATAACGGCAACCAGGGAACCAAGCCCATCTTCAGGAACGGTTAAACTTTTATGAGGCGTGACCACCGACAGTTCTATTCCCAGTTGATCCAGCCATTCTGTTGCAAGCTTTATTTCATCCATTATGTAGAAATGTCCAGTATTACATCCATATTTCTGAGTTAAAATCGTTCGTTTTTTTGTTGATAGTTCAATTTAGCAAAGCCGCTGAAAATCACAAAATACTATCAAGCTTGACGCGACCAAAACCTGCATTCTACCTATCAAACTAATCACGCATAGTGACTTCTTCAAGAGAATCACGAATAGCAATATAACTTTGATAACGACGATCCATCACCTGTCCCGACTGAACGGCAAGAATGACCTGACAACCTGGTTCATGGGTATGGCGACAGTCTCTAAACTTACAACCCGGGAGGTCTGATAATTCAGGATACCCGCCAAATAACTGGCCCTCGGATACATGCCACAAACCAAACTCTCTAATTCCTGGAGAGTCAATCAACTGACCTCCACAGTTTAGATGATAAAGCACTGCCGTTGTAGTTGTGTGTCGCCCCTTGCCTGTAGCATCAGAAATTTCAGCTGTTCGAGCCTGCACCTCAGGCAACAATACATTAATAAGTGATGACTTACCCACTCCGGACTGACCAACAAAAATCGACGTACGATTACGCATAAGGTCATTCAAAGCATCCAACCCCTTTTGCTCTGTCGCTGACGTTAAAACCGTTCGATACCCCAACTGCTGATATTCACACAAATAGGTGTTGAGCCGATGACCATCACCCACCAAATCTGATTTATTAAGCAGAATAATAGGTTCGATCCCACTCGCATGGGCTGCAACCAGATAACGATCAATCAGGTTTACCGGGGTTTCCGGTGCAGGAGCAACCACAATGATTACCTGGTCAATATTGGCAGCGACCGGCTTTAATGCTCCTCTAATGTCAGGTCGACTTAGCACAGAATCACGATCCATTTGCGCAACAATCACTCCTGTTTTATCAGCAGCCTGTCGCCAGATAATTCGATCACCTGTTACCAATGGCGGCAAAGATGCTCTTTTATTACAACGAAACGTCTGCCCGGATGCAGCTTCAACATCAAGTGTAACGCCATAGTGAGCAATGACTAACCCTTGCTGTTCATGACCGAGTTCACCCGACTCAAGCGCCTCTTCCACCTTGACATCACGTTTTCCCGCTCGCTCCACGCGTTCGCTTTGAATTCGCTGAATACGAAACTTTTGTTTCTTTGTTAGATTTCTTTTTTCCATAAATCCTGATTTAGTAATATCCTAGTAGTCTCATTTATTCATTGGAGTCATCTATCTCATGGCCAAAAAAGACCATCTAATCTGGATCGACCTGGAAATGACAGGACTTGACCCCGAAACAGAGAGCATCATTGAAATTGCCACCATTGTAACTGACAATAATTTAAATATCCTTGCAGAAGGCCCAAACCTGGTTATAAACCAACCTAAAAGCCTCATAGACGCCATGGATGAATGGTGTACAGATCATCATGGAAAATCCGGTTTAACTAAAAAAGTGCTCGAAAGCAGCTTAACCATGGAAGAGGCTGAACAACAAACTCTGGCATTTCTAGCGGAATGGACTGAAAAAGGCGCATCACCTCTTTGTGGCAACTCCATTTGGCAAGATCGTCGATTTCTATTGAAATACATGAAAGGACTGGAAAGCTGGTGCCACTATAGACTCATTGACGTTTCAACGCTAAAAGAACTATCAAAACGCTGGAAACCAGACCTGAGTGGTCATCCTGAAAAATCCGGAAGCCACCTTGCACTGGCCGACATAAGAGAGTCAATTGAAGAATTAAGATTCTATCGTGACCATTTCATCAATCCCTAGAAAAACATTACACTGGGTGCTGTAACTGATCGAGCGCCCAGTCTATATGTTCTTGCAGCATAGAATCAGCCTGCTCATATCGCTCGTTTAAAATCGCAATCCAGTCCACTCGATTGGAGTTGCCAATTGCTACCGCCAAATTACGTTGCCAGCGCTGATACCCAATCCTTCTGATAGGAGTGCCTTCGGTATTTTTTAAAAACTGCACTTCGCTCCAGCTCCACAACTCATCCAGAGGTCGATTCAGCAACTGAATTCTAGGAAGGAAATCAGGTTCCTGACTCACCTTGGCAAACTTATTAAAGGGGCATTGCCATTGGCAATCGTCACATCCAAATATCCGATTACCAATACTTGAGCGCAGTTCGACCGGAATGCTACCCTGGTGCTCAATGGTTAAATACGAAATACATCGACTGGAATCCAGCACACCTTCAGATACAAACGCCAAAGTAGGACAAGTATCCAGACACGCCGTACATGTGCCACAATGGCGTTTCTCTTTAGGCTTATCAGCCTCAAGCTCCAAAGTCAGAAAAAGCTCTCCGAGAAAGAAAAAGCTGCCAGCCGTCTCATTCAATAACAGCGTATTTTTTCCCAACCATCCCATGCCAGAAGATTCTGCCAATTGACGCTCCAGTATCGGTGCGCTGTCAACAAAGGCTCTATAGCCCATGGGTTCAAGCAATTCATTAATTTCCTTACCAAGCCGCGATAATCGCTGTCTCATTAACTTATGATAATCACGCCCCAAAGCATATTGAGCAATGTACCCGCGATCACTGGCAATCATTGATACATCCTGATCAGATAAATAATCCAAACGAACCATTAAAATGGTTTTTGTACCCGGATGCAGCTTTTCAGGATCATAACGCAACTCGGTGTTGCGCTCTAACCAGTCCATACCTCCATGAAAACCGCTTTCAATTTGCTGCCAATGAAGCTTTTGATAAGAACTAACGTCCGGTCTGGTAAAATGGGCTTGCTGGAATCCCATATCCAAAGTTAATTGTCGAATTTTCTCTTTTAGCGCGTTGGACACCGTATTGACCAGTAATGACTTGTGAGGCTTCATTATCTGAAATTTTTAATCAAGTTGATACATCATTTGTCTGCACAATAATTTTTTGTAGCTAATGAATTTAATAAACACTGTGATAAGATCTGTACGGTTTTTTAATCATTAGTATCGAATTATGATCTCTGACATTCTTTGGCACGCAGAAGATGAAGCTGCCATGCTGACTCTAGGCTTAACACTGAGCCAAGCAATAAACCGGAACCCTGGCGGTGTGATATATTTGCAAGGCACGCTAGGGATGGGGAAAACCACTCTGAGTCGCGCAATCATTCAAAGCATGGGATGGGATGGTCCGGTAAAAAGTCCAACATATACGCTCGTTGAAAGCTATTCAGTTGGTACCATTGAAGTCAATCATTTTGATCTCTACCGACTTGCTGATCCCGAGGAGCTGGAGTATATCGGACTCAAAGATTTCATAACTGATAATTGTGTTAATTTAATTGAATGGCCAGAACAGGGAGTTGGTGCATTACCTCCTGCTGACTTACAAATTATTATAGAAGAGGGCTCTCCGGGCAGAGTCATCAGATTGGTTCCTCATTCAGAAAAAGGTATATCATGGTGTCAGCAGTGCAAATTATAACCAGATCGACAATACTTGCACTTTTAGCTCTGTTATTTTCGATAGAGCTTATGGCGACACAGGTAGACAGCATTCGGTTATGGCGTGCACCTGACAATACTCGCCTGGTATTTGACCTTTCTGGAAGCACAGAATACAAGGTGTTTGCGTTACATAATCCAGAACGCATCGTCATTGATCTCAATTCAACCGTGCTAAAAGCCAATTTGCAGGACTTGATTCTCACCAATTCCGGTATAAGTAATATACGTCATGCAATCAAAGACCAGTCGAATCTTAGAGTGGTACTGGACCTGAATACCAGCATGCAAATGAAATCTTTCTTACTGGCTCCCAATCAACAATATAGCCATAGACTGGTTCTGGATTTATTTGCCGCAAAAACAAATAACACGCAGTCAGTCGCTCCGGAGCAGACTCGCACAACCACTCAGGTTGCTAAAGGCGACCGCCCTCTCATTATTGCCATTGACGCAGGACATGGCGGTGAGGATCCGGGAGCGATTGGCCCCTTAAAATCAAAAGAGAAACACATAGTTCTGGCCATCGCAAGGGAGCTTCATGCTGAACTTAAAAAGGAACCAGGGTTTTCGCCCATCCTGATTAGAACTGACGATTACTACGTGTCCCTTCAGGGACGTAGAGATAAAGCTCGCGAACAGAAAGCTGACTTATTTATCTCCATTCATGCTGATGCATTTACTAACCCGGCTGCAAGAGGCGCTTCGGTTTATGCTTTGTCTCAAATAGGTGCAACCAGTGCCACAGCAAGGTACTTGGCGGATAGGGAAAATGCGACCGATATTATTGGCGGCGTAGGTGGAATTAGTCTGGAAAACAAAGATGATATTTTAAGATCCGTCCTTGTTGGTATGTCAATGGAGTATTCTCTCAGTGCCAGCCTGGAAGTGGGAGAAGACATCATCAAACCACTCGGCCAGGTTGCACGCCTGCATAAGAGTACTGTTGAACAAGCCGGGTTTGCCGTATTAAAGTCACCCGATATTCCGTCAGTTTTAGTTGAAACGGGATTTATCTCAAATCCTACCGAAGAAAAAAATCTTGGATCTCGCCTCTATCGGAAAAAACTTGCCCATGCCATTGCAACCGGCGTTAAGAATTACTTCAGATCGAATCCGATTCCTGGAACCTGGTACGCCGAACAAAAATCTACTGAATTTATCACTCATAGGGTAGCAAGTGGCGATACACTGTCTGATATTGCAGCGCGCTATCGCATTAGCATCTCCCAAATTCGCGCAATCAATGGACTTACCAGTAATAGCATCCGCATAGGACAGCTACTAAAAATACCGGACGCATGACCTAAGATGAACAAAATTCAATTATTATCTCCTCGCCTCGCCAACCAGATTGCCGCGGGTGAAGTAGTAGAACGCCCCGCTTCTGTAGTCAAAGAATTACTGGAAAATGCACTGGATGCCGGGGCGACTAAATTGTCGCTGGATATCGAGGAAGGCGGCGTTCAACTCATAAGGATTCAGGATAATGGCAGCGGCATTTCCAAAGAAGACCTGCCATTAGCCCTGAATCGCCATGCCACCAGTAAAATCACTAATCTTGAAGACCTGGAAGGGGTAGCTACTCTGGGCTTCAGAGGAGAAGCCCTTGCATCGGTGTCGTCAGTCAGCAGGCTCACGTTGTCATCAGGAACTGAAGATCAAATCCATAGCTGGCAAGTAACCACTGCCGGCCGTGATATGACTACAAGCATCACTCCCTGTGCTCATCCAAAAGGCACCACCGTTGAAGTAAAGGATCTCTTTTTCAACACTCCAGCGCGGCGTAAATTTTTAAAGACCACTAAAACAGAATTTTCTCATCTTTCCGAAATAGTCAAACGCATTGCGCTTTCGCATTTTGAAGTTCAGATCAGCCTGAACCACAATCAGAAAGCAATTTATCATCTGCCACCTTGCACCACCGCTCAGCTTAAAGAAAAAAGATTAGCCGCCCTGCTAAACAACGATTTTGCCAAACAGTCATTATTTATCAATGCTGAGGCGTCTGGCCTAAAATTATCCGGGTGGGTTGGATTACCGACTTACAACCGAAGTCAGGCAGACTTCCAGTATTTTTTTGTTAATGGTCGCCCGGTGAAAGATCGTGTTGTCAATCACGCCGTCAAACAAGCCTATCGCGATGTATTGTTCCATGGTCGCCACGCTGCTTTTGTACTCTACCTCGAACTGGACCCCAAGCTGGTAGATGTTAATGTTCACCCAACCAAACATGAAGTCCGATTTAGGGAGAGCCGCCTGGTTCATGATTTTCTTTTTCATCACTTACACCGAATCATAGGTGAGATTCGTCCCAAGAATGACCAGATTTCTCCTACCAGCTTACATTCACGAGAAACTGCACCTGAGCTTCACTCAACGAACAGCATGGACTTTCAGCACCGAATGCCTTTAATGCCCGGTAACGAATCTTCTACAAATTTCAACCAAACATCCCAGAAATACAATTCAACTTACCAGATTCAGGAAAGACAGATTGATGTCCAGCTGAAATCTATGCCTTATTTGGCTAACAGCGAAACCCAAAAAGAAATTGCCGGTCAGATGGGATATGCCATAGCCCAACTGCACGGTATATATATTTTGGCTCAAAACGAGAACGGACTCATTTTAGTTGACATGCATGCGGCCCATGAACGCATTACCTACGAAAAACTGAAAACTGCATTCGATCAACAAAGCCTGCAAGCACAACCGCTTCTAATTCCTGTCAGCCTTGAAGTCACACCCATTCAGGCTGAAACAATCGAACTACACCATACCGATATCAATCAATTTGGATTTGAACTAACCGTATTGAGCGAAAACAGTGCAACCATTAGAAGAGTACCCGCATTTCTACACCATGCCGATCCAAAGCCATTGGTTCTGGACCTGCTAAACGATTTGGCCGAACATCAAAGCAGCCTGGCGGTAAAAGGGGTTCGTGACGATATACTGGCAACCATGGCCTGCCATGGATCCGTAAGAGCAAAACGAATATTAACCATTCCGGAAATGAATGCCTTGCTCAGAGAGATGGAAATCACTGAACGCAGTGATCAATGTAATCATGGCAGGCCAACCTGGATACAACTATCCATGAATCAATTAGATAAATTGTTCCTGAGAGGCCAATAATGTTACCTGTATTATTTCTCATGGGCCCGACGGCATCGGGTAAAACCAATCTGGCCATCAATCTTGTTCAGGAACTGAATTGTGAAATTATTTCTGTTGACTCGGCAATGATATACAAGGGCATGAACATTGGCACAGCCAAACCAAGTCAAAATGAACTGGATATTGCCCCCCACCACCTCATTGATCTCGTTGAACCAACAGAGGATTGGTCAGTATCAGACTTTTGCCACCTGGCTTCCTCACTAATTACCGAAATACATCAACGTCAGAAAATTCCGTTGCTAACGGGCGGCACTATGATGTACTTCAAAACATTTCTTGATGGACTATCTGAAAACCTGCCATCAGCATCAGAATCTATGCGACTTGAATTAATGTCGAAACTAAATACTCAGGGCATTAATTGCCTTGCACAACAATTGATTCAGCTTGATCCTGCTTCAGAACATAGAATCGACCTAAAAAACCCACAAAGAGTCATTCGGGCACTCGAAGTATTCCAAACATCTGGTAGATCTATCACAGCCTATTGGGATGAACAAACAACCCTGTCCCATCCATGGCCAATAATTCAATTTGGACTAGACGTTAGTGATCGAAAAGATTTACACGCCCGTATCGCGCAGCGGTTCGATATCATGCTTGATTCAGGATTTGAACAAGAAGTTGAACAATTGATGCAACTTCCAGGAATACATGCTGACATGACATCAATGCTCTCGGTTGGCTATCGTCAAATGTGGCAATATATTGCTGGTGAAGTGACTTTTGATGAAATGCGGGAAAAAAGTATTGCGGCTACTCGCCAGTTAGCCAAGAGACAACTTACCTGGTTGAGAAAATGGCAAGATCTAAATAAGGTTAACTACTCAGATCCAAGACGCTTTGAAACAGTCTCAGAAAAGATTAAGTCTTCTATTTCGTGGTGTTAAAGCAAGTTAAGCATTGAATTTAATTAGAATTCGGCTAATACTTCTCTACTGTAAGTCTGGATGTCACCCAGGGTCTGTAAATTTCACGATAATAAGAACTGCAAGACGACCAGATTTGTTATAATTTATGTATCCGCTTTGGCAATAGTTAAAAAACAACTTTGTTGGAGACTATTGTATAATTCCTGTTGCCGGGAATCACTATAAAATCGAGGAGCACAACATGTCAAAAGGGCATAGTTTACAAGACCCTTATTTAAATGCATTACGCAAGGAACGCATTCCTGTTTCCATTTTTTTGGTTAACGGCATTAAATTGCAGGGCCAAATTGAATCATTTGATCAATTTGTTATCTTGCTGAAAAACACCGTTAGTCAGATGGTATACAAGCATGCCATTTCTACCGTCGTACCTGCACGTAATGTGAAGCTACCCCAAGAAGATGACGAATTGCCAGAAGACTAATCTTCAAGGCTAATAGTCCGGAGCACTAAATAACTTTGTTTTTTGAACGCGAAAAAGGTGGAGACCAGGCTTTACTTGTCCATATCGACTTTCCTGAAGGCGATGACAAGGAAGACCCACAAGAATTTGAAGAGCTGGTCATGTCGGCCGGTGCTGTACCCGTTGCGGTCATCACCGGATCAAGAAATTACCGGGATGCCAAAACCTTTATAGGTAGCGGCAAAGTCGACGAGATAAAACAAGCTGTCTTAGAACATGACGTTGATGTCGTGCTCTTCAATCACTCGTTATCTCCCAGCCAGGAACGTAATATAGAACGAATCATAGAATGCCGAGTACTAGACCGTACTGGCCTGATTCTGGATATCTTTGCGCAAAGAGCCCGAACCCATGAAGGAAAATTGCAAGTTGAGCTGGCACAGCTTAATTATCAATCAACTCGCCTTGTAAAAGGCTGGACGCATCTTGAGCGCCAAAAAGGTGGTATTGGTCTGCGGGGACCAGGTGAAACTCAGCTTGAGACCGACAGACGACTATTGAGAGCAAGAATCAGCCACCTGACATCTCGACTCAAAAAAGTCGAAAAACAACGTAACCAGGGCCGACGGGCAAGAAGTCGCTCGGCAATACCTACGGTATCTTTGGTGGGTTACACCAACGCAGGTAAGTCAACATTATTTAATTATTTAACGCACTCAGATGTATATGCCGCCAATCAGCTCTTCGCGACGCTGGATCCGACACTAAGGCGTCTCCACATTACTGACCTTGGCGATATTGTATTAGCGGATACAGTAGGCTTCATTAGGCACCTCCCACATAAACTGGTAGATGCATTTAAGGCAACATTACAAGAAACCGTTGAAGCCGATCTACTTTTACACGTTATTGACTGTGCGTCTCAAGACCGGTTACTGCAGATCGAACAGGTAGAAAATGTCCTAACCGAGATCGAGGCAGATATGGTTCCCAGACTCGAAATTTACAACAAAATCGACCTGCTACATGATTTCCAGCCTACAATTGAGAGGAACAGTCAGGGCAAGCCCATCAGAGTTTGGGTCTCGGCTAAAACCGGGCAAGGCAAAGAATTGCTACAAAAAGCGATCTCTGAATTGATGTCTAACGATTTATTTGATGCTGAAATTGAATTATTACCCTCTGACGGACAATTAAGAGCATTGCTTTTTGAAAAAAAGGCCGTATTAACTGAACAGTATACTAAAGATGGCAATATGCTCCTTCACGTTAGGATGCAAACCAGTGATTTTTTGCGATTACTCTCTATATGTCATATCCAGAGTGACCGATTTATACCAAAACCTGACAAAGAATTTTTTGAACAATAATTATTAAATATTACGGAGACAAACATGGCCTGGAACGAGCCACCTAGTGGCAAAGACGATAAGGACCCATGGGGCAACCCGAAACGTGGGAATGATAGTCCGCCTGATTTAGACGAACTGTTTAAAAAGCTGAATGAAACCCTTGGTGGATTATTTGGAAAAAAAGGGGGAGGTAGCAATTCAGGTGGTCCAACGAGTAGTGGTTCGAATTCTATGATATTCGGAATTATACTCATTGCTGCTGTGATCTACGCTGCCTTTAGCGCCGTGTATACGGTTGACGCCCGAGAACGCGGTGTAGTTCTGCGTATGGGTAAATTCAACGAAATCACTGAACCGGGTCTACAATTTAAAATACCGTTACTTGATACCGTTGAGAAAGTCGTTGTTACTGATATTCGTGAGTATAGCGATAAGTCTCGTATGCTTACCCAAGATCAGAACATTGTAGAAGTGAGTTATAACATTCAGTGGCTTGCATCCAATGCAAAAGCTTTTGCTCTGAACGTAAAAACTCCAGGTCGTGTATTGGAACACGCATCAGAATCAGCATTACGTTACGTTGTTGGTAAATCTGTAATGCGAGAAGTCATGACTTCTAACCGCTCTCAGTTAGCTAATGAAATGAAACTGCGATTACAGGCTCTTCTAGATGACTATGGTACGGGCATTGTTGTTTCTCAGGTTAACTTTGCAGACGTAAGCCCTCCGGCAGAAGTTAGACCAGCATACGATGACGTTATTAAAGCAGAAGCCGATGAACAACGTTTCAAAAACGAAGCAGAACGGTATGAGAATCAAATCATTCCTGAAGCTCGTGGTTTGGCCCAACGCGAGATTGAAGAAGCTAACGCTTATTTAGCAGAAATTGTCGCCAAAGCCGAGGGTGAAGCCGTTCGATTCAATCGTC
>Ga0224506_10002075_pt1 | contig 13929 bp, 18 predicted proteins | sample SF_Jan12_sed_USG_2_FD_169108 | JGI IMG/M metagenome (GOLD analysis project Ga0224506, IMG submission 169108) | Sediment microbial communities from San Francisco Bay, California, United States - SF_Jan12_sed_USGS_8_1 | ecosystem: Environmental > Aquatic > Marine > Sediment | place: USA... | reverse complement strand
TTCAGTCATGCATTTAGAAACATAATGGGAAACATACACGAAAGGATTTAACGATAAACCAATTTTGTAGATAATGCCGTCATACAGATCAGGTTCAAATTGGACTGGGAGCACAACATGTAGGGGGTATAATGCTAAGGGTGAAATTTTCGGACCAACGTTAGAATTTTTTGGTTCAAATTATGATGTGAGAATGACGTGTAAGGGTATAACAAGAAAGTTTCAGTTAAAGCCTCCTGCAAAACAACCTTTACAGTAATCCATGAGCGTTCTTTTGAAAAGATAATCGTCATAAGTTTAGTACACAAATTTTCATTCAACAATAAGTGATACTTCCTAATGCTATGGATTAAACTCCCAGCATGTTTACATCATAATGAATCAAATCAAGAGATAATGCCAGACGATGATAATTTACCAAAAGACCTTTCTCATATCACACCTGCATATCGCAGGGCATTATGGATAGTCGTTTTACTCAACGTAGGTTATGGAATTGCCGAGATGATTGATGGATTCTTGGCAGATTCCCAAGCACTCAAAGCCGATGCACTTGATTTTCTAGGTGATGGATCAATAGCCCCACGTAGAAATGAATCATAAAATATGAATTAATTTTAATTTAGGAGTATCTTTTTTAAAATAAAAAATAAAAGAAAATTAAGATTTGTTTGACTTAACAGTAGCTTACTTGAATTGAATTTGCTGCATCCAGTATTGGAGTTAATGCATCTATTTCATCAGTAGTTCCAGTACTGATCATTAATTCTAGCTGAATGATAAACGAATCAAGTTGATTACATACTGCATTGACATTGGTATTGTTACTGTTTAATCTATTCATTATTTGGTTTAGTTTTGCAAGCAAAGCCTCACCTTCATTACCAATATTACCGTCTGTGATTGCATCATCAATGCCCTGAGCTATTTTGTCTATGGATAATTCCGCTGTAAGTACGGTTACTGTTCTGGTTACTTGTACTGGGGCATTTCCTGCAGCATCTGCTGGTGCATCATATGTTATGATATATGTTCCAGGTGTTGCAGTGTCTACCGTATCCCCTCCACTTGTCACAATTTCTCCATACATTGGATCGTCATCTGTAACTATTGCACCAGCATCAGTATAAGATTCTCCAAGTAACAATGTGATTTCAGATTCACCATTTAATGTGATTACGGGTGGAGCAGTGTCAAGATTTACTGATGGAACTAGACAGATTTCAATGTTCAGATCATTTGTTGGCATAGTAAATGCAGTTTCAATTGGACAGTTTTGACTTGTTTCATATCCTTCTGGAATGGTAAGTATTTTTACACCATAGTTCTCAGGACCCATAAAACCAGTTAGGGTTTGAATTCCATCGTTTGTTTCAGATTGAGCGATTACGCCTACGTCAGGAATAGTAATTAACCAATATATCTCTCCAGGTGTACCTGCTAGTGGTAATTCAGTACCATCTTTGATGCCGTTGTCATTCATATCAGAGTAAACAGTTACTGTAAGGTCATGAGCACAGTAAGGATTACATGTAACATCATCTCCAAATGCAGTCATTGGAACTAGGACTGCAAGTAAAGAAAGTGTCAGAGTAGTAGTAAGTAGTTTTGATTTAGTCATTGTATGACCAAATGATCATCCGTTATTAAACTAACAGTATGAGAAAACATTAATGAATTTATTTTATGATATATCTTATTTTCTTTGATACTTTCTTATTTCCAAATATCCAAAAAAACAATGTCTGATTATCAGTTTCTTTTAGTTGTAACTTTCTAGATCTTGTTATTATGATTTTTCGTCATGGTTTTCATTGTACCGAAAATTATGGTTACACGGAGCCGGCCCTATCTATACCTCTTACACATTGTGCTGGAGATATAGTTTAGGTGTTGGATTTGATACCCACGTGTAATATTTTTTTTAAAAAAAATTATGATTTGAATGAATTTCTTAGCAATATTGGTGCAATGAAAATTGTGGCCAAAATCACAAAGATCATTGTAGAATAAATCTCATCTGAAAGTACTTGAAATGCTAATCCAATTCCTGCAACAATGAATGCCACTTCTCCTCTAGCTACCATCCATATCCGATTAGAAAACCACTTTTCTTACTTTTTAGCAAAATAGATGCAGGAATCCCACATCCAAGAACTTTAGAAAATACTGCCACTCCTAAAATTACTGCAAACAAAACCCAGTTAATTGAAGAGATTTGTGTAATGTCAACATGTGCCCCAATTACTGCAAAAAACAATGGAGCAACAATTACCTTTAATCTCCCAACAAATTCTCTAACCTGTACTGCCAGCTTAGATCCTGCCAATCCCATCCCAGCTGCAAATGCTCCCACAATAGGATTCAATCCTACACTAGCTGCAATTGCAGCCAAACCAAATGCTGAACCCAATGCAACCCCTTGTCTTGTACCTCTAGCTTCTAGAGTTGAAGGATGTGTTTTTGAAACCACATGAACTATCTTAGGTAGGAGATACACTGCTCCAAGCAAAATCAAAATCCAAAAGCCTATTTCAGTTACAGTTGTAATTGCTACAGATTCTATTGTTGGAATTGTATTCAATGCAACAATTGAAATTACTGCTGAAAGAATTGCAAGACCTAACACATCATCCAATACTGCTGCATTTACCAGAATATTTCCTTCTTTGGTCTTCTCTTTTCCAAGTTCTTCTAAAATTACAACAGAAACTGCAATGCTTGTTGCACTAAGTGTAGCTCCAATTAATACAGCAACAGTCCAATCAAATCCCATCCAAAGTACGATTAAGTATCCTGAAGCGAGCGGAACTAAGACACCGAACATTCCAATTATTGCAGCTTTTGGACCCGCTTTGATTAGATCATGAAATGTAAAATGCAGTCCTGCTGAAAATAAAATTATAATTCCAGATATTTGCCACAAAGCAAGCATAACGTCATTTAGTTCTACTATGGGTTTATCAAAAATGGGAAGTATGCCGCCAAGAGCAGTTGGACCTAGAACAATTCCTGCAAAAACAAATCCGATAATTTCTGGTATTTTAAAATGAGAACACAACCTTCCCAAAAGTAACGCGGGTAAAACTAGGAACAAAACCCCAATAATTGTTGGAACTACATCAAATTCTGCAACCATTTCTTGAACATTTCACCAAATTTTCCAATAAAACTCTGATTCTAATTTGCATAGATGAAAACTAGTTTTCATGCGTACTTTAAGTGGCTATATTTTTCATCTTGAGACTAAATTTGATAGAGATTTTATGTTTTACAGTCTATTGGCACCATTCAGGTTCCACTATTCCATTTCGAACCTCTTGCATACAAATTGCCAATTCATGCCCATAACATGTTCCTGAATTTTCACTGTTTATCTCAGATCCATCTTTTGCTTGACAATAACTTTGACATTGAGATGTATCAGTACATTGCTTTCCTGCATCAGTAGTTGGAGGATTACATTGTTCTGTAGACTCTACTGCATTACCCCATATTCCCCAAAGACCTCCTGAGGTTCGGCATTGTTCTTTTTCTGAAAGAGCTTCAACAAAATGTTTTCCGTCTATAGTTCTACATTGCCTTGGATAGGACTCCATGACGGGATTCCCTTCAGCAACACACTCTTCAAAGTTAGTGGCTTTAGATATGGTTGTTGGCTTGCAGCAAGGTGGAGGTATTTCTCCCCATCCACGTTCGTAAAGGATTTCTACGGTTGATGGTTTTACACAAGCAGGGGATTCATTACTATATTTTAGAACCAGAGATAGTCCCTCCTTGCATTTAACGGCAGCAGGTTGGATTCCTTGAGATACTTGTTTTTTAGGTGAAAGAAGCATTCCTTCATCAATTGGTGGAGTTGAAGGTGGTGAGATTGGAGGCTCATCAGTTGTTGGACCTATGTCATTATCATGTAAAGGATTTGGAGGAGATATTGACACATCATCTAAATCAAGAATTTTCTTCTGTACAATTGTAGATAAAACTCGTAATTGTTCTATATCTGCCATCGATGTTTTATTCTCATCAATGGTTGTGTGAAAATTGATAAAAAATTTGTCATATTGAGATACCATAAAGCTTCCCAACCCCTGATCATTTAGAACAACGTCAAAATTATTCCAAAATGTAAGATATTCTCTTATCTCGAATTCTTGTACCGTCATTGAATCAATATTTTTTTCATACAGTGCAACTGCATTGTCTGCTGAATCCATTACTACTAAATTCATGCTAATAGTTCCTCCTGTGGATTCAAAAGTTGAAATGCACATTGTCATTAGACCTGACTCACTGTCTACAGGAAGAACACCCCTAGAGTCTACTGTAATATCATCAATGTTTCCAATAACATTTTGTACCTCATCTATGGTTAGAACATCTTTACAGTTCTCAAAGTCCAAAGATTCTTCCCCAAATGACTGCTGAACAATAAACAAACTTGAAATCAAAAATATGGTAAACATGAAGGATAAGTAATATCTCATATTCAAAATATATCAAAAATGCTTTGATAAATTCTTCCATCTATAACTCATCATAATTCTTATATCAAAAAAATTGGACGTATTTTGTGAAATCTCAGACAAAATTAGTCGTAGGAGGAGTAATTGGTGCAATAATACTTGTAATCTTGTTTTTCATTCCAACTAACGAGTTCTTTGGAACAGATTCGTACAATTCTGAATCCCCTCCTCCTATAGTTGTCCTAAATAACTATCAAGATGATTTTGAAATTACTCCCACCAGTTGTACAAGAAATTCTGATTCTATTGAATTTCAATTCAGCATTGCTAATAATCTTGATGACGATTATAGGTTGGAGATACACCTGGTTCTAAATGATAATCAAGATCAATTAATAGCAAAGCAGGCAATATTGGTTGAAACGTATGCAGGAGAAACGACATTTGAAAAATACCAAATGCCCTTAGATTCCAGGCTGTATTCATGCGGAATTGAGATGAAACATTTTGAAGAAGTTACATAAATCTGAGTCTATCTAGTCTTCAATTTTCCAAAAACAATTCATCTAAAACTTCTCCATGCACATCAACATGTTTTACATACCATATATGATCAGTATAACCAATCCAGATTTGAGTAGAGTCATTTAGTTCATAGACATAGATATGAATACCACTTCCTATGTCGTCATGTGGCTGCCCAAACTTGGAAAATATATCATTGATGTCATAGGGCTCAGAGATAACATTCTTGAAATCGTCTAATGTGGGAGTTATCTTTTCCATGTATGATGACGTCATACCAGAATAATCTGGAGAACTATCTCTTGACTGAATTGCTAATATGATGTCACTGACCCAACCTCTTTTTATCAACTCAAAATAGGTTTCTGATTTGACACAAGCAGGAGTTCCATCATATCTCTGAGTCAGTTGAAGGCTTTCATTGCATTTGATTTCAGAGAATGGAATGTTGTTTTTGAATTGTTTTAACGGTGATTGATTTTTTCTCAAGAAGAGTAACTTCTTTGTAATTTATTTTTTCATCATCCATTTTATTTAATGAAAGTAATCTTGTTATCTTGTTTAATGCTTTCTTCCCCAGAGATGATATTTGTAATATTCAAATTAAAGAGTACTCGAAATTATTAATAATGTTGTTAATCTCAAATGAAACTGATGATAAAAACTACAAATAGCTATCATGTTGATTTTGAAAATAAATTAAAAAAAGAACAAATCCCAATATGCAAAAGTTTGATGGCTTTATTTGATCATGATATTCCTTGCTCTCGTTGAATTTTGCCAATCTCTTTGATACGTTTGATTTTGAGATTGCCAGTTTTTGTAGAGCATACTTGCTTTCATATTCTTCTCTAAGAATGTCAATTGTAGCATCACCGTATTCCAAATCAAGAATATCTTTCCAAACTTTTAGATGCCACTTTTCTTTTTCTTTTTCATCATCATTTTCATCAAATCCCATAGTAAAGGGATCAAGCAAATATCCTAGACCATGTGATGATGTCTTGTCATTATCTATTATTCTATTGTTATTTTCATCAATTGTGTAAAGACAGTATCTCTTTGCAGAGATTAACCATTTGGGTTTACAGTCTCTATTTCTTCTTTAATTTTTCTTTTCTCATGCCAGTCAAGCATGATTATTGACAATGTAATTAATCCCAACAAGACAACTACAAACAAAAATACCTTCTTTAGTTTACCTGTATCAGGTACACAGAACTGTTCTTGGGGAATATCTCGGTATTGCTTTAGGTTATGCAGTGCAACCGAATTGAGTTTTCTTGGTTGCCTGTCAGGACCACGTTCCCTGCTTCTTTCCTTTCTTATTGGAATTTCTTCTATATCTTCAGATATTTCATATTCGTTTTCTAATGCTGTAATTTCATTTTCTATACTCATTTTGCTTATTCACCTCCTTTTTCCATTTCATTTCGATATCTTTTCGGAACGCCGAATTGATACTGCTCATCATTTCGGATTTTGCCGTTATCAATTCGGAAAAGACAAGTATCAATTCGACACACCCCGAATTGATACCACATATCATTTCGGAGAGCCTGGCTATCTTTTCGGATTGAGAAACAATCATTTCGGTTGTTTGACAAAATCATTTCGGTATCATTTCGACATGATATCGAGACTTTTGTACTATACTATACACTTATATAATACAGTTAATCATATTTAAACTTTGTGGTATATCGTGACTCTTTAGGACACTCTCTTGAGAACTTTTGAGGATATTGTCAGTCTCTTTTTCTGTTTAATGTTATTTTTGATGTACCATAAAGTGGACTTGCTTATTCCCTGTATTTTCATTTGTTTTGAAGTCATCTCAAGTATCTTTTTGGTAGTTTTGAGATTGTCATTTCTTGGATTGGTGAATTTTGGGATGTCAAATTGTATCTCTTTTTTCCTGTCTGTGATATAGTTTGCAAGATTTTGCATGCTATCATGCAGGATATTTTGGTAAGAGTATTTTTTGTTGTCTTTGTAATCATATTTTGCGTTAAAGTTTTGATTGATGTTTTGTATTAGCATCTTTGCAGTACTTTCTCTTAATCTGATGTGGTAGTTTTCAGTGGTGATAAAGTCAGATTTTCTGATCTTCTTTTCTTCTAGCAATTGTATCACAGAAATATCAATGAGCCATCTGAACAATTCCTGGATGTCATATGCCAACGGAGTCCTACTCTGACTAATCTCATGCAAGAATCCAATTGAATAATCCAGTCCAACAGAGTTGATTGCCTTTCTGATTTCAGATTCCAAAATTGCATAACCATAATTCAACAACGCATTGATCTCATCTGATGCGTTATAATTTCTGGAATTTGACTTGTTCTTTCTTCCAGTAAAATTGAACTCTGGATACAGTTCACAAAATATTGCAGTCAGATTATCATGATAGATTCCTGCAATTCTTCCCTCATATGCCATCAGTTGCTTGATTGATTTTGAAATATCCTGTTTCTCACTATTTTTCATTATAGATAGCAAAAACAAATCTTCCTTTTCTGCTGCTTTTCTAATACTGAATATATCTATAGAAGAATAGAATCTTGATAATTCCTTCAACAGGTTCAGGGAATGCTCTACCTTTGTTTGTACTATTCTGAGCGCAATCTCAAATCTAACCTCAGAATCAAGGTATTTCTGGTACTGCTTTATGCGTAATTTTCCGGATTTTGGCTGCTCTGGCATGACATTTGCCAATAACTGGCCGTTCCAGTTTAGTAATGTCAGATTGATGTTGTGTTTTGAGAGCCACCTCATTGCCTCAAAAGTGATGTTGCCCGTATGGCCGTCAATTATTATTCCATCGTGGTTTATCTTGTGCGGGTAGAACTCTAGTTTTTGATTATCTATCTTATTGTATAAGGCTAATTTCCTTTTCTCAACAAATATTGATGTTCCAAAACCTGTAACTAATAACGGATTCATTTTAAGACAATCATTATGAAATGATCTTGTTTAAAGATCTAACGTATTATTGTTTTTTGTTCTGCATCCGAAAAAATACAAAGGCCATCTCAAAACCCTCACTGTCCTTCCAAAGTTTACTTATCTTTAACAATAAAACTTCAGGTACTTCAATGAATGCCTGAAGAGAAGGAATAGATCGAATTACCATTGAAAAATCCCTCATAATGGATTCTATATGAGGCATTTTTTGATGACTTGCCCTTATTTGTTTTATCTCAGATCTTGACTTTTTGATTTGGTTTGCAAAATCCACCTCCAGCTTCTTAGTCTCTTCTGTTCGGGGATTATTTGTTCTTCCTTTTAGATGGGGCATCTTTTTAACATATGGTTTGTTTGAAAATATTTCTGATAATCCGTAACTCAAAATCTTTTCAAATTCTGGAATTATGTGTTGCCATATTTCATTCATCTCCTCAAAATTTTCTTTTATCTGTTTGAGTGATTGATGTTTGTTTGTATTTTTTTCATTACCTTGGTTCATACTTCGAGCAAGCAAAAACATTGATGCACAGAATCCCAATTTATCAGATATGATTCCAATTGCATCTATATGATGGGTTTTTGCTTTTTGACTGGAGATGACATCTAGAATGTCACCACTAACCTTTTCAAAAAAGTTTCTATCTTCTAGAATCTTGATCAGAAATCTCTTTTCATCAGATGTAAGTGATATTCTCTTAGGTTCTAAAAATTCACAATTTATCATGTTTACCAGTACATCCAAGTTAGGATGGATTATTCCACCTTCTTCTGTGATATATCCTGCTTTTTTGAGTTTTTGAATTGCTGGATAGACAGTCTTTGTGTTTACCTGAGAACGTTTTTGGATCAGTTGGCCAAGTCCATATGCAGAGGTAGTAAATAGAAATGAAGCTAAAAAATACTCTGATGTCAATCCTTTTCTGAGCAAATCACGATAATTTTGGGTCATTTGTACCAAAATACAAGTATAATTACATGGTATATGTCTTAAATTTCACTTAACACTCATAGCTGCTGAAATTTTTTCTTGTCTATAATATAGTATGGAAAAAACAAAAAAAATAAAATCTCAAGCCAAAAAGATTTCCCAAAATACAAAGAACCAGGTCACATGTTTGAGATGTGAACACGAGTGGAACTATTCTAAGGAAAATAATCCGCGCTATAGAATACACTGTCCGAGATGCAACTCTACTAAAAATGACCTCAATAGGAGAATTTTTGGGAAATGGAGTCCGATATGAAAGACAACAAAATAAGGAATTCGTCTAGAAAGCCAAGACAGAAACCAATTCACAAGAAAAGATGGGAAGAACTCACATCAAGACAAAAACGAATACGAAGGACTTCCTTGGAGGTGATATCATCTCTAAGAAAATCAACCAACAAGAAATCCCTTAGTACCCTTGCAAAAGAAAAAAGAATCGCATCAAAAACTGTAATCAAAAACACAAATGCATTCAGAAAAGTCAACAAGAAATGGATGGAAAAAAGAAAAGAACGTTGTTCAAGAATGCGATTACTGCAGTTGTAATTTTGCTGTTAATTTTTGCATTTGTTGGAAGTGAGATACTTTCAATTTTTGAGATTCATATTTCTAGCTTTATGATAGCAGGCGGCGCATTACTGTTCATCGTTGCCATTGAATTCCTTACTCATGGGGAATGGAGATTAGGTGGGGGCAACATGAAAAAAGAAGGAGGAATAGTACCCCTTGCATTCCCGTTGCTTTCTGGTCCAGGTGCACTAACTATCGTACTCATCTCGTTTCAATCTTCGGGAGGATTGGTGACTCTGATTGCAATAATTGTAGTTACTGCAATCACGTATATCGTGTTGCTGTCTTCAGGACCGATAAATCGAATTTTAGGAAAGCGTGGATCGTTGATTGTCACCAGGGTTTTTGCAATATTTATTGCGGCATTTGCAGTCCAATTCATCATAAATGGGGTAAAAGAGATATTTCACTAGATATGGATGTGACCTTTAGACAGTAAAGATATTTTGTCTCTAGATATTTCCTTGAAAATATGACCTATTCATTATGGGTTTTGGGATTTTTCAGCATTAATTGAAAGCCAAATTTCAAAAAAGAGAATTATTTCGTATATACTAGTCATGCATTACAAAATCAATGAGTTCCAAGCCAAGCAAAGAACACAATCCAAACATACTAGACATTCTTCTGAGCAGGAGTTCAGAAAAAACAATTGATCCTGCCACACTGATAAAAAGTGTTCAAAACAGAGTCAACAATGCATTGGAAAAAGGATATCAGTACACTAGAGTGATTGATTCATCTGAAAAATTCCTGAGAAAAAACGTGTTTAGGCAGATAAACATGGGAGTGCTGTATGTGGATATTGTCGGATCTACGAAGATGAGCATGAGGTTGCCGCCTGACAAACTGTCAATAATCATTAGCTCGTTTTCTCAGGAAATGTCGTATGTGATTGAGCAGTTTCATGGGTATGTCCTAAAGTTTGTAGGCGATGCGGTAATAGGATATTTTGTAGAAGACGAGACAGACAAAATACCGGCAGCATATGAGACTGTAGCTTGCGCAGAGTCCATGATAAAGGTGGTAAAACAAGGAATCAACCCAATATTGGCTGAAAAAGCAGGACTTTCAGAGATTAGCATAAAGATAGGAATTGACTTTGGAAGTAATGTGGTAGTCAGGTATGGTGCTGATGAAAAAAAGGCATATGTTGATCTGCTTGGACCCACCATGAATGTGCCATCAAAGATTCAAAATCTGGCAAAGCCAAACCAGATCATAGTGGGACAAGATGCATACGACAGACTAGACTCGTACATGCAAGAATTTTTCTCAGACATGACAGACGAGTTAGATTATCCTTTGCAGCACTATTCAAGTGATCAGGACAAAATTTACCACGTTTACAGGTACAAGTACCAAACCATGTCATAACAGTTTTCATGATTTCCACTCTGTCAATTAAAGCCTTAATACAAACAACAACGATATAATGTGATGTCAAATTTAATATTTGAAAATATTTCAGGCATTATTTTGGCAATAAGAAGGTCATAATCAATCCTGCCTTCTGAATCAAATCTTACATTGTAATTTTCAGTGTATGGTAGATAGTCTATTCCAGATGGAACTATCTCTTCTTGTGACTGTGCATATGCAAATGTAGTAACCATAATTGCCACAACAGCAGCAAAAACGACAAAAGATAACATCGACTTCATTGTTTGGCTGTACTTCAAGTGGCAAGTTCATAAATTCTTCTAAGAATTCCCATCAATAGAAAAAAACCAGTCAATCTGGAGAAAAGAGCTGTAAGTTTGGCTAGATACATTATCTTTTCGGTATCAATTCGGTGAAATGCACTAACAATTTGGTTAATCAGTTTATCATTTCGATAGAACAAATTATCAATTCGGTATCTTTTCGGAGAGGCAAATTATCAATTCGGAGATGAATTCTTTATTTTCGGTATCAATCCGGTGAATGAATTTATCTTTCCGGTGTTATTTTCTATCTTTCCGGTGAAAGGTTTTGATTAATCCGGATTGATAATTGTTATTCCGGTAATCAAAAGCAAACTTCCCGAAATGATTTTGCACTAATCTTAACTCCGATTTATTGTTGAATTTTTTTAGATCCGAAATGTTGTCTCAATTACACAATACTAAGATGCAATTTTGACGATAAATTTGGGTGCAAGTATATATGATTATTTCAAAACGTTGTAATGCAAATCAACTAATTGTTCATATTTTACAGTTTTGACAAGTTCAAGTTTTGTCTCATTTTCTATGTTTTTAAAGAGAGGCATTCCTTTGCCTAAAAGAATCGGAATCACAGATATGATTATCTCATCTACAGCCCCTTGATTAAGAAAAGATGCAATAATTTGTGCACCTCCAACCAACCAAATGTTTTCTCCTGTTCGAGGAAAACCATCTTTTACAAATTTTTCAACATCAGACACAAATTCAGTATTTTTATCTTTATTTTGAGTAGAACTTTTAGTAAAAACAAATGATTTTTTGTCTTTGTATGGATATTCTCCAAAAGTTAGTACTTGGTCATATGTGGTTTTACCCATAATCACGGTATCTATTGAGTTGTAAAATGCACCATATCCAGATTCAGCAGTTTCTGGCAGCCAATCAATTCCTCCATTTTCTCTCGCTATGTATCCATCCAAGCTTGATGCGATGTACGCTAGAACTTTTGTCACAAGAGTTGTAATTATTTCAGAGTTATAATGTTAGAGCCAACTCAAGATTTTACATTTTCATGAATTGGCTCAAGGATTACTCAAAGCATTAATTGTTGCTTGTTGTCTATGCGCAAAGATTTTTTTGAGTTTATCCATAGCATACCATTCAAACATTTTTCCAATAAACCCATACTGCAATTCAAACTCAATCTTATCTGTTATTTTGGTCTGGTTTTCATTTATTTTATGAAAAACATGAGTATGCTTCCAACTTTTGAACAGCGCATTGCTCATTTCATCGACATATGTGTATGGCTTGCAAGCCGTAATCTTGGTTTTCCAGATCATTCTGGTAAGTAACTTGCTTGAAAAATAAGCAGTTTGTCCCAGTGTTATTTTATTGCTGCTTGATTCAATTATCTTAAAATCCAGCCTTTTAGGGGTGATTACTTCTAAATGGTGTAAATCAGTATAGAAACTCCATACCTTGTCAATGGGTACATCCACAACAAAAGAATGATGAAAGATTTTCAACAGTATTGAAGTACAATACTTGCAATATATTTCCAAAAGACAGTATCTTAAGACAAGATCTAATTTGTCCTTTGCAAGATTTTACACTATTTTTAATTCAAATGAATGTTGAGTAAATTTTTGATTTTATGATAGACAGAAATTCCTAACGCCAGTCATCAACGACATAGCTGTCTGCAACATTGTATGCATCATTATTTGGTTGGTGCAATGACACGCCTAGAAAATCAATGGAAAAGTTTTGGTTCAGCATGGATTGGTATGCATTATGGCGACCCATACTGGTTCCTGCTACCAAAGTGGAAAGACTTTTTGAAATGGCAAACTCTTGGCATGCATTCAAAAGATTCCTAAAATTGCTTTGTGAGTTTGAATTAGTTTTGACTGCACCAAACTTTACGTAACACTTGTCATCTCCAGCCTCGGTGTGGATTCCGCAATGGCATATTGCAAATCCTACAATCTCTTTACTTTCATCAATAAGGATGACAGTATCTCCAAGGCCCATCTTGTCTACTGCCTTTATTTCTAATTGCAAGTCAAGATCAGGATAAACTGTATTTGTGACTTGTTTACATTCATCAAGATACTTGCCCGGACTTATCTTGGACTCTGAGTATCTTGTCCAAGTGTATTTAGAATTTGAAGGAATGGATTTGGGTTCAATCTTCTTTGACATTACTGGAATCAAAAATCTTGGATGATACCCAAACTTTCTGTACAAGTTGATATGTTTTGGACTATTTGCAAATGTCATGGCCCCTGAATGAGTCACGCCCCATTTCTCAAAACATCTTACTACAGATTCCATTAGCTTACTGCCTACACCATTATCCCAATAATCGGGATGGATAGTAAGTGGACCAAATATGCCAACACTTCCCCAATGAAGCCCAAAATTAGAACCTATAATTTTGCCATTCAGTTCTGCTACAAATGATGCAGAAGGATCTGCATGATAACGCGGATAAGCATATCTTGAATCTGCACGATAACTTTCAGGGTCTTCAATGCCTCTGAATGTACCAAAGGCTAATCGAATTATTTTGTCTGCTTCTTGTATGTCCTCTTCTGTCATATGACGAATCATAACATCATTCATTTGCTATCAATAATTCAAATGGACTGAAATATCTATTCATTGGACACAATACTATTATTTACAATTCTTGAGACAGTACATGAAAAAATTTGAATTTAGAGTTTTTTAGTTGAGGCTATGATGGTGCACT
>Ga0224506_10002074_pt1 | contig 13930 bp, 13 predicted proteins | sample SF_Jan12_sed_USG_2_FD_169108 | JGI IMG/M metagenome (GOLD analysis project Ga0224506, IMG submission 169108) | Sediment microbial communities from San Francisco Bay, California, United States - SF_Jan12_sed_USGS_8_1 | ecosystem: Environmental > Aquatic > Marine > Sediment | place: USA... | reverse complement strand
TCCAATTTGCGGATGTCGGTTGAAGTGTTATCCAAAAATTGAGCTCCAACATATTTGCCGCGCAATCCAATTTCCAACCCTTTTACTGGCTTATATCCAATTCCTAAAGAGGCAATTATATTTGGGGAAAACGCCAGATCTGTATTAGAGTGTGCTATTGTGTCTTGCCCACCGATATCGTAATTGTCGACGTATTCGTTAAAGTTGTTCACTTTGTTTTGACTGAGTGTCAAATTTCCAGAAATACTCAATCCCCTAATGATTTGGTACCCGGCCTCCAGCTCAACTCCCATTCGTGAACTCTTGGCAACATTCGTTCTTGTATAGCCCCCCACATCATTTATTTGCCCTGTCAAAACTAGTTGGTTTTTGTATCCCATAAAATACACGTTTGCATTCGCGAACAACTTGTTTCCCTTATAACGGTATCCGGCTTCAATATTTATTAATCGCTCATGCTCCGGTCTGTTTTCGGGAGTGTTTTCTCTGAAGTCTGAACGAACAGGTTCGCGGTTCGCCATGGCAAATGAAGCATAAGCATTGTTACGACTATTAAAATCAAACATCAACCCCGCCTTTGGATTAATAAAATCATACGACGCCACCTGATCTACAGCTTCAATTGAACCATTAACGTCATCAATTCCCAAAAATCTGTAGTCGATGTGACGGTATTGAATATCAGCATAGGCTGTTATTTTCTTAATGCGGTAAGTTCCTTTTAAATACCCATGGGCTTCCAATTTATACGACGTATTGTCATAGTACTTTTGTCGGATGCTGCTGTTAGAAGCAAACTCTGCCCAAATAATTTCTCCGTAGTGGCCGCCTTCATAATTATTGGCGCCACCTCCTAGGGTAAGATCCAACCCTCGTTTATTGTAGTTCAGTGAAAATATTCCACCATAGAAATGATTATCCAACCAGCGCCTGCGAATAAGGTCCGTTGATGTCACTGTATCATTTGAAAAAATGATTGGTTCAAGGTTGTAATTTGCCAAGTCATCCTGGGTTCTAAACTGTTCATAGTATCCGCGACCCCTTGTATAGTGCCCAGAAATGTTTAAATCCAGCGTCGGTAGAATTTTCTGTGAATAATGAAGCTGATAATGATCTTGCTGATAATTGTCCACTTCGTTTTCATACGAATAGAAATTATAGGTTCTTCCTGAGTTTAGTAGGTTTTCTCTATCCGCTCCGAAGATCCAATTACGATCTGCGTATGCTACAATTTCTTCTTCCGATCCATTAATAACAGATTCCGGTGTTCCATACCACGCTTGATATGTTTTCTCCTTACCACTAAAAATATTCGCGCGTAATGATGCTTTTTTTCCAAGCCATGCAGCTGATAAATAAAACGATTTCAGGTCTGAAGAAGCGCGATCGATGTAACCGTCAGAACTAATTTTAGAAAGGCGTGCGTCAATTGTAAATCGATCTTTAATCAATCCAGTCCCTGCCACTATTGTATGACGCCAAGTATTAAACGAGCCATAACCATTGTCTAATGTAGCGTAGGCTTTCTTGTGTACCTCATTCGTGTTCACATTAATACTCGCTCCAAAAGCAGTTGCTCCATTTGATGAGGTTCCAACTCCTCGCTGTACTTGAATGTTTTCAACCGATGACGCAAAGTCAGGCATGTTCACCCAAAAGACTCCGTGTGACTCTGAATCATTTAAAGGGATGCCATTGATCGTAACATTAGTCCTTGTAGGATCTACACCTCGGATTCTAATTCCCGTATATCCAACACCCGCTCCGGCATCCGAAGTTACAACTGTTGATGGAGTTGTACCAAGTAAGAATGGTAAATCGCGCCCGTAATTAGCTTGTTCAATTTCAGTACTATTAAGGTTGGTATAAGTTGTTGGGGTCTTCTCGTCCGCACGAATACTAAGCACTAACATTTCTTCAATGTACTGAGGAGAGTTAACCATTTCAACATCCAGATGGTAGCTTTCACCCATAACCTGTACCTCTTTTATCAACACTTCATACCCGGCAAAGCTGAATACAACTGTGTACTTTCCGTCTTTAACATTGTTGATTTCGAATATCCCATCAACATCAGAATAGGAGCCCAAATAAGCATCTTGAACTTGTACTTTAACACCAAATAAAGCTTCTCCTTCTTCGCTTTTTACGGTTCCAGTAATGTTGTTTTGAGCATTTGTAGTCAGCGGAATGGTCATCGCTAGACCACAGATAATAGATACTATTCTTGTTTTCATTTGAAAAACGTTTAACAAGAACAAGGGGCTAATTCTCTGTGTAATTATTAATTAGCATTTTGGTCACATCCCTGCGCAGGCATTATCCTGATCAGGTCAATGGGTATAATCTCAGCCTGTTCTCCAACAAGCACCCCTTAGAGACATGACAAATGTATTGTTTAATTCAGAATAGTTTTGATACTTGACACACTTTTTTCAATTCTGCTTTCGTGAGAACCTTTCACAATAATGAATTTTTTCTTAGCTTGAATCAGGGCTAACTTATACCGCTCAAACAGCAATTCTCTATCCTCTGGGTTTTCTCTTAAATCATCTTGTTCCCACGGAATGTCTGGAGCGCACAAAATATGTAAATCGAAGTGATTGGCATTGACTTGATTTGAGATAAATTCAGAAACGTTTCCATACTTTTCTTGCGACCATATTTGAAGCACAACAAAATCAGTATCAATAATATTGATTGAATTTTGCGATAAAATCATATTTTCTAGGTGCCCCTGTGCGATTTTGTCAAGATCCTTTTGATCATAAAAACCCTTGGAGCTCTCTAAAAATGTGCGCGCGTATTCACTAATAAGTGGTGCATCAAAATAAACAGAAAGTGCATCTGCCAACGTCGTTTTACCACATGATTCAGGACCAGTAATTGCTACACGTATCATTTCAATTGTCTTTCATATTTACGCTTCCAACTCACAAATCCTATGACCGCCAGAATGGTGAAAATTCCAAAAAGTACCGCACTTAAATATAGTCCTCGCTCGGAATAAAGGTAAATAGAAACAGCATCTATTACAATCCAATACAACCAATTCTCCAATACTTTTTTGGTGACCATATAAGTGGCTGCAAGACTAAACGTCGTTGTAAAAGCATCCACATATGGGTTTACCTGATCTGTATAGTTTTTAAACAAATACCCAAGTACAATAGCAACAATTAAACTTAAAACTATGTTAAGTAAATGCTGATTAGCTGTCCACCGATTAATGTCGTCTTGAACTTCGGAAGCTTGCGTTAATTTAATTTCTTTTTGATTCCAAAGTGCCCAACCAACAAAGCCCATAATTAAATAGAAAACTTGTAGAATAGTCTCAACGTAAAGATTGTATGTAAAACAGATGTAGATGTATAATGCAGATGAAATAATCGCAAAAAGCCAACAAATTATCATTTTGCGCGCAGCAAAAATCACATATAAAACTCCTGTTAGAACAGCTAACCATTCCCAAATAGACGATGCAGCTACTTGATTGAAAAATTCGTTCCAAGCTACCATTTAATTCAATGGAATCTTCACGCTTAAGTAAATTTTGCTCTCGGCCCTATCGCTCTTCAAAGATATCCCGAAGTCTGATGAATAAATAACCGCTTTAAATATCAAAACACCATCCGATTCTACAACTTTAAACTTAACCGTTTTCGTAACGTCCTTGATCGTTAACTTCCCTGAAGCTTTGTAAAAATCAACTTCTTTAATAATATCTGTGGCAACAAACTTCATTTTAGGATACTTCTTTGCATCAAAAAATTCGTTCGACTGTAGATGCTGGTCACGTGTTTTGTTCTTAGTACTTAACGTACTCACATCAACACTTCCGGAAATCGTTGAAGAGGCTAAATTAGAAGGGTCAATGTTAATCTGAGCCTCAACACCCGAAAGAGTTCCTTTAGTTTTTTCACTAACATAATTGAATGATACTGTGGCTTTCTTCGTATCAATATTAATTGATTGTCCGAACGCCATTGTTCCAACATATAGTGCTATAAAGAATGATAGTATATTTTTCATTTTTAATTAGTTAACTGGGTAAATATAAACGAGAATGATGACTTAATCGTTGTTAGAATTCACTTTTTTATCTTTAATTACTGTAATAATGTTCTACCTTTGTCGTTATAACTGTTACAAATCAGATTGTTATGAAGTTTATTATCTCCGTTTTCCTTATTTTATTTTCACTAGGTGCGTCTGCATCTGACATCGCCACTACAGATATCAAAAAGGATGCCGCTGTCGAAGCAACGGTAAATTTTGATCGCCGTTCAGATAGAAAAAACAGACGAAAAAACCGCAGACGTAAGAAAAAATGTAAGCAGTGGGGTCGTCGATCTTTCGCTGGATAATAATAATTCTTTCGCATTTTCTGTTTATTGTTTTCCGCTCAATTCATTCGATTTGCATGGCCTTGTTTATAGGTGAATGTCTATCTTAGTCCTTCAATAAATGATATGGCGAAGGTAAAATCTGCTTATTTCTGTCAAAACTGTGGCCACGAAACTCCTAAATGGTTAGGGAAGTGTCCTTCATGCAGTGAATGGAACACCTTCGTTGAAGAGCTAATTGAAAAGCAGGTGCCACAAGTCGTTGCATTTTCTAAATCCGGCACAAAATCAAAACCTCAACAACTCAGTGAAATTGCTGAGCAGGCGCATGTGCGTATTCCTTTGAATGATTCTGAATTGAATCGTGTACTTGGGGGTGGATTAGTGCCAGGGTCATTAATTCTTTTTGGTGGAGAGCCTGGAATAGGTAAATCTACTTTGTTGTTACAGCTCGCTGTTACTACTAAAAACTTAAGAGTACTATACGTTTCCGGTGAAGAAAGTGATCAACAAATAAAAATGCGGTCAGAGCGCATTGGTTCCGTAAATGATGATTGTTATATCTTAACAGAAACGAACGTCCAAAATATTTTCAAACAAGCGGAGGTTGTTCAGCCTCAGTTGCTAGTCATTGACTCAATTCAAACGCTATATTCTTCTCAAATAGAAAGTTCTCCCGGGAGTATTTCACAAGTGCGTGAGAGCACAGCGCAGTTGCTTCGTTATGCAAAGCTGTCAAATGTGCCGGTGTTTTTAATTGGTCATATTACGAAAGAAGGCTCTCTAGCTGGACCTAAAGTACTAGAGCACATGGTAGACACTGTTCTTCAATTCGAAGGAGATCGGAACCATGTCTATCGCTTATTGCGCTCCATTAAGAATAGATTTGGAAGCACAAATGAATTGGGAATTTATGAAATGCTTGGAACAGGACTACGTCAAGTAGAGAACCCATCAGAGATTTTAATTACCAATACAGATAGCTCATTGAGTGGAATATCTATTGCCGCAACGCTAGAAGGAATGCGGCCAATGCTTATTGAAGTTCAAGCGTTAGTAAGTACAGCGGCTTATGGCACACCTCAAAGATCTTCAACTGGGTTTGACAGCAAGCGCTTGAACATGTTACTTGCCGTGATGGAAAAACGCTGTGGTTTTAAACTTGGGGCAAAGGATGTATTCTTGAATATTGCCGGTGGTATTAAGGTTGATGATCCAGCTATTGACCTGGCAGTTGTAGCAGCCGTTCTATCTTCGAATGCGGATATTTCCATTGATAAAAATGTTGCTCTATCTGCTGAGGTTGGACTTTCTGGAGAAGTACGTCCAGTAAATCGAATTGACCAACGAATTTACGAAGCTGAGAAACTGGGTTTCGAAAAAATCATCATTTCAAAATACAACAAGGGAGTAGACCCTAAAGATTTTAAAATAGAATTAATCCAATGTGAAAGAATCACAGAAGTCGTAAAAGCATTGTTTGCATAGTCTTCTGTAATTTTAGCTTCAAATCATTACTACAATGCGTACGATAATAACTACCCTATTTACTGCCCTTTTCACCTTACAAGCTTCAGCACAAAAACTGTATGTTGGTCCAGAAATTGGGCTCAATTTGATTAAAATTCAGTCACAGGAAATTGGCGATGATTTTCAGCCGGGCCTTTATGCCGGAGCTGGAGTAGATTATAAATTTCTCGATTGGTTGTCAATAAGAACTGGGGTATATTGTTCACAGTCGCGCCATGCATATAGTTCTGAGGACACAAGTGCTTTGGATCTGTTAGGGGGCCTTGGGGGAGGGCTACTTGATTCTTCATTTGCTATTCCTGGAATTGACATGAATACTTACACATCTATTGAAGGGCGTCGCTCACATTATTCGATTCAAATTCCAATACAGGCAAATTTTTCTTGGAAAAACATTCAGCTTTTTGTGGGTGGATATATTGGATTTATGATTGCTGGAAAACAAAAGCAAACTACCATAGAGCGATCTCCAATAATGGAAAACTTGGATTTAGGTGGTTCTGATCCTACTGGGTTTCTTTCAGCTTTACTTCCCCCTCCATATTCCGAAACCTATGAAGAAACTTCTGGGACAAACGGATTTCGGATGTTCGACTACGGATTGAAATTTGGCCTTGGATATCAATTGAAAGAGTTTGGATTTCAAGCGGCTTATTCTTTCGGAATTCCTGATTATCGTATAAATAACGAAGGAGATGAGCGTCGTGCTAATCGTTTTTTTCAGTTCAGTGTGCGTTATATGTTGCCAATTGGAAGTAAATCAGCTCAAAGCAGTATTCACTAGTGTAAAAAATAGCTCAACCCCAAAAGAGCTATAGCGCCATCAATCGCTCCAGCGCAATATGTATCCGATCGTTTTTCATTCATGAACAACACTAAAATCACTTGAATTACAACACTAAGTATAAACATCTTATTGAGCAACAGATAAGGATCTACAAGTGTCAGCATTATTATCAAAAATCCGAACAGCAAAATGACCGATAGGGTTTTAGACCAACCCACACCAATAACCTGTGGTATAGTTCTGTGTTCACTCTTATCATATTTTAAGTCGCGAATATCGAAAGGAATGGTCACTGCAAGCACATATAGATAATGTGCTACAGCAGGCCAAATATAATACTGCTCATAACCCTCATTAAAAAGCGGAAATATTATAAGGGTAAGTACCCAGGTTAGCGCAATTAGGTGAATTTTCAAATACGGTATTTCACGCATATTTCTTCCTCTCACTTTAACGACATAGAAAAGCGAAATAATTCCAGAAATCATCAGGAATGAGATAGAGATTGGATTTGGATTCCACAGAATGAAGAAAATTATCCCAGCAACCAATCCTGATAAAACAGACAGTGCACCTAAGGGGTTTCGATTCCTCTTAACCCAACTCAGCCAAGGTGTTTCTTTCATCGTTCCTGCCTTAAATAATCGCTGACCATTGTATACCGCAAGAGTTGAAAAAAAAGCAAACAGTCCATATAACCACCAATCCCCCCTGAACATTGCATAGACAAACCCTGCACTGAGAATTGCTGTAGATAGCGCTACAATAACATTCAAATATATGATCTGATTGAAAAATTTGCCCATGATGAAAATTACGTAAAATGCTTGAACTAAGCCAAAACGTCCATTACTGCCTCAATAGAAATATCAGCAATGCAATTGCACTCCTGCTTTTGTTTGCAAGTAGGACATTGTTCATCGTTGACAAGAATGTTTACATTGGGCCCAAGTGCTTTCCAACGACCTGGGTGAATAGGGCGTCGTGGAGAAAACAAACCAACAGTATTGACGTTCAAGTATCCTGCAATATGCAATGGCCCCGTAGAACATGCCACCAAATTCTTGGCTCCGGCAATCAAAGTCATCAGTTGTTCCAAAGACAGTTTACCTGTAGAGTCTACAACTAGTGGATGATTTGGTAGAGACGCTCTAAATAATTGCCCTTCATTTTCCGTTCCTGTAAAGACAACTGTTTGTCCATTTTCAACAAGCATATTCGCTAAAGAAATGTATTTTTCAATTGGCCATTCGCGTGCACTCCCCTGTGATTTAGGGTGCAAAATCGTATAATTCTTCAAGGATACAAACTCCTTCGGAAGTGGTGTTTTTGAAATATAAAAATGTTCTGTTGTCTTGATAATCTCCTCCAAGGTGGGTAAAGTCGTTAACCCAAATGGTCGTAGAAGTTCATGATTTAACTGTGCTTCATGATACTCTGAATTCTTACGTGTAAAATTTATACGATGCGAACAAGACAATAGGTGAAATGCACGATGTGATGTGCCTACACGAACAGGAACTTTTGCTTTCTTCGCGAGTTTTGCAATCTCCTTTTTTGGAAAAACATGAATGATTGCATCTGCGGCAATATCGGACATTTTGTTTAGCTGTTCTTCTTGGGATAACTCCGAGAAATCATTCCAATCAATATATTGATCTACTTGTTTATAGGCTTCAACTATAGGTCTTGTATACCCTTTACCTAAAAAGATGATTTCGACAGAAGGAAATTGCACTTTCAACCATGCGCAAATAGGAAACGTCAACATAACATCTCCTATACTGTCTGTACGGCTAATAATGACTCTTTTATTGTGAAGGTCTATGATTTTAGCCACGATTCAACCTCCTTAATTCTTTGTATTTAAATACATTCGACTGTGCGCTAATTTGTGCTATTTTAAATCCCATTCGCCCATCAAGGATACCTCCTTTCAAGATGTACATCGAAATAAACCTAGCCACTGCACTCAAGTACGGTTTGAATAGAGACGCTTTCTTTCCGCTCTTATGCATTTTCTGAGCCGTCAGGGCTGAGTACTTGTCTGCACGCTCACGGTGCCCTTTAAACGAATAATATGAGTAGTGCTCTAAATGCCCTGCCAATTGTTCAATCTCAAGGTTCGAGGGGTGCACTAGCTCTTCATGCACAAATTCACCATCCCAATGACTCCCCGCTTTCGGAAACAACCGTAATTTAATGTCTGGATACCACCCAGAATGTTTTATCCACTTACCACAATAATTAGTGAAACGATTCATCGTGTATAATTCTGGATCATTCAATTTTTTAACTTCTAAAATAGCTTCTGTAAGCTCTTTATCAATAGCTTCGTCTGCATCAATGGATAATATATAATCAAATTGTGCTAAGCTGTTTAAATGGTTTTTTGAAGCGGAATACCCTTCCCACTTGCGCTTTTCAAATCGTACATTAAGTGAATTACAAATCTCTTCCGTTCTGTCAGTCGAAAACGAATCGAGCACAATAATTTCATCTGCAACAGCCTCCAATGATTTCACACAACGTTCAATATTGCGCTCCTCATTTAACGTGATTATTGTTGCAGATATTTTCATTTTATTATTTGCACACTCCTTAATATCGCCTGAATTTCTCTCAAAGGATGGGTCCAGCTAGCTGTTGCCGGTGCATCAACGTAACCGCTCACACATACCAACTTGTTCGTAGTAGGGTTGATGAAGTGAAATGCCCAAAACGCACCCCCCGTTCCGTGTCGAGGTAAGCCCGTAAACATAAACATACCACGCATTTCATAACCGTTCAGCTTTCCGTCAGCCGTCGTTATTTCATTTCCTTCTGGATAAATCAACTCGTTATATTGAGTTCCCATATACATTCCTTCAATCTCATGAGGCACGTTATAGCGTAACATAGTATCGCGTGCTTTCAATAAATTTTCCAATTCAAATTGGGTAGAATCCGTAAAATCATATTGATAAATCATAATTCCCGAGAAAATAGCTCCAACATCTTGTGTTCCCGTCCCTACAAATTCTATCGGTCTCGAGGCTGCCGGAATTTCAATTCGGTAAAAATTATTTCGTGTAGTCACTAACTCTGAACCTGACGGTACAACCAAGTCAATTTTGAAATTCTCTTTTACTTTGTCACGTATGTGCGCATTTTTGTATTGTGAGAAATTGTTCATTAGCCTATGCCAAGACATTTCATCGAACTCATCATGAACCTCTCCTAATCCTAATTGGCAGGTTTTTAATACTTGGCTGAAATCTTTTCCTACAATTTCTACTACTAATTGATCTACGGCCCAAACATCTTCTTTTTTAACAATGCTCCCAATATCCCCCGTATAAGAAGGATCGATTTCAATAAACAATGTGTTTCTATAGCGTTTTACCCCTTGTGTAAAATGCGAAGGTGTCTTATGAATTAATGTGAATGTTGCCACATCTGGTAAATAAGGCATAATCCATTGCGTAAGTGTACTATCTAGGCAGTCCTTGATTTCGGAATTCCATATTCCCGGCTCACAAACAACAAGAATTTCACCGACCTTTCCGGTGGCTTTCATTCCAGGTGTGGATGTATTAGACCCACTGTTTATACGGCAGCTAGCTACGGTTAAAAGTGAAAGAAGAATAAGAGCAGAAAAGATGCGGGTTTTCATAGTATCCAATTTTTGATTGCTCGAAATACAAAAATCGAGCAAAACTTATCGTATCCTGATTTTCTGGCCGATACTCAAACGACTAATGTTGATTCCTGGGTTTAATCTCTTCAATTGTGATTGAGTCATACTGTGTCGTTGTGCAATTCGTCCAAAGGTGTCTCCTGAACGCACTGAATAGTACTTTTTAGTGCCTGAATTACTCGGTGTACTGCTCGTGCTTGCAGGTCGTGATGCTCCAGCTTTTACCTTTAAACGCTGTCCAACATATATACGTGTTGAACGCAAGCCATTTACTCGTTGTATTTCAGCTACTGAAGTTCCGTAACGTGATGCGATTGTTCCCAATGTTTCTCCCGTTGCGACTTTGTGATATTGATAGTTCGTAGTTGAACCACTTCCTGATGCAGACGAATTGTTACCCGAAGCAACCGTTGTTGAAGTATTTTGATAACGTTCAAACTCTAAACGGTATAAGCTATCTTCTAGAGTCACTAATTCCCCAATTAATTGCAATGGTAAAGACACACATTGTGGTGGGTTTGATTTCGGAATGTACGATTTCTTATAAATTGGGTTCAATCGTTTAATTTCTTCTAATTCAAATTCTAATATTTCACTCATCGACTCCATATGCACTCCTTTTCTGAGGCACATTGTGTCCAATTGTGGGTAGCGAATGTTTGCTTCCACAGGAATAATATTATGCTCCGCGTGGTACGTTAACAAGTAGGCCGCTGCGATAAAATTTGGAACATATCCTTGTGTTTCACGCGGAAGGAAAGGTCGAACTTCCCAATAAGTTAATTTGTTTCCAGAACGACGAATCGCTTTGTTTACATTTCCTGGTCCTGCGTTATATGCTGCTAAAGCTAAATTCCAGTCATTGTATATTCCATAAAGTTTTTTCAAGTATTGGCACGCTGCTTCCGTTGCTAATTCCGGATCCATACGTTGGTCAACATACGAATTCTCTTTAAGGCCAAACATACGTCCGGTAGCATACATAAACTGCCACAATCCAAGTGCCCCTGCTCTTGATTTTACTTGAGGGCGCAGCCCACTTTCAATTACAGCTAAATATTTTAATTCAATTGGTAAATCATATTTCGCCAATTTCTCCTCGAACATATCGAAATACAGCTTAGATCTTCCCATTACGACGCGTGCAAAACCTCTTCGTTTACGAACAAAAAAGCGAATGGTTGAAAGTGTTGCCTCATTACAATCTAAATGGAATGGGCTCATTTCATTCATCACGTTCAAGCGCTCGCAGTATACCTCATCCGAAAATTCCGGAACTTCATCTGGTTCATAGGCCAAGGCATCTATAATTGAATCATAGTTTCCTTCCGGGCTATACTCAGCATAAAATAGATCCAGGCTTTGCTCGATTGTTTTAATCATCGCTTCTCCCTTCAGGCTGTCTTCTTTCGTCCAACTATAAACTGGATTTTGAGCCAACACTGAACTGGCCATAAACAATATAATTATGCTTGCTGTTAATTTCATTCTTTCTCCTCTATGCTTTCCAATAACCTGGAAAAATTCAACATCTCCTTCTCTTTAAAGTGGTCGCCTATCACTTGAATTCCAAATGGCAATCCTGAACTATGCGTTCCCAATGGTAAAGAAATCGCGGGATTTCCAGATAGGTTTGCATGTACCGTATAAATGTCTTGCAAATACATTGCAATAGGATCGCTCACCGCATTTAGTTTAAATGCTGTATCAGGTGTCGTAGGCAGCAAGATCATGTCATAACTGGCAAAAATCTCGTTTGTTTTATCTTGAATCACACGACGAACACGCTGTCCTTTTGTGTAATATGCGTCGTAATAACCTTGTGATAGAACGAATGTCCCTGCCATAATTCGACGTTGAACTTCTGGACCAAACCCTTGGCTTCTTGATTTTTTGTACGTATCCTCAACTCCGACCGCATTTTCGCTTCTATATCCATAATGAACACCATCGTAGCGTGAGAGATTAGACGAAGCTTCTGCTGTCGTAAGTACGTAATACGTTGGAACCATATAATCCAAATAAGGGAAAGAAACCGTGTCAACCTGGTGTCCTAATTCCTTTAAACTTTCAATTGTACGTTCTAACTTCTGCTTAACTTCTGGATCAATTCCATCCATTTCCAAACTTTCTCCAATAACTGCAACCTTGTATTGCTTCTTCGTTTCTATCGTAGAATAATCTTCAACTGGTTTGGATGATGCTGTTGAATCAAACTCATCTCCTCCCGCCATTACTTCAAGCAACAACGCAGCATCGTCAATGGAGTTAGTAAACGGTCCGATTTGATCGAAAGATGAAGCGTATGCAATTAATCCATACCTGCTAATTCGGCCATAAGTTGGTTTTAATCCAAACGTTCCTGTAAAGCTCGCTGGTTGACGAATGGAGCCGCCCGTATCACTTCCGAGTGCAACTGTGCACAATCCAGCTGCAACTGCAGCGGCTGACCCCCCAGAAGAACCTCCAGGGACTAATTCTGTATTAATTGGGTTTTTAACTGGGCCAAATGCTGAGTTTTCGTTAGAGCTACCCATTGCAAATTCATCACAGTTTAAACGGCCAATGATAATTGCGTCCTCCGCAATTAATCTTTCAACTGCTGTCCCCGTAAATAGGGATTCAAACCCTTCAAGAATTTTGGATGATGCGGAAACTTTATGCCCCTCGTAACAAAAGTTGTCCTTTAGTCCAACGACCATTCCTGCAAGTCTACCTGCAGTTCCATCTTTTATTTTTTGATCTACCTTTTCAGCTTGAATTCTTGCCGATTCCTCGAATACTTCTAGAAAAGCATTTAGGTCTTTATGCTCATTGATGGCTGCTAAGTATTTATCAAGAATACTCACTACAGTACCTCCTGAAGAAATTGCTTCCTTTACTTCAGCATAATTACGCAACATCTATACGTTGTTTTATGATTCTTTCTCCTCAGAAGATTCTGCTTTCTCTTCTTTTCCCGATGCGTCCTTAAATTCCTTCACACCTTTACCAAGGCCTTTCATTAATTCTGGAATTTTCTTCCCGCCAAAGAGAAGAAGTGCTACAACCAAAATCGCTATTACTTGCCAAGGACCGAAAATTCCTAGTATCATCATTTCTAATTTAATGTTCTTACAAAGTTAACAATAAGACTTAAAGACTATTGTTATATGCGCTAAAAGATGTTAATCACGTATTGTTGATACACATTCTAGAAAGTTGCGCCAGTTGGGGGTCTCATGTGTCTTAGATTCGCGCCATACATGACAATGAACGCCACCGAAAAAATACTTCCGAAAATTACGCCTGATCGTGCAAATGTTCCTATTGGACCTTGAAACATGTGTGACATTGCCACCCATCCAACGACTCCGGTAATTACACAGTCTGCAATATACAACCCATACCCCTGAATTCTACGCTTCCACATCATGATTGCTCCTATGAGACAAAGTACAGCGCCTATGAGAATAGCAATATTTGAATAGAACGTCCATTTGATGACCTCTTCTACATTGATATCAAAGAATTCTTGCATAAGTCCTTGAAAGGGACCCATCCCGTCTGGAAGGTTTCTCTGTACGTTTTCCATCATGCGTAGGCTTT
>Ga0224506_10002072_pt1 | contig 13938 bp, 9 predicted proteins | sample SF_Jan12_sed_USG_2_FD_169108 | JGI IMG/M metagenome (GOLD analysis project Ga0224506, IMG submission 169108) | Sediment microbial communities from San Francisco Bay, California, United States - SF_Jan12_sed_USGS_8_1 | ecosystem: Environmental > Aquatic > Marine > Sediment | place: USA... | reverse complement strand
GATAGGTGGGGGTCAGTCGTTCCATGTCGAATTCCTGACTGGCATTTCGAACATGTGGATTGCGATAGGCGAGGGTTTTTAAAGAGGGATAATGCGTGGTCACAATATTCATACACCCTAAATCGCTCAGGCGATGCAGAATGGCTTCAGCTAAAGCGGCGCCCTCAATGGGATCTGTGGAATTCCCGACTTCATCAAGCAGCACCAAGCAAGAAGGAGGGGAAGCCTCCCTCTGGGTTGGGAGCGTTTCCAATAACGCAATCAGAGAGAGAATATGCCCTGAAAAACTTGAAAGATCTCGATATAAATCTTGGGTATCGCCAATATCCGCATACACGCGATCGAAAAAGACCATTTCAGAATCGGGAGCACAGGAGGGAAGTAGACCAACCTTCACCATCAAAGCCATGAGACCCACCAGTTTAAGGGTGATGGTCTTCCCTCCGGCATTTGGACCGGAAATAATTAAGGTATGAATCCCCTCCTCGATATGAACCGTATTGGCAACCACGTGCTCTTTGGTGGCGAGCAAGAGTGGATGGCGGGCCTCAATAAGATGTATCCGATGCTGCTGCGTTAAATGAACCGGAGAACCCTCAATTTTTCTGCTAAACCGAGCCTTCGCCACCACACAGTCCAACTCGGCCAACCGTTGAATATTGCCTTGAAGAGGCCCTAGATTCTCGGCCACGGTATCGGAAAGATCTTGTAAAATTCGACGGGTCTCCTGGACCACCTGTAGGTCGGCAAACTTTATCGCATTATTTAATTCGATCAAATTTCGTGGCTCGATGAAGACGGTGGCGCCGCTACTGGAAATATCATGAATGATGCCATCCACCTCATGCTGGCGCTCCGCCTTGACCGGAATCACATATCGATTTTCCCGTTCCGCAAAATATTGTCCTTGTAACCGTTCTTCGAATTCGTGGGAAGACACCAGATGCTCCAATCGGCGTCGCATGGCCTGGCGAAGATTGTGACTTTTTTGCGTGAGCTCTTGGAGCACTGGACTCGCTGATTCACGAAGATGTCCTTGAGGGTCCACGCAATGATCGATCGTTTGCCGTACCCAAGGCAGCTCTTCTAGCTGGACGGCCTTCGTACTCACGGTGGGGCAATCCTCACGATGGGACTCCAGCCATCGTTTTGTGCTGTGACTCAGAGAGAGCACAAGGGAGATATCTCGCAAATCCAATCCATCCAATACCCCGCCTTTGGCGGCGCGGCCAAGGATGGGGCGAATATCAGGAAAGTTGAGCGGGGAAAGTGGGGAGACGCCAGCAAGCATCTCAACCATTTCGAAGGTCTCTTGTTGCTGCGCACGAGCGAGATCGATATGTTCAGCGAATGGCAAAACGCGGCACTGTTCGGCCCCCATGCTCGAAGCCGCTTCATGGGCCACAGCATTGAGAATCTGATGCCACTCCAGAACCTGTTCGGTTTGTTGCGCGAGCGAAACATTTGCCATAACAGGCAGTGTAAAAAGCGTGAGAGAAGGAAGCAAGTCGCAGAAAGGGAGAATAGCAAAAAACCCGCTAAAGGCTTGAAGGGAGGGTGAAGAGGATAGGACTTTTACTGGAATGAAAAGATCACATCATAGTTATTTTTTATCCATTGTATCGACGGAGGTCTTCAAATCTTCGATAGCCTTTTGAATATTTTCTTTGATATCTTGCCAAGCCGTTTCGCTATTATCCCTTAGTTTTTCAATGCGAGGGATCAAGGTGTCTCGTTGTTGTTTGAAGCTATCTAATTGCTCTTGTAGTTTTGCCCGAGTCTTTTCTTGTAAGGCTAAGCTTTGTGCTCGCAAATTTTGGATTTGCCCATCTAAATCCGTTATTTGTTTTTGTAGGGTCTCCGATGAGAGGCTTCCATCTTTTTTTGACGGCGACGACGCTTCTTTTGACCCCGTCCCCCCTACAGCCCCTACAGAGCCTACAGGGAGCACCATCCACAAATATGCGACACACAAGACGACCCCCCATGGCCTGCTCAGACTCCATGTTCTCAGGTTACCGTTCATACAATGACCTCTCTTTCCATGTGTCATATCGTTCATAGGCATCATTGATTCTTCAGACTTACTTGTGCAATCTATATGGGGGGATAGGCAGCCTTTATATGCTTCTGATCTATCCAGATTTTTAACCAAGACTTGCTCCACTTAAGACATTGTCTTTAGAATGCCAGCCTTTTTGAGGATACTACCATGACTCCAGAAGACGCCCGTGTGTATCTCAACTATCTCCTGACCCTTAATCTTCGCCAAGAAGAAGCCTTTGGACCCTTGGCCTTAGCGTTTGTCAAAGAAAACGACCTCGGGCAATTAGGGTTACTTCCTGAAGAACAATTTAATTTATTGATGGCGACTGCCACGGTATTTTCTGCCGAGCCCAAACGCTATACGATGAAGCTTGAGTTATTGCAAAAAGCTCGCCAATTATTGCCAAGCACTCGATATGACCATCCGGAATTAGTTCAAGACCTTGAACATTTAATCAAAAAGACGCAAAGCGACCTGCAGCGCTACAGCGAAGCCATGAAGGTTTCGCGCCCCCAGGCTCTAGACCGCCAAAGCCTTATCGTCGAGACGGATTTCCCAGAATATTTTTTGGAGATTGCCCAAAAACGCGCCTCCACGTACTACCAGGAGAAATATCGGTTAACCAAGGAGGCAAAAACTGCCCAGCATTTTGGGGGAACGCCAAAAAAATTCGAACCCGACAATACCTCGATTCAGAAAGAGTTTCCGGGAGCTTGTGCCCCATTTATGAATGCACGGACCAACGCCTTCCACCTTCTTCTGCCCTTTGATTTGAAAATAAGTCGAAGCCCCGAAGAACCCTTAGAAGGGGGAATTAGGATTTTTTATGGCAAGATGGGCTATTCCTACCCCTTGCGGTATGAAATGGGAAAATTATGCAGCTACCACGATGGCCAAGTTTTGGATGTCGATCTTCAAGATCCCAATCTTATTTTTGTCTCTGTCTCGGCCCTTACGGATCCTGATTTTCCTCGGGTTCCTTCTGAGCAAAATCCTTCGATTCCACCGGAATTGGCCTACCCCATGTCTGTCTTAGAGCATACCGGAAGCTTGGGGCCATTTATCCAAATTAGCTGCAACGTCAAGGTTTGGTTTGATGCGGCTATCGTGTCGCTCCTCATCCAAGGGGCTCCTGATTTGGCTGAATATGGTCTCCAGGGAGGGGCTGGACTCATGACCCGCTCCTATGCATCGGACAAAATTGAATCGTACGTAGAAAACCTTTCCCAGCCATGGCAGGAAGGATTAAGCTTTAATTTTGTGAATTTACACCTGGCGCTCAATCCAGGCGTTGCACAGGCAATTATTCCCAGTGGAACCCCAATTTTTTCCGTGTATCCGGTTCTGAATAGGCAGTGCTATCGCTATATCGATCGCCGCACGATAGATCAACCGACGTAAGTGTTTTTCTCCTGAAGAATTCCTCTGGATTGACCTGTGGTATCCTAAGCCAGATACCGTTCTTACCCCCTTGTCACTCAAGACCTGGTCATGAATTTATTTACCTGTCATGCTCTACAACGCCTTTGCTTGGTTGCCTGTTTTGTGGTCATGGGTGGATGTTTTGGCCGTTATCACACGACACCCCCTTTCGAGTCAGAGGATTCAAGCCATGCAGAACGTGGAATGGCGTCCTGGTATGGGCCGAGCTTTCATGGGAAGCCATCGGCAAGCGGAGAACCCTATGACATGTGGGCTCTCACTGCTGCCCATCAAACCCTGCCATTTGGAACATGGGTCCAAGTCGAAAAACTCTCGACAGGGCAATCCGTCACCGTCAGAATAAACGACCGTGGCCCCTTTATTAATGGTCGAATCATTGACTTATCCTACGCAGCTGCCAGGGAATTGACGATGATCGGCGAGGGGACCGCAGAAGTAGCCATAACAATTTTGGATTCCCCAAATGCGTCCTTGTCATCCCAAGCGGGCAAACAACATTTCTGGGTTCAAGCTGGAGCATTTGCCACTCTCATGGAAGCCATGACCCTGCGTGAGCGCCTCGCTCACGATTATATTTCTGTACGCGTCCAAACCGTACATCTCCCATCAGGAGAATGGCATCGGGTGCAGGTTGGGTCCTTTCCCTCAAGACAGAGGGCTCAAGTCATATCACGCACGTTAGAAAATAAACTTGGAGTCCAAACCCTGATTGTCACTTCTAACTAATTGAAAGTAAATATGAAATATGGCATCAGGTCAAAAATTATTGCCATAATCCCCTACCCTGTGGTAGCGTAATTTTTATATAAATACTGATGGGTCAAGACATCGAATCTTTGATGAACATTTTGACCAAACTATTAATGCCTCTGTACATTCTTCTGATTCCATACCCCGCCATAGCACGCATCTCCGATCAGATAGCCATCGCTAGGACTATCTCCTGCACTTGCCCTGCTGGAGAACGGTAATCCATCTATGGATTTTCTCGCCGTTTTTATCTGTCTAGGGCTGTCAGCATTTTTCTCAGGGGCGGAAATCGCCTTCTTCTCCATTACAGAATCTCGCTTGAAGACTTTGGCCGATGAAGGCCACAAAGGGGCAAACATGGCCCTAAAACTACGGTCTAATCCCCAACGTTTGCTCTCGACCATTCTAATCGGGAACAATCTCGTGAATATCATGGCCGCGTCCATGGCCACCTTAATTGCGATTCGGATGTTTGGGTCAGAGGCTGTCGCCGTGGCCACCGGGCTTTTAACATTTATGGTCTTATTATTTGGCGAAATCGTCCCTAAAACGCTTTGCGCCAAATATTCTGAAACTGCCGTCCAAATTCTGGCCTACCCCATCTATTGGCTAGAACAGATTTTTTTCCCATTTCTCTATTTCCTGGAACCCTTCATCCTTAAGCTCACGGGTGGTCGAGGCCTAACAGTCCCGTTTATTACGGAAGAAGAACTTAAAATTATGTTGGATGCTGGGGGCAAGGCGGGGGTTCTAGAAACAGACGAAGTGTGGATGATTAAAAACGTCTTTGACTTTAACGACGTCACGGCAGAAGACGTCATGACTCCTCGTGTCTATATGTTCATGTTAGATGGGACCCAAACGTTAGAAGGTGCACGGCAAGAACTTTATAAGACAAAACATTCACGAATTCCTATTCATGATGGAAATCCGGACAACATTACTGGCATTCTTTACCGCAGCCATGCCTTAATGGAATTAGCTCAAGGGCACTCCCAACGAAAACTTAATGAATTGGCCAAACCCACACTGTTTATCCCTGGCACTAAACCAGCAGATGAACTGTTAAAGCAATTTCAAAAAGAGAAACGCCACATTGCCCTAGTCGTCAATGAGTTTGGAGGGGTGATTGGACTGGTCACGGTCGAAGATTTATTGGAAGAAGTCGTCGGAGAAATTTTGGATGAAGGCGATCTTCACGAAGAATGGATTCAACGAACTGGAAAGAATCAAATCTTGGTGGATGGCCGAACAGAAGTGCGTCGTATTAATGAATTTTTGGATGTCGAATTAGATGACGAACAAAATACCATCAGTGGACTCATCCTTGAAGAATTAGGCCATATTCCCACCGTCGGGGAAAAAGTGAATACCGACAATTGCCTGCTCATAATCCACGAAGCCGATGAACGCTCTATTAAAAGCGTTCAAATCATCAAAGAAGAAGTCATCCCAGAAACCACAACGGAAGAACCTTCCCCCGTCGCCTCCGAATCCTAACGAAAAGTGAAAAGTAAGAACTGCGGTAGTAAGGAGTCATGAACAAAAACGGAGCGCTTTAAACAAGAATCTTTTCAAGTCTTTCACTTCCAACTTTTCACGTCCCCACATCCTACTCAGCTATGGCATCGGCTAATAACCCTACGCTCGTCGCAAAATACGTGGACCGGTTCCACTTCATAATCACCCGATAATTATCATACACCAGATAGGCTGGCCCACCTTTACCATCCGGCAACACAATGGAAGCGTTCAGCGAAGCAAGAGGCAAATCCTGCCCATCGCCCTTACGCACTCCCAATTTTTGCCAATACTGAAGGGGGTTTTTGACACTCAAACTAGCCTGCTTACTATTAAATGCTTGGGGAAGTTGTGCTCGGCGCCCCCATATCTGTGTGCCTCGCCACCCGGATTGGGAAAGATAATTGGCTGCCGAGGCAAATACATCGGCAGGCGTATTCCAAATATCCTTCCGCCCATCCCCATCATAATCTACGGCCAACCGAAGAAAACTCGATGGCATAAATTGACATTGCCCCATCGCCCCTGCCCAAGAACTCTTCATACTCTCGAGGGAAGTATGCCCTTCCTGAAGAATACGAAGCGCATTTAATAATTCAGTACGAAAATATTGGCTCCGACGTCCATCAAAGGCCAACGTCGCAAGCGCGTCAATAATGCGGTAGCTTCCGCTATTCTTTCCATAAAAGGTTTCAATACCCCACAACGCCACGATAAACCGAGGTTGCACGCCATATCGCTCACCAATATCACGTAAGAGATCCCGATGGTGGGCCATCATCTCCCTCCCTCGCTGGATCCGGAGTTGCGACACAATACTTTTACGATATTCCACAAACGTCATCCTCGATTCCGGTTGTTTTCGATCAAGTTCCAGCACTCGAGGAATGGGGGCAACGCCATCAAACGCCTGGTCGAGGAGGGAAGATGAAATCTCTTGCCCAATCGCTTCTGCTTTAAACGCCTTGACCCATTCATCAAAAGGCGCCTCTCCAAATACTGGTGAAACTACCGCAAGAATGAACATGGTAAACAAAGACAATATTCGCATAAATTAGTCCTTACTCAATTCAAAAATATAGTCTTCCATAATTTTAGAACGTCAACACTACAATCCATCATACAACGAAAAACCCTTCCGGCTAGATTGATGGAATTTGAATCGAAAATCTAATGCAGAAGAAACCTCAGGATGTTTATCTGGGGACCAGTAGAATTTCACCCCACATTAATCCTCCCCATACACATTGAGGACAATTGGCAAATTGAAATTTGAGAGTCGCCTTGGATTCAACCAAAACTTCAAAAGCAGCTATGACTATAGGGATGAAGACGATGGAAAGGAAGGGTTGCGAAGTTTACGAGGATTCGTTTGTGGATAACAATGCCATGAAGCCCGATTCATTCAGAACCGGCACATTTAGGGATTGGGCTTTCTCTAGCTTTGATCCCGGCTCAGTCCCGGCCACCACGTAATCGGTCTTTTTACTGACACTCGACATCACCCGTCCACCGAGTGCTTCAATCTTCTGCTTCGCCTCGTCTCGAGACATCCCTTCCAGGGTCCCCGTCAAGACGAAGCTCTTCCCTGCAAAAGGCTTCTGGGAAAATTCAGCTACCACATCAAATTCTTCAACTTGAACCCCTAACTCTTGCATTCGCTGAATCACTTGAAGATTGCGGTCTTCTTGAAAAAAACTTTCCACGCTTGCCGCAATCTCCGGTCCAATTTCATGAATAGCTTGAAGGTCCTCCACCGAAGCCTGTTGAATCTTGCGCAAGGATCCATATTGATTAGCCAGCACTTTGGCTATATGAGATCCCACATGCCTGATCCCTAATCCAATCAAAAATCGCGGCAAGGAAGTCAGCTTACTTTTTTCCAACCCTTCAATTAACTGCGTCGCTGACTTGTCGGCAAAGCCTTCTAGCTCAAGCAGTTGCCCTTTTCTCAATGTATAGAGGTCACTCAGATCTTTCACTAATTCTTCATCGACAAATTGAGCGATGGTTTTTTTCCCCAACCCATCAATATTCATGGCCCCTTTTGACACATAATGTTCAAGTGATCCTTTGAGTTGGGCAGAACAGACCGTTTGGCCCGTGCAGTATAAGACAGGGCCCTCCTGAATGGTATGAGACTCGCACACAGGACAATGGGTTGGTGAAATAAAAGGCTCCGACCGTTGCTCCCCTGGCACCTCAACTCGTTCGACGATATCCGGAATGACATCCCCTGCCCGCTCTACCTTGACCGTATCACCCACGCGGACATCTTTTCTGGCCACTTCCTCCACATTATGTAACGAGGCGCGGCTCACAGTGACGCCACCAATATCGACCGGGTCCAGCAACGCAATGGGTGTGAGCGCACCAGTCCGTCCAACGGAGACGGCAATGGCACGTACCTTCGTGAGTTCTTTTCGGGCAGGAAATTTATACGCAATAGCCCATCGAGGACTTCGTGATTTTTCACCGAGTTGCTTTTGCCAATGGAATTGATTCACCTTAATGACAATGCCATCAATTTCAAATAGAAGACGGTCTCGTGTTTCGCCCATCTCCCGATGAAAATCCATGGCCTCTATGATCGTGCGACAATCCCGACGAAATGGTGGAGTTGGAAGCCCCCAGGCGCTGAGATATGAAACCGCCTCAAACTGTGTTGTCGCCCTTCCCTCCTCACTCAGTAGGTCATAACAAATGAGGGTCAATGGTCGTTTGGCCGTCAATTTGGGATCCAGTTGTCGCAGCGCGCCGGAAGCCGCATTGCGAGGATTGGCAAAGGTGTCTTCCCCCAATTCGGTTAATCGTCGATTGAGTTGATGAAAATCAGGAAGCCGAATAAACACCTCGCCGCGCACCACGACATGACTGGGAAATCCTGTCCCTGCTTTTAATCGTAAGGGCAAGGTCCGAATCGTACGAAGATTGTGCGTCACATCCTCTCCGATTGTCCCATCCCCCCTGGTCGCCCCGCGCACAAACACGCCTTGGTCATAGGTCAGCTCAACTGAAAGCCCATCAAACTTCGGCTCTGCTGAATATCCGACATCGGCTTCTTCCAATTCCCGGCGGACGCGCTCGTCAAATGCACGCACGCTCTCTTCTGTCATTTCAGAGTCAAGGCTTAAGAGCGGAAACTCATGCTGAACCTTTTGAAATTGCGGAAGCGGTGCTCCTCCCACGCGTTGGGTTGGAGAATCTGCAGTAATGAGGTCGGGGAATTGTTGTTCGAGTTGCTGAAGATCCTTAAAAAGCTTGTCATATTCCGCGTCAGAGATTTCAGGCCGGCTGTGCACATAATACAACTCATCATGTCGACGAATCGCTTGACGAAGCTCTTCAAGTTTGTGTTGAGCAGAAGCCACAGAAGGCCACGAGTCTAGAGTGGAATGAACATGGTGCTATTCACGAATAAATCGAGTCGCATAACTTCGAATCTCATGTCCGTTTAATACATGAAATTGACGTAGGCGAGCAACTGTCTGCCCGGAAAAACGATGCAACGGGAGGGGCACAAGTTTTCGACCAAATCGCCGGGCAATATTGCGCCATGCGGCTTTGAGCGGAACTGGAGAGACGACCGCAACATGCTGTTCCTGTGAATGGGCACAGGCTCCTGCCAACAGGCGTTCTTCTAATGTCGTGGCAAAATTAAAGAAAGGATTTTCCCAAATGTCTGGGATGGGTCGCGGTGGGTACAAAAACATCGTTCCCCCATATCGCGCCTGGCCAATCCCTGGACCGACCATCTGGGTTGAAAAGGGTGTGGCATAAAAGCATAAGGTTGACTCTTCTTGGTGCTCGGCAAACCACGTCGTTCGCCAGGTATAGATATTTGGATCTGCCGGAACCTCAAAGAGAAACACGAGGACTTCAATTTTTCCTCTTGCAGGAGGGGTCACTTTCACTTGGAGATCGCAGAGGGAACGTTGGGGTTTGATCGCCCATTGCCGGAGCGTCTCTCGAAGGTCTATGCCATCTTCTAACGAGGTCCTGAAAGTTTCGACTTTTGCCAAATTCGCACTCAACGCCTGTTGACTCTGTTGCCGAACATGGGAGGCAAACGATTCAATACGGACATCTTCTGGCGGCCAGGAACATTGCCGAAAAGGATTCCACCGATGCGCCCACGATTGCTTTTGAGGGATAGCCGGCTTCGGACGTAGCTTCAGGCTCCGCCACATCTGTGGGTCCCCTTGTAATCGATTCTTGGCTTGCGAGATTTCGCCTTCTGGATCCTGGAGAGCTCCCATGCCCATGGTCGCTGCCGGCTTGATAGTCAATTGTGACGAGTCGGGTTGATAGTCATAGGTCTTTGCCGTTTCTAAGACCGTTAGGGCAAACGCATCGCCGGCCATTTGTTGGGCGGCATGCACGAGCGTATACAAATCAGGCTTCAGCCGATGTTCGAGGAGCGTTCGATTCCGGACGTAGTGAAAATACCGCTGTAAGAGTTGGGGCGTAATCCAATTGGCTTCCTGCACCACGGAAGAAGGTCGAGATGCCAACCATCGAGCGCGTGCTTCTAGCACAAGTTCTTTCATGCCATCGATGGAGAGATGGGTGTCGGAACGGGCCTCTGCCCTCCGCTGTTCGTACAATTGGGTGACGAAGGGTAACTCGCCGAGCAGGAAATAGAGTGAGGTCCGTTCGACGTTCCACGACGCAGGACGTTGGTGGCCGTGTTCCGGAGTCACATAGGGCATACGATCATGATAGGCTTGCCGAACCCATGGCCAATCGATCAACGGACACAGGCACACAATTTTTCGATAATCCAATTCCAATTCGTGTAAGCGAAAGGCCATCCATGCAATGCGGGCCTGTCGTTGACTCTCTGGTTCGGGCACAGGCAAAAATGGAATGGCGGCTGAGGAAAAGCTGCTGTGTGGGACTGACTTCAGCACATAGGGATCAGGGCCGACCCACGGCGTTGGCTGGAAAGCCGCAACCTCGCGATCAATATAGGCACGGGCGATACCTTCTCCCATGGCCACCCGAATGCCCATGATCACGGGTTGGCAAGGGTCTATTGGCACATAAGAACAACTCGACGCGTCTTCGCTTGCCTGTTCAGGACAGACAACTAGACTAATGACGGGAAGGGTGGCGACTCCTTCTTCTACAAGGCTTTCAACCGAGGGTGGAAGTGGCAGGGCTAGACAATCGATTTCCTGTGACACCATAAGGTCTCGAACCGTCTGCGCCATATCTCCGCTGGCATGGACGATAGGCAAGACCTGAATCTGAGGAGAGAGAGTGAAAATCGATTCAGATTGAGAGTCTGGCACAGACATGGAGTGTTTCGTTTAAATGTAATCAATCCACATTTGTCAGGAAATCGCAATTGAGCGCAACCGGCCCTTTGACCAGAACCAGATGTTACTGATCAGGATGCAAGGGCGAGTCTTCTTCGAAAAAGAAATCGCCAAGACCTTGTGGGAGTCCTTGCCCACCTAACGCATGAGACCGACGCTTGGCTAAACCATCCAAATCCAAGGCCTCTTTCCCCAAAACAGTAATTAACGCTTCACGCCACGCGGGATCTCTGGCTAACGGATGTTGTGGATCTTGGGCCATCCGCTTCAGGGCATATTGAACCATATGAATGCCATCGCGAACTGAAAATGAGAGATCGAGTTGATGCGCCTTTTGCAAAAACTCGACGGTGAGGTTCAAAAGATCCGCAGGCGCAAAAGGAAGATGGTATTGCAAAATGGCCAACTCATGATCTTTGGAAGGAAATTCTACTTTTAAGGTGGGCTGCAACCGTGACAAGATATAATCAGGCACTTCATACGTGGAAGCATCTTCATTCATCGTGACGCAACAGCGAAATCCATCATGAGCCGCGATTTGGACGCCAGCCACCACGGAATCAACGATTCGTCGATGATCGAGCAACGACGCCAGCGACGCCCAGCTCTTTTCATTCATCCGATTGCCTTCATCCAGTAGGCAAATATTTCCGGTGAGCATGGCCGTGACTAACGGCGACGCTTGATAAAGAATGCTTCCACTTTCTGCAATCACCGGTGAGACGAGTAAATCTTCTGGTCGCGTATCCGCCGTACATTGATAGATATAGAGTTCTTGCTTTCGTTCTTGGGTCGCCGCCATGGCCAACGTGGTCTTTCCGACACCGGGCTGGCCGACAATACGTGGGGAGAGGGGTGAATCTTTTTCATCGATCACCAACCAACAGGCGAGCAATTGGCGTAAAATTTCATGATCGCCAATCCATTGCTGTCGCAGGGTGATCGGTCGAGCTAACCGAAGCGAAACCTGGCCGATCTGATACGTATCTGGATTCGTGGAGGAGGAGGAAGGATTCGACATCGTGACTGGCAAACTATCACACCATTTTTTTGAGGGTCAATGAAGGAAGGATGGGTGTTCTAGACTTTTGCCGGAATTGATTAACTAGTGGTTTGACATTACCCTGATTCCGAATTATTGTGTAGAGGAAAATTATTGGATGCCTTCTGTATCAACCCTTTCTGATCTAGCTAAATTTCCATTTCGGCAGAAGGGATACACATGAAACTCAATGGAGGAGGAATGCGCAACATGACGCAATCAATGTTTAGGGGAGTGCAGGTAGATCCCCACCCATCAACTGGGTTTTCCTACCTGAAAATTATGGCGAGCCTGCTCGTCTGTAGTGGCTTGTTGACCGGGTGTGTCAGCACAGAAAAATACGAAGCCGAAAAAGCGCGGGCCTTAAATTTCCAACGGCTGTTGGCGCAAGAAGAAAAACGAACGGGCGAACTGAATGTTAAATACCAGGATACCCAACGACAGGTCGGTTCACTTGAATCACAAAATCGTGATGTGAACGCTGAGTTAGAGGCACTTCGGGACCAACTTAACCGTTCCCATGATGAACTTTCCAGGGTTCGTGATGGAGGCATGGCTAAAGTCGACGGCCATAAGATGTCTGAACCATCCATTTCAGAATTTGGGTTGGATGACCTTGACTTCAAAGACTCAGATCTGGCGAGGCTTGAATCTGATCTGGACATGGGCCACGATGCCCCCTTGGAGTCCATGGTTGAGTCATCCAGTATGGCCATGAGCGGTGGCGGTTCTCATACGGTCACCAAAGGCGAGACCCTTTATCGTCTTTCCAAGCAATACGGCGTCTCGGTCGCTGACCTCAAAGCCTGGAACCACTTAGACGGCAACACTATCCACGTGGGCCAAGAAATCGTCGTCAGCAAATAGTCGCTCCTTTTCCATTTTCTAGGTCAACAATCAAGACGAGAATCCGTGGGGAATGCTCCTTTCGGATTCTCGTCTTTTTTTGTGTGTTGCCTCCCTTCCCAACCGTAGGTTCGTTGACACCCTATAGGGCGTATGTTACCGTCGAAATCATGAAAAATGCTTATTATTCAGTGGGTTTTGAAGAATTCTGCGGTTTGGCCGACCAAGGAAATTTAGTCCCCATTTACCGAGAAATTTTGGCGGATTTTGATACCCCCGTCTCCGCATTCTCCAAAATCAATTCGGGTTCCCATGCCTTTTTATTCGAAAGCATTGAAGGGGGCGAAAATTGGGCCAGGTATTCCTTTCTGGGCAGTCATCCCTCCATGGTTTTTTGGGAGGATCAGGGGGAAGTCATCACACAACAGGGTCGCAAGCAGTCGCGTGTGCCCTTAAAGCCCAACCCCCTAGATCATATTCAGGAAGTCATGGCGGCATATCGACCGGTTTCCGTCCCGGGGTTGCCCCGGTTTGTGGGAGGCGCTGTCGGATTTTTAGCCTATGATGTTGTGCGATCGTTTGAAGTCATTCCGGAATATCCAAAAGACACGCTTAAGACCCCGCTGTTTGCCTTTTGCATCACAGACACGCTCCTGATTTTTGATAATATCGCCCATACCATCAAAGTCGTCGCCAATGCCCATATTGTGTCAACAAAAAAAACAGAGCTGCGGCAGACCTATCAAAAGGCCATTGGTCAGATAGAAACCATCATTGCCAAATTGCATAAATCTCCACGCCGGCCAACGTCTCCCAAACCCCGTACGCCGCTCAAGTTCAATTCCAATATGACCGCACCTGAGTTTGAAAAGATGGTACTTCGGACCAAAGAATACATCCAGGCCGGAGATATCATTCAAGGGGTGATGTCTCAACGGTGGCAGACCACGATTCGAACCAATCCA
>Ga0224506_10002069_pt1 | contig 13942 bp, 12 predicted proteins | sample SF_Jan12_sed_USG_2_FD_169108 | JGI IMG/M metagenome (GOLD analysis project Ga0224506, IMG submission 169108) | Sediment microbial communities from San Francisco Bay, California, United States - SF_Jan12_sed_USGS_8_1 | ecosystem: Environmental > Aquatic > Marine > Sediment | place: USA... | reverse complement strand
AGGATCTTCGGGTGAGGTAATCGGCCCGATTTCATGACGAATTGCGTTGGTTAACTGGGTTGCGTTAATGCGCACATGGGTCTGGGCAAAGGCGAGACCGAAATTGGCCATTTCCGCCCTAAGCACGGCAAACATTACTGATTGCGCATTACCTTTGGCCGCTTCAGTGCCAAGCATTTCAATTATTTCGCCTAGTGATACTAACCTGTGTTCAACATTTTTGACTAAATGGCGGGAAAAGTTTCCAACCTTGTCGGTGCTGTTAGGGTCATCTTTTAGTCGATCCATATCAGCGGATAAAATATTTATCTGCTCTTCAAGTAATTTTTTAATCTTAGCAATGTTTTCGTTTGTGCTCAGGTCTGCAGAACCGTGAGCTTCAATTTTTGAAAGACTTTCGAGATAATCTTCAAGCGCAAGTTTTTCTAGGTACATGCGTGCCGATAATGTATCGGACCAACCAATATCTGAACGACCATCAAGATCATACCCCACCCAACTTGCAACACTAAGCAATCGTGGCTTTAAAAGCTGCCAATCATTCGGATAAATTTCAGCCGCAACATCAAATACAACATGGTAAACCTTGCGTATGGCGCGCCTTATATTGGCTATGGCCATAAGTGCGAATTCTTGTTCATCACCAAGTGTTATTGCCCCACCTGCACTTTCGGAATTTTCGGAAATACTTTTGGCCAACGCCATAAGATCATCGTGTGAAAGGGCGTCACCTTTGTGGTCACAACCAGTTGCAAGTGCAGCAAGAGTTTTTGTCAATTCTTGTGATATTGAAAATGTAGGATGAGCAGTTATTACAATGCCAAATACTTCGCGCTCGGCCACAGCGCGAAACTGATCAAATGGAATTGTTTTTCCATCTTTGCTTTGCGCTAGCCTTCTAAATAATTTACTTAGAATTTTTTCATTTTCCTCTACCGCGCATTCGCCAACATATTCGCGAAGTTTTTGCACACGATAAAAAAAAGCATCCATAGTTAACAAGCGAACAAGCTCTTCCAATCCGGAAAGGTCAACTCGTTCTTCTTGCACCATATTTGAAATGTAAAATGCCAGTCGGCGAACAGGGGACTGAAGGTGGTTTTCTTCGGCTTCTTTTTCATAGCCTTTTAAAGCTATGGAAAGTTCATCGCGCAACGCACAGGCGTTAGGCAACAGGGATTTTTCGGCACCCAGAAACTCTGCGGGCGAAACCGCGTCCGTCTTTGGCATTGTTGTTCCTATATAACCAACTTGTTCCAAACCCCCCGCAAGCTACTGCAAGCAGGGGAACACTATTGGGGAGGACACGCAGGGTTTGTAGTATATCAGGGCATTATTTGCAATTGGCAGACAAAAAAACCTTATTTTGCGCTTATATCGTGGACAAAGCGGGCAAATATATCTTCGGTTGCCTTTTCCACCGCAGTAATTACCGAGCCGACTGAATTATTATTAGCCTCTACCTTTGATTCGTATTCATTTAGCACCAAAAGCTCGCCATCGGAATTACGCCTAAGGCCAATTTCAAACGAAGCCACACCTGTATATTTTTTGCCGGTATATATTTCCAACCGCTTGATGCGGCCCAAAACTGAATAATCAGATGATACGCGCATTTCCGGGGTCACAACCCTGTTTGCAATACCAGCAGCACGGAGATAGCTGACAAGGGAATCCTTGATAAGCGTTGGCGGGGCTTCAATCCAGAAATGATAGTGATATTCGCTTACTGAATTGGGGTTAGCATCACTGCTATAAAGAATTGGTCGATTGGAAACGGAGCCATCGGCAACAAAACGCGCAACCTCAACCGTTGCGTCTTGCAAAATACCGCCTTGTTGGCTGGTCTCAGGCTGCGGCGCAAGACGGTAAAAATTATCTTGCGGTACGCTTTGTGCAGTAGCACATGCATTCAACGCAACTAACGAAGTTAACGAAACAGCGATAGTCATTGCTGATAATGTTTTTTTCATACTTTTATACATTTTTCTGTCCTTCAAAACATTAGCCGGTAAAAGCCATTATTGTCCTGGCCCTTGTTTAGATGGCGTGGATCCGGAAAGAAGAAGGCTTGGGTTTTGCCTTATTTCACGACTAAATTCGAACATGTTACGTGCCGTTCCTTCAAGGTTTTGATTAACCGCATCAACATGACGGGCCAGTGAATCTGCTACGTGCTTAAGATCGGAAATTGATTGGCGCACTTGGCTGCGATTTTCACCTACCATTGAACCAGTGACATCAAGCAGTTTATCAAGTTTAGCTTGGGTTTCGCCCAAATCTTTTGCCAACGTTGCAAAACCTGCGGTTCCATCGTCAATGTTTTTAGCAATGCGTGGCGCACGCTCAGAAAGATCGTCGGCCAGCGCTGCAAATTTCTTTACCATCCGTTCGCCGTCTTCGTTCATCAACACGCCAACCGTATCCACCGTTGCGGCAAATGAATCGGCTGTACGGTTTATGGTTGCCAGTAACGGACGAATATCGTTTTCGGCAATACTGCTAACCTCGCCCGCCATGTCTGACATTACGGAAAATAAATCGGCCGCCTCACGCCCGGCGACCTGCGCGCCGGGTTTTAATGCGGTTGCTGATTTGCCCGCATCAATATTGATAGAAATAGAAGAAAGAAGACCAGCCGCACCAATGCGTGCGACTGAATCGCTTGGGATTTGCCATCCTTCGGTTACTTCAAAATCTACTTTGAATTTCATTGCCCCACCTTCAACGATGGGTATTACTTCTTCAACCTGACCGACCGGGTAACCTTCATAAAAAACCTGAGTCCCAAACTTGACCCCGGTAACATTACTGTAAACGGAAAAATATTTATCCGTGGCCCCGGTTTGCCCGGTAAGTGTGGCAACCGCAATAATTACGCCTACTAGGGCAGCAATAACAAAGCCACCAACTGCAACGTAGTTCATTTTTGGCGTGTTCATGCCAATCTCCCTTTTACATCTTCCCCGGTAAGTCTCTTCATATATTCATCCGGGTCAATGGTTTGATCTTCCGAACGACGATTTAATAAGTTTTGTATACGTTCAGATGGATGGCTGCGAATTTCCTCGACAGTTCCTTGAAATAAAATATCACCCCGGTCCAGCATGGTAATTCGGTCTGCTATTTTGAACGCACTTTCCAGTTCATGGGTAACCACAACGATTGTCATGCCCATTGCTTCGCGTAATGTAAGTATAAGGTCATCAAGCGCACTTGACACCACCGGATCAAGGCCGGCTGACGGTTCATCAAAAAATAATATTTTTGGATCCATCACAATGGCGCGGGCCACGGCGGCACGTTTTATCATACCGCCCGAAAGTTCTGATGGCATAAGGTTTTCAAATCCGGCAAGGCTTACAACTTCAAGCTTCATGCGCGCCATAATTTCCATGGTTTTGCGATCAAGTTTTGTGTGTTCATAAAGTGGCAGCATTATATTTTCGCCAACCGTCATTGAGCTAAATAGTGCGCCACCCTGAAACGCGACACCCAATTTTTTGCGCATATTGAAAAAATCTTTTTTGGAAATTGTTCCAATATCATGGCCAAGAATGTTGATGGTGCCCGATGTTTGTTTTTCCAGTGCCATCAAATAGCGCAGCAAGGTTGATTTACCCGAACCAGAACCGCCCATGATAACCATGATTTCGCCTTCACGAATATCAAGGCTTACATCATTGAGAATTCTTCGTGTTCCATAATAGGTAACAAGATTCCTAACCTCGATCACGTTGCCGGGCGTGATTGCTGGTGCATTTTCGTTTTTTTGCTTTGTTGCTGCCATTTGCATTTACCCCACGACCTATCTTGTGACCATGAAAGCAAAAAGCATATCGGTAACCACCAATGCGGAAATACAGTGAACAACCGCACGGGTTGTTGCCTTGCCGACACCTTCGGCACCACCTTTGACCATAAAGCCATTAAGAACACCGATGAGGGCTATAAGTACGGCAAAGATGACGCTTTTGCCCAGACCGTGCATTAGGTCGTCAACCGAAAGTATATCTATGGTTTGGTCTATATAAGCGGCCATTGAAATATCCAACGCAACGCCAACATATACGCCCGCAGCCCAAAGCCCGACCACATCGCCAAAAAATGTAAGTGCCGGAACCATTATCAAGCACCCCAACAATGCCGGAACGACCAAAAAGCGAACGGGGTTTATTCCCATTACTTCTAAAGCATCAATTTCTTGGCTTATTTTCATGGTTCCAAGACGTGCCGCCAAGGCTGAGCCCGACCTGCCAGCAACTAAAATTCCGGTTATCAACGGACCAAATTCGCGCACCATAGAAAACGCGATACCAATAACAACACGGCTTTCGGCGCCAAATATTCTAAGTGTATAAATGCCTTGTATTGCCAACATTATACCAATGGTACCAGCCATCATACCAACTATGGGAATGGCACGAATTCCGATTTCCATCATTTCGCTAAATACAGAGGCAACCCGCACTGGTTGTTTGAGGTTTGGCCCCATAACTAACCAGTAAATACTGTCAAATAGCATTACCCCATAGCGACCAACTTCCTCAAGCATACCAACTGCTGAACGCCCTACGCGGTCAAAAAATTTAGCTGATGTTTTTTGTTGAATTTCGTTAGTCATAATAGATGTCAATTTCCGCCGTTCGCTATAATTGCATTTTCCAGCGTATCATGAATAACAAACACACCATCAAGACGTGCCAGCTTCAGCACCCTAAGCGGAGCTTCACCGATAGCGGCTAAGGAAAATCCTAAATTTTTAGACCGTGCGGTTTGAAATGCCTCAACCAGCGAGGCAACACCAGAACTGTCTATGTAACTAACACCAGACATTTCAATTACCAGCGGTCTTTTATTTGCAATCAAACCAAGCAGCTCGCCCCTTAGCTTAGGCGATGTCTGTAAATCTATTTCACCGCTAAGCGTAGCTACGCTAACGCCTGATGTTTCTGAAATTTTTATTTCCATTCCTTACCCCCTGAACACTGGACAATTTTTTAAACTATTTTAGCCGTAATCAGATTTTCTGATTTTTTTACTGTCTCTATTTCATTTTATTTCAATGACTTGGTAAGCACCAAAATGTTTCCTTTATTGTCTTCTAGGCCGTCATTTGGAACTTTAAACTCAACCTCGTCCATTACTTCTTTTATAAAGTGGGTTCCAAGTCCACCTGGGCGTAAATCGTCAAGGTCACGAGGGCGTACCTTTTGGAGGTCAACCCTTTGGGCAAAGTCGCGAATTTCAATTATAAGCGATTGTGCATTACGGGATATGTTTAAAATGATATTGCCATCATTAACACCGCCATAAGCGTGCCTGATAACGTTCTGGCAAGCCTCGTCAACTGCCAGCACTACATCTTGTATCGTATCCTTGCCTAAACCACAATTGCCCGAGGCGCTTTCTATTGCACGGCGTATAAGTTTCAAACTTTCCGCCACTGCCGGAACTGAAATCTTGGCTATTTCACCTTCCCCATTGGGCGCATCAGGATTTGACTCCCCGTTGCTTTTGTCGCCATGCATGGATTTTTTTGCATTTGTGTTTATTTGTTTGCGTTTAATAAATGCCGCACCGTCATCAATAACTAAAATTGTTACGTCGTCGCGAAGTATGCTTGACCCCTCTTTAATGTGTTTGGCAACGGCTGCTATACGCGCACCCGGTGCCATATTTTTTCCATCCCTTATAAACTTAATAAACCCTTCGGCACCCAATTCTTTTTCGCCGATATACCCTTCGGTCACCCCATCGGTAAAAACATAAAACGCCCCACCATCAAGATTTATGATTGTTTCTTCAGGAGTTTTTCCCATTCCAATATCGGGCAAAATACCAACTGGCGGCATCCCCGCAGTAAATGATTGCACCGTATCATCGCTACGAAGAAGAATTGGCGGCTCGTGCCCAGCGTTGGCAATACGGACAGTTCCTGCTTCTGGGTCATAAACCCCAATAAGCATAGTAACAAACATTCCGCGCGCCGCAGTTTCAACGACTTCTGCGTTTATTCTTGAAATCAAATTACCAGGATATGGGGCTTCCTTTCCTAAACAGCGAAACAGGCTGGCGGTTTTGGCCATCAACAATGCGGCGTTCATTCCCTTGCCCGATACATCGGCTAAGGTAAAACAAGTGCGCCCGTCTTGCAGTTCAAAGAAATCATAAAAATCACCAGAAACCACTCTTGCGGCTAAGTTTACACCCGCTACCGGGCTATCTGAATCACCATCAAGTGGAAGAAGGCTTTTTTGTATTTCTGCAGCCAGCTCCAATTCGCGAGCCATTTTTTCCTTTTCCACAAGCTCAATGGCCATGCGCGCATTCAAGATTGCTAGGCTCGCCGATGCTGCTAGCGTTTCAAGCAGTTTAAGGTCTTCGTTGTTAAAAAGATTATCGCCGCCATGTTTGTTGACCATTTCGATTGCGCCAATTTTTTCATCCTTGATTGCAAGCGACGCACAAAGGATTGATCGGGTGGTGAATCCGCTTTTTTGATCAACTGTATTATTAAAAGACAGATCCTTAGATACGTCGCGAACTATTTCCGCAACCCCGGTGCTTACCACGCGCCCAACAATGCCTTCGGTTGCATTGATTGTTAGGCCGGAAATATCAACCGGGCCGAAACTGGCGTGACAAACAAGCTTGTCACCATTGTCATTCAAAAGAAAAAGTGCTCCGCCCTCGGCGTTTAACATGGCCGATATGCGCTCAAGGCCAGTAGAAAAAATAGATTCTATATCCCCAGATGCGGCAAAATCACGCCCCATGGATGCGAGAATCTCTAGCTGTCTTGTGCTTTCTGTTTCACTGGCTGTTTCACAGGTCAATTATTCGCCCCCCTTTAAGGATTCTGGCTCAATATGACCCAATAGGTCAATTTCCCATAAAAATCTGTAAATGCAAATAATGTAATATAAACAAAGTGATCATCGATATTTTTGGCTATATTCGTAGATAAAAAAGACTATTTTTTCAATGATGGTCCCATTATTCAACAACCAAAGGCAATAATTGGGATTATTCTAATAAGCAAAGACCATTGCCAATCCACTGAAAACCGCCCGTTTCACAAGCGTTTCAGGGGATAACTAGATTGACACCCAAGCTGCTACATAATATTGAGAGTACGGCGTTGACTTAAATCAATTTTAGTTAGGGCCGCAGCATTTGCCTATGCGGGGGGGTCTCGTAAAGGCAATTATCAACATTCACCCAATCATGGGGAGGGACAATGACAACAGACGCACACGCATCCGCGCATGCACACGCTCATCACTGGGAGTGGAGCTGGGCACCAATGGCCGTAGTTGCAGGAACTTTTTTTCTTCTGCCTATCACTTTTGCTGCCTTCTTCGTTTATGATAATTCCATGGCTACTGCTATTGCAGGCGGTCTTGGTGTTGTTTTGGTACTCGCAGGCGTAGCCAAATGGGTAGACGAAGGCCTTACACAGGTACCACTTATTGCCAACGTATCGACCATCGGTCTTCCGATATTTATCGTTTCAGAAATTTTCATCTTCCTTTCGCTGTTTGCCAGCTACTGGATGATGCGCCTTGGCGTTACATCATGGCCACCTGAAGGAACACCGGAAATCAGCAAGATTATCCCGTTGGTTATGACGGTAATCCTTGTTACATCTTCATTCACCATTCATATAGGTGAAGAAAAGCTTGAACACGGTGATCGTTCTGGTTTTAACAAATGGCTTATAATCACTATTGTTTTAGGTACTTTGTTCCTTGGCTTGTCCATGTATGAATACAACCACCTAATCCATCTAGATTTTGTTCCGTCTACAAACATCTATTCCACTGCGTTTTATTCAATTACCGGTTTCCATGCTTCGCATGTGTTCATCGGTCTTGCGGTGTTTATAGCAGTGCTAATCCCATCGTTGGGCGGTCGCACAAATAAAGCGTTTGTAACGTGTGCTTCTGTTTACTGGCACTTTGTTGACATCATCTGGTTCTTCGTCGCTTCCCAGTTGTATTTCTGGTAGGGCGCGGAATTAAGGTTGGTTAATTCAATGTCATTTATAAAAACCGTAATAGTAGGTTCCCTCCTCATCTGGGCTGTTGCCACACCGGCAGCGGCCCAGTACGGCGGTCCTGTTCCGGTTTCTGACATTGACCCAGCTGTTTTCCAGATTGATGAAACCAAATTTTTAGGCAAGAAAGTCTTGGCCGACTTGCCTTTGGTTGATGCTGCGGGCAAGGAATTTACCCTTGCACAAAAGCTAGACAGGCCAACAGTTTTGGTTCTTTCTTATTTCACCTGTGATGGAAGTTGTTCCATCATTAATCAGGATCTAAAGGCACAACTCGAAGACATAAAGGACATGAGCCCGGGTAAGGATTTTAACATCGTTACCTTGTCGTTTGATAAAAACGATAACTCTGAAACCCTTAATATCTTCAAGAAAAATCTAAAAATGCCTGAAGTAATGGAAAAAGGATGGACCTTTGGCACGTTCAAAAATCCGGACGATATAAAACTATTTACTGATAATATTGGTTTTACATTTTTTTGGTCACCCCAGGATCGAGCATTTTTCCATCCCGGGGCTTTTATGTTCCTGACGCCCAATGAAGGTCGTCTGGCGCGTGTTCTTTATGCCCTTAGTTCGGGCTCTAAAGACGTAAAACTTGCAGTACTCGATGCTAAGGGGGGTAATTTCAGGCCCAGTGAGATCATCGATTACGCCGTAAGTCTTTGTTACAGCTACAACTACAAGGAAGGTAAATATACTTACAACATTCCTATGTTTGTTGGCGCTGGTTCGTTGACCCTTGGGGTCACGTCATTTGCTGTATCCGTCTTGGTATTTCGCCGGCGGAGGAGAATGAGGGAGGTCCATTCATGAGATTATTAACAGCTACTTTAACTATGGCGGCAACCGTGTTGCTAGCCACTCAGGCATCGGCAGAGGGTGCTCTGGCAAATCCGCCTGAATCTTGGGAACATCTCTGGGCAGAGGTGATGATTGATTTGTATGTAATCGGGGGCATCTTTGGTGCCGCTGCTATTTATATGCTTTTTAAGTTCAAGGCCAAAAGCCCGGATCAGGTTGGCACTGCCAAACCACTTAGCGCGGTGCAGGCAATTTCTTGGGTTCTTATTCCGGCTGCCATTTTCATGGCTGATGACTTTTTTCTTGCCGCTAATGGCTGGACTGTCTGGAACGAATATCGTCGTGTTCCAGAAAATGCCATGGAAGTAAAAGTCACCGGTTACCAGTGGTACTGGGAATTTGAATACGAAGATGGCACCGTAACAGAAGATCTGGTTGTGCCTGTTGGCCAGCCAGTTGTTCTACGCATGACATCCGAAGACGTTATTCATGACTTCGGTCTGCCCTACTACCGCGTAAAAGAAGACGTCATGCCTGGTCGCATTACTTACATCTGGATTAACCCAGCTGAAGCAAATGAATCCTTTGTTCAGTGCGCTGAATATTGCGGAGCAGATCATTCAAACATGTGGACTTCGGTTCGTGCCGTACCGCAAGAAGAATTTGATGCTTGGCTAAGCGCAAGCGCTGATGACCCAACGTTTGATATTGGTGAATGGCGTACAAGTTGGACAGAGCAACAAACATCTCAAGGGATAGCATCACGCTAAGGTTTGGTGTCGAGCTTAGAAGGAGAAAAGTAAAATGAATACACCTAGTGCAACCGCAGGACACGCTGCGACACCAGCTTGGAAGGAGTGGTTATTTACCACCGACCACAAGCGTATTGGTGTTTTGTATCTTGTTGGCTCAATGGCGGCGTTTGGCGTTGCTGGGCTGATGGCGCTTATCATTCGTCTAGAACAGATGAACGTAGGCATGCAGTACATCACGTCGGGAACCCAATACAACGGCTTCCTTTATTTTCACGGGGCCGCAATGATTTTGGCGTTCCTTATTCCGGGCCTTACGGGCTTTGCCGCAAACTATTTCCTGCCACTGATGATCGGTGCCAGGGACGTGGCATTCCCGCGCATCAATGCCTTTAGCGTATGGTTGTTCTATTTCGCCATCGTTCTAGCTTTGCTGTCGTTTGTTATTCCGGATGCTCCGGATATCATGTGGACCGGTTATCCGCCGTATTCCATTACCACGGCTGGTAACACATCGTTTTATGTGTTTACCGTTCACCTGCTGGGCTTCTCGTCCATTCTTGGTGCGGTTAACTTCCTAGTGACCGTTATTTACATGCGGGCACCGGGCATGGGCTGGAACCAGTTGAACATGTTCACCTGGACCACAGTTGCCGCATTTGTTCTACAGCTTATTTTCATTCCGGTGCTTGCCGCCGCTGTGACCTTGTTGCTGTTTGACAAATACCTTGGCACCCATTTTTACGATCCAAGTGCTGGTGGTGACGTATTGCTGTATCAAAACCTTTTCTGGTTTTACTCGCATCCAGCTGTTTACGTTATTTTCTTACCAGCTGTTGGCATTCTGTTTGAAATCCTTTCAACCATGGGCAAAAACGCGGTCTTTAACTACAAGGCCGCTGTTTATGGTGGTATCTGGGGTATCGTCGGTATTGCTGGCATCGTGTGGATCCATCACCTTTATGTAACCGGCATGCCAGATTGGCTTCGTCTTGGCCACATGGTCACGACCCTGCTTATTTCGGTTCCGGTTGGTATCCTCACCCTTTCCATGTGGGGAACGCTTTGGAAAGCAGCTATCACCTATAACACTGCAATGATGTATGCCGTTTCTTGTCTCTACCTAATTCTTTTGGGTGGCTTGACCGGTATTCCATTGGCATTGCCGTCACTGACGCTTCACCTTTCGGAAACGTCTTATGTGCACGCGCATTTCCATTTCATCATGGCATTGTTCTCGGCATTTGCCTTGTTTGGTGGCATTTACTACTGGTTCCCAAAAATGACCGGTCGTTATGCTGATGGTGCAGTTGCTACACTTAGCTTCTGGTGCAACTTCATCGGTGTTAACGTGACCTTCTGGCCACTGTTCATCATCGGTGTTGAAGGCATGCCTCGTCGTTATTGGGATTATCAAATGTTCCCACAATTCGAGAGCTATCATCACATTGCCACCTATGGTGCGTTCATAGTTGGTTTTGGAATGCTTTTGCAGTTTGGTAACTTTATCTACTCTGCAGTAGCAGGCAAAAAAGCACCGCTTAATCCTTGGAACTCACAGTCCTTGGAATGGACCCACACTCAGTCCCCTCCGGGACCGGGCAACTTCATTGATGATGTTGTAGTGGATGAAAACTGGTCACCTTATAACTACAGTAAATAAGGGTTAAGTTTTCAAACAAATATCGCTGAAAGCGGGGATCGGAAACGATCCCCGCTTTTTGTTGGCTTTTTTATTGGCCTAAATCTAGGCCTTTCCTTGCCTAAGCTGGGCCCAAGGGTTATACATCAAACACAAAATACATCACCCAAAAATGGGCCCAAGGGAGGGACCGATGGAAGATCAAAAAAACGAACCGATAGACAACCCGCAAGACAGCGGCAATAAAAACCGGGGTATAAGCCTAAGCGGAAGAAAAATTTTTTTCACCTTATTATTATTGGTTGTTGTACTGACCATGTACATCGGCACTTATTATAAAATTGTCCATTATGGCCCCTGAGAAAATTCGGAATTTGTATTAATGATTGAATTGGGCACCATCCCCCACATAAATGCGGTCATCAATGCCATAACGGTAGTTGTGCTATTGGCTGCTAGATATTTTGCAAAAGCAGGTAATGAAAATGCCCACAAAAAAGCGATGATGGTTGCGTTTTCTTTATCGGCACTATTTTTGGGATTTTACCTGACTTATCATTTCAATTCACAATTAGCCAAATTTGGTGGCGAAGGAATTATCAGGTCGGTTTATTTCACCTTGCTGATAATTCATGTGATTGGCGCGGCGCTTATTGTTCCATTGGTACCAATTGCCGCGGTTCGCGGTATCAAGGCGCACAGCGGTGATGCGCTTATGCGTGAAAAACATAAAAAAATTGTTGCCATTACCTGGCCGCTTTGGACCTTCGTGGCATTTTCCGGAACGATTGTTTATTTAATGTCATTTCATATCTGGCCCTACCAGGGATAATATAAATTATGAAGCCCATGACACCGCTAATGGAAAGACTATCGCCTGCGCTTGACGATTACAGTGTGCGCAAAGGGCTTTACCAATGGATAGTACTGGGCATATCGGCCATTGCCATTGCTGGGGCATTTGCTCTTTTATTGGCGTTTTCCCGAATACCCGGCATACAAGATATTTTTCCATGGCCGCTGGATTTTTTCAAAAAAGGTCTGGTTGTCCACGTTGTATTTTCCTTTGTGGTTTTTTTCCTTTCTGTCTTTGCCGCCGTTGCCCATATTACTGCGGCGCGTCTTGGTAATGGACGGCCAAAGTTTCCTACATTCGCATATGGGGCATACCGTCTGACCATAGTTGCATTTGTATTTTTGTTTGTTCCGGCGTGGATGAACCGTGGCCAACCAATGTTAAATAATTACGTTCCGGTAATAACTGATCCGCTTTATTATATGGCGTTAATGGCGCTGGGTATTGCCATGGCGTTAATGGCGTTTCGGGTAATACTTAATTTCCCCATACGTAAAAAAAATCGTCCAAAAAAACACGGAATGGGATTAGATATTTTAACTCTTTCAGGTGTTGGTGCATCGGTTTTTTACCTGTTTGCTTTTGCCTACGTAATGATTGCATGGACACAACTGGGCAGTCCCGATGGCCCGCCTGACCACCAATACAACGAAGAACTTTTCTGGGCCGGCGGTCACGTCATGCAATTTGTAAACGTCGCCATTACAATCGGTGCATGGTTTGCGGTTGGTGCCGCAGTTTATGGCCGCGCACCGTTTAACCCCATGGTGGTTGTGGCATGCATTGGTGTTTTGGCCTTGGGCGTATTTATTACACCACTGTTTTTCATTATATGGGAAAGCTTCAGCGCCGGTTGGTTGCAAGCATTTAGCGACCTTCAATATATTTTTGCTTTTGCTACCCTGCCAGTGGCGCTGGTGGCGTTTATGGCGCTACCCGGATTGATAAAATCCGGATTCAAACCATGGCACAATCCAGGCGTTCTTGCCGTTACCCTTAGCCCCATTGTATTTGGTATGGGTGGGATTATGGGCCTATTTGTTGACGGCCATGATACCCGCACACCAGGGCACTATCACGCCATGATAGCAGGTGTAACGCTGGCTTTTATCGGCCTTTATTTCAGTATTTTCCTACCCCTCATAAGGCGACAAGTCGCCCAACGAAAACTGGCTTTTGCCACGGTGTGGATGTTTTTTATCGGCCAAGGAATTGCCGCAATCGGTCTTTTTATCGCAGGTGGCCATGGCACGGCGCGTAAGGTAGCTGGGGCAGAACAGGGCCTAAGTTCCATTGGCGCAAAAATAGGCATGGGGCTTAATGGCGGTGGCGGCCTTTTGGCCGTAATTGGCGGTGCTTTTTTTGTGTGGATTGTGGCCACAGCATTGCTGAAAAAACCAAGTTCAAGTAAAGAAACCATGGTATAAAATCGAACTGTATACCCGATTAAAAAAACCAAAGGATTAGCAGCCCGTGGCCGAAACAACTACCAAGCAAAACCAAGACAGCAATAATGGGGAATCTTATCGATTCCACGTTGCCGACTACGCCGCCTTGCTAAAACCACGCGTAATGTCGTTAGTGGTTTTCACTGCATTTACCGGAATGTTCTTGGCGCCTGAACATATTTCATTTTGGAAAGGCTTTATCGCAATTTCGTGTATAGCCATTGGTGCGGGCGCATCGGGCGCAATTAATATGTGGTATGACCGCGACATTGATCAACACATGGAACGCACCCAAAGGCGCCCCATCCCCGCTGGCAAGGTTGAGCCAAATCAAGCACTAGTATTTGGCGTAGTGCTTTCAATAATTTCCGTTGTTGT
>Ga0224506_10002068_pt1 | contig 13943 bp, 16 predicted proteins | sample SF_Jan12_sed_USG_2_FD_169108 | JGI IMG/M metagenome (GOLD analysis project Ga0224506, IMG submission 169108) | Sediment microbial communities from San Francisco Bay, California, United States - SF_Jan12_sed_USGS_8_1 | ecosystem: Environmental > Aquatic > Marine > Sediment | place: USA... | reverse complement strand
AAGCGAACTTGTGTGGGAAAAGCAGTAAATCCTCGTTTAGCCATGAAATGAATAAACTGGATAACACTTACGAAAATTACTGCATAGAATCCCTCGGTTATTCCAGACAAGCCAGCAATCATAGCGATAAGTGTAATAAACCAATACCACCAATCTAATGATTTCAATTCTATTTTAGGTTTCATGTATATCTGGTCATGTATGGGTAAAACGTGTAATTTTAGTCAAAGTGTCTTTAGTTATTATAAGAAGCAACACGTTTCTATTTATAATAATACTAAATATAACATAAGAAATTGAGTGCGGGTAAATTGTCTTCGACTTTATTTTAGCGGGTTTATAAAATCGATTAAAACGTAATTAAAAATAATGGTGGATAATATCTATCAGAGAAAACGCCAGATTAATTTGTTGTAACTGTAATGCTTGGTATTGTTTTGAATCAAATTTTATACTGATATTGCTGGTATTATATAGAAATAAATCAACCTGTTATTTGAAAGCCTTTTTTATTGTTGGCGAGATTACTAGTTATGGCATTATAAAATGTGTGTTAGATTAATTGATCTTGGATGATGTGTGCTAATTACAAATATAAATAACCAATGGTTGCTTTTTTTTCTTTATTAACATTAGGGTTAGGTTTGATGTTTTCAACTAGAATAGCAATAAATAAATATTCATATTTTTATTGGTAGTTAATACAGTTTATTTTTGAGTGTCTTGGTGACACACTGATCTATTTATTAATTTTAGAAATCCACTTCAAAGTCCTGGTTGATTCCACTTTTAAACTCAAACAAGCCTGCCGTGCATTAGGCTGTCTGCGAATGCCGCGCTTAATAACCTGTCTAGGGTTTGGTGGTTTCAGAAAAAAAACACCCATATCAATATTTGTATATTAGAAAATTGACAGCCAAGCGCTTCAGTATTAATTTAAATTTATCGCTATTTACTGATATTAATTGTAGACCTCACTGGAATTTTATCATTTTATCTGGTGGGAAAACTACGAGAAAAAGATTTAATTTCCCGATGGTATGAGAATGGGCTTCTGTTGCAAAAGCAGCAAGATTTGCAGTATCAACACTGCACTGCACTGCATAGAATTAATAATATCTTAAATTGAAAATTATATATTTTCAAATACTCTTAATAATAATCACGGATACATATGAAGAACAAATTATTAAATCTTATTTATATATCATTAGTCAGTTTTTCATCCTATGCATCTGAACAAATAACCATTGAATCAGATCAGGACTCAACGCTGCTTTCAATAAATAAGATATCGGCAGAAATCAACAATATAAAGAATGATATTAAAACTGATGGTTCACACTACTCGTTACTTGTATCAACGAACTACAATGCTTCCGCCCCTCATGATCAAACCTGGGGAATGGATGGTACAGAAGGAAACTTTCTACTTGGCAACATCGGAGTTATCTTATTGCCAAATACATGGGATATCAGATTAAGTTACACTGGCATATTAAGTGACTATGTTGATAGGACAGGTTCGTTAACAAGTTATCTAAACAATTATCAGGTATATTTCTATGAACAAAAAGACAATCCTCTATCGATTGATCTATATTTCAAACCGCTACATGGCTCATTTGGTAAAATCGGTTTTGGTTATCTAAAACAGCAATTCACTTATTACGTTGGTCACGATCAGTGGGTTGACTATGCCGCAGTAGCGCCATTAATTACTTATCCCGATGCTTTAGATAATTCAGGAAATGTTTTACAGATCGGTGGCGGCGGCCTTGATTATGCTTTAGTTGCGTTCAACACTACGATCACAAGATATTATGTTACTTACGACTTTCATGAGGAAAAAAATATTCCTGATGGTTTTGGGCTGAAATATGAGTATGAAACATCTGACCGAGGCGTTCCAATTGCAGAACGCACTTTTGTTATCAATCCTGACGCAACCATACATAGAATAGGTTTTGGTATTTCGAAGACGGAGAAAGAGCTTACACCCGGTTTTAATCTCAAAAAACTTCTCTACAGTGCAGGTTTTGCCAAATTTGATTTTTTCAATCACGTAACTAATCAGGAACAAACATTCGAGGATGAACTAACGCGTTTTGAACTTGAAGTTGCCTATAGTGGAAAGATCGATCACGACAGTATTTTTTATACCAGTGTCGGGTTTAATGAAGAATCAAGTAATACTACACCTGACCACATCTGGGAATTAAATATAATACTAGGATTTTTATTCGAATAACTGTAAATGCGAACCTTCGCAGAAAAACACCTCTTCATTTGACTACTATAAAGACCAGTATAAGTCTATTCAATAGGATTTATCAGATCAGAGAGATGATCATGGCGTGTCCTCGTGGAGGGGTAGGGTGTCCTATTGATTTAAGAGACTGGTCTAATTGTTATAATTGGGGTACTTAGAATTTCAACCATTCTCTACCCTGCTTCTCACTAGCGAAAACTCCAAGAGACTCATGTATGGCCTTTGATAATATTTCCCATAGTTGTAGTGGCTTTGTAACTTTTATTATCTGGCATGAGTACAGCCCATCTTCCAGTTGATGCATTGTCCAGTTTTTCTACAAACGTCTTGAATCAAAACATATCTTGTGCGGAGTAGAGAATGGTTGCATTTCGAAAGTCTGAAATACCGTCCCACGTTGGATCATACTGAGGGAGGCTTACGAGAGAGCTGTCATCTTTACATAGATGTTCGAGATCTATTTTACCGTGATAATAAACGTGCAATAATTTATTGTCTTGCTCGATTGACAAATCAATACTCATGGTGATTATTATTCCTTCATATCTATTTCGTTAAAACGCATTACCTGAGTGTGCTCAGAAGCAGGGCCGATCTCATCACGCAGTAACCAGCAAGTCTGCATGCCTGCCAGCTTGGCTGCATCGAGCTCCGCTTTTATATCGGATAAAAACAATATTTCGCCCGCCGCAACAGAAATCTCCTCAGCTATTTTTTCATAGGAGTGAGTGTCCTGTTTTAAGCCAGTATTGGTATCAAAATAACCGCTAAATAACGACGTCATATCGCCAAATTCACTGAACTCAAACAGCAGTTTCTGCGCATAGACTGAGCCCGATGAATACACATATAGCGCGATGCCTGCAGCATGCCACTGACGCAGACAATCGGCCGCATCCTGATAGACGTGACCTTTAAAATCGCCCTGACGATAGCCTTTTTCCCAGAGCAGTCCCTGTAATGTTTTCAGCGGTGTAATTTTCTGATCTTGATCGATCCACTGATGCAGCTGTACGGCGATCTCTTCCAGCGTTAATTCTTTGCCGACAAGTTTTTTAATGGCCGTCAACTGTTCGCCTACCGCCGCCTCATTTTGCTGTTCCGCTATAAAGCCAGCGATATGCTTTCGCGCATACGGAAACAGCACATCTTTTACAAATGACAGCGAGGACGTTGTGCCTTCAATGTCGGTAACAATTGCTCTGATCATGCCAAAGTACTGCGAAAGCTGTCGAAATTTGGAAACCGCGTGGCAATATCACTACCGGTAAAATCTGCCAGCCAGCCCTCATCGGTGGTAAACAAACGAATGCATTTAAAATCAGGATTCACTCCCATATCAAACCAGTGTACTGCGTTTGCCGGTACACTGATCAGGTCGCCTTTTTCACAGTAGACAAGATAAACCTGTTCGGAAAAGTGCAGGTAAAACAGTCCGCTGCCATCGACAAAATACCGTACTTCAAAATCAGCATGCGTGTGTTCAGACAAAAACTTTTCTCGGAATACGGCTTTGTCTGGGTGATCAGGTCGTAACGCAACCACATCAATCGATTTAAACTGGTAACGCTCATTCAGTCTGTCGATTTCTGATTGATATGCTGCTATTACCGCTTCCTGGTCCGCATCAGCAGACAACAATTTCTCGGCCGGCCACTGTTCGTACTCAACGCCTTTTTGCGCCAGCATCTGACGAATTGTATCGGCATTATCTATCAGCTGGCCTGTCGCCGTACCGGCTTCATTATAAAGTCTTAATTTAGCCATCAGCCTAACCTCTTTTTCTTTAATTCACATTCAAACAAAAATTCAAACGCTTCTATATGTCGCAGCGCATCCGCCATGGTCTCACCCCAGGTATAAAAACCATGACCACGAATCAGGTAGCCATGGATAGCGTTGCCTTTATCAAAAATAGCATCAACCTGACGAGATAACTCGGCAATATCCTGATTATTATCCAGCACCGGCACGCAAATCTCAGAGTCATGGCTGTCTATACCAGGAAAAGCCTTTAACAGTTCATAGTCCTGCAGCAGCACGCAATCTGTACTGAGCTGTGAGAGTACGGTGGCATTGACCGAATGGGGGTGTAGTACTACGCCGGCCTCTTTAAAGCGGCTGTAAATACCGGTATGCAGCAGTGTTTCTGCAGATGGTTTTTTGCCGTCGAGTGATTGTCCTTCTGCACTGACCAGCATAATGTCATTATGAGTCAGCTTGCCTTTATGCACTCCAGAGACCGTAATTGCTAGTGTATTGTCCGACAGCCGAGCAGAAAAATTGCCACTGGTAGCCGGTACCATTCCTTGCTGATAAAGCTGGTGCCCTGCCTCGATCAGATCGGCTGCCCGACGGTCAAATTCACTCATAGTCTATGCTCTCAATTTTCGTTAGGGCTATTATAAATCGACGCTTTCGACTATGACCAGACTATTTCTAGTGCTTTTTGTCATATCTTCCTGCTGTTCAGACTGTGAATTGGGCTACATTTCGAACCACTATTTCCTTATTTGACTGCGATCCACTCCAGTATTACCCTGTTCAACAGGATTTATCAGATCAAGGAGATGATCATGCCACGTCCTCGTTATGCTCAGGTATCACTCGATGCCACATCTTTTTATCATTGTGTTTCGCGCTGTGTACGCCGGGCTTTTTTATGCGGCGTGGATTCGTTCACCGGTAATAGTTTCGAGCACCGCCGGCAGTGGCTAGAAGACAAACTGCTTGAATTAGCGCAGATTTTTTGTATCGATCTGTGTGCTTATGCGGTGATGTCAAATCACTACCATGTCGTGCTTCATATCAATAAAGATCAGGCGCTATCATTAAATCTTGAGCAGGTAATTACACTCTGGCACCAGCTGTTTAAAGGCTCACTGCTATCTCAACGGTTTTCAAACGGTGAAATCCTAACAAAGTCCGAGTTAGTGGCGTTAACGAAACAAGCTGAACAATGGCGACTTCGACTTATGGATATCAGTTGGTTCATGCGCTGTATGAATGAAGCGATTGCACGCCAGGCAAATCAGGAAGACGATTGCAGCGGTCGCTTCTGGGAAGGTCGTTACAAGTGCCAGGCCTTACTCGATGACAGTGCGCTAGCTGCCTGCATGGCCTATGTTGATTTAAATCCACTGCGCGCAGCCATCGCTAAAACACCAGAGACCTCAGATTATACATCAATTAAAAAACGCATTGTCAAAGCCCGGTCGTCATCAATACCCAACCACCCCCAACAACAATGCAAACCGTTAATGCCTTTTGTTGGTAACCCAAGAAAACAGATGCCACACGGCTTACCGTTTCGCTTAACCGATTACATGGAACTGCTGGACTGGACAGGCAGAATAATGCGCGATGACAAGCGCGGCTTTATTAATAACCAGCTACCGCCAATACTCGAACGACTTAATATCGAAGCCAAACACTGGCATTACATGACACAACATTTTGAAAGCCACTTCAAAAGCCTGGTCGGTTCCGCATTCAAGCTTAAACAAGCCTGCCAGACATTAGGCTACCTGAGAACACCGGGCTTAACACCCTGTCGAGAACGATTGCCTTAAACACAACGCCACATAACACTAACGTCATTCGGCCTGTTCCGAGATATGCACTCGCCTGTAATTAGGGCAGTTATAACAAATGTGCTTAACCTGCTTACTTATTTTATAAATTAAAAAACCATTGATAATTTCTGATGTCATTAATGAGATTTTCAGTTATGGTTTATTTATGGTGGGTGTCGAGTTAAGGTTGTTGTGGGTGTCGAGTTAAGGTTTGTTATGGTTTATTTAAGGTGGGTGTCTAGTTAAGGTTATCTAGTTAAGGTTAGAATCCACTTTTGAAATTATCTCTTTATGTAGTTTCATTTGTTCGTTCTGCCATTTACTAGACCATTTCCACGTTTCAGACCTAGGAACCCGAGATTCACAGCTATCACAGTATGTTGCTTTAAATCCATGCTCTTTAATTGGGGAGATATAAACATCATCTAAAGACCAACCTCCCATTCCATGAGATTTTTTTAGGCAATATACCCATTTCATTGCTGCGGATGGAAGACCTACCATTCGAGCCGGTATTCCTTGCGCCCGCGAAGGGAATACGAATAGGTGTTCACAGTCTTTTACAACCCGCTCAGGGTTATAGTCCAATAGCCCTTGTTTAATTATTTGACCAAACTCATCTTCTGGATCATTGATATCCATTCCTAATGATCTAGCCCTGTCTTGAAAAAACTCCAACTCCTCTTCGGGAGTTAAATCGTCTTTATCCTTCTTCAAGGATGAGCGTATTTTCGAAACAGTTACTGTCACACTGTTTCGGATTTCTTCATTCTTTATTAGTTTCGATAACTCGAATGATTCATCTATGTTTTTCTGAGCATCATCAGTACTTAACTTGTAGGATGCGTTTAACACAATCATTTCTGCCAAGAAGTTCTCTTTATCTACTTTCTTAGCTAGCTTGAGAGCCAATTCCATACAGAAAGTCATCCATGAGTATATATACGATGCATTATCTTCGTATCCATCAGCTCCCAAGCGTTCTGCAAAAACTGCCAACCTAGGAAAAACTCTGGGTAGCGTTTCAAGAAGCACATACTGGTTATCAGATAATATAATTCTATTGGTTAGATGTATTACTTTTTCTACATCTCTTGCTGCTTTAGCAATTATCTTGGATCTAGAAAACCCTACAACCCATTTAGTAAGAGCATCATTTTCGGCGATTTTAGCCGATAAAAAATAATGGAAATCTGCATCTACAGAGAATTTCAAAAGCAAGCTTCTCATCAGCATCAGCGCATATAGACGTACGGGAGCATCACATTTCCCTTCCCTTACTATTTGAATCAGGTAAAGGAATAAATCGAAACTTAGCTTATTGAAGTCCTCTGACTTATGCCCCAGTTTCTGCAAATAAACTCTTTCAATATATAGTCCAGACACAAATCTAGTATCTGCCTTCTCAGTTGAAGAGTTAATAACCGACTTAGCCAGATTAAATAGGTCATCGAATTTACCACTAACATATAACCGCTCAAAATTTTCATTGTATATATGGAAATTTAGTGTCTTAGTTCTCTCTAGCATGTCTGATAAAATATCGTCGGTGGACTTAGACACCATCCTTTCAATAGGAACTGACATTTTGCTTAGAGCATTAGCTCTTAGCCAGTTCATATTATCCTCTACTGCATTAATAAGTTCTTGATGATTTTCTGGGAGAGTATTTGATACAGGAATATGTACAGTCACAGACTCCTGAGATTTATCAATAGCTGAATTAAGTTTGATTTTAATTGAATCGTCATCTTGAAGGCTTTTCCAGAACACTACCTTCTTCGTAACATCTACAACTACTAATACCACAGGAATCTCTATTTGATTCATATAGTATCTTAGCCTTTCCGTGGAGAGACTAAATGAAGCGGTATTCCCTCCCTCTATTAATGAAACTTCTTTCTTACCTTTTATTTGAGCCTTAAATATGAAACCAGTAGCATGATCTTTTGAATCAGCAAGCTCAACTTCACCATCTATTCCATAATCTTCTTGATCCTCTTGAGATCGAAATATCCAATTATTAGGAATGTTATACTCAAAAATCCTTCCAGCCTTTCTTCCTATCTCTTTTGCGTTCATTGAGTCCCCGACTATTTGGCCTTACCAGCAGCTAACGTCCCACACGATGCAATTGTTAGCTGCTGAACTTGCTATACACATTTTCAAGCTCATTCATTTGTTTTATAAATTTTGAACAACATAGTTGAGATTGCTCTTTAAATTCTGGCTCATGCCAAAATATATTTTCTGTTTCCCAACCCAAAAACTCTATTAAAGCAACACAATCCAGGCATATACGAGGCAGACCCGTAACTTCTAGGCTCCAACCCTTAGGGGTAAAATGAATGAATTCATTTCTTACTTCATTTAGCCTTTTTATACTTTTCCCTTGAGTTCCTTTTGGAGCGAAACGGGTATTTCCTCCCATTTGCCCAAGGTCTTCACTTTTTATTTTTTTGTATAAATTCAGATACCCATCCAGCTTTTCGCCTCTTGGATAAGGGCCACCATTTTCATGTGCCTTCATCCATTCACTAAATGATTTATCATCTAGTGCTAATAACCCATTTCCATGCCGAAGAGACAGGACCATAAATCCTTGAATGGCATTATGAAGGGAAATAACCACCCAACGCCAAAGCTTTAGATCTCTTTCTAGCCCATCAGCAACTTTAGATGCCATGCAAATAGCTTCTGCTGCCTCAGCTTCTTCATTAGTTCGTAAATACATATGTTTTGCAGCTAACGTTTAAGCTGTGGGGCGCGAGCCGCAACGCGGTGCAGCGTCCCTCACGAGTGCATTGTTATGTAACTGCTTTGCATTTTGGGCATGTGTAACTACCAATAGCTTTAAAAGTGGGCGGTAGTTTATCTAATAAAATTAATTTGTTCTCATCACTATAGCATTTGCTGCAAAATGGACCTTCAGGTTTTCCTTCTTGAGGAATCGATAAGTAGTAATGCCCATCTCTAAACACAACATCACCTTTTTGGTTTATCTTGTTTTCTAATTCTTTAATAATACTTTTTAGCTCTAAGTTTTCTTCGCGAGCTTCAGATAATTGAATTTTTGCTTCAGATAGTGCTTCAACAAGCTCTGCCAGCTTTAATTTAACTTCAGCATCCTTTAGTGATGAATCGATACTTCTTAACTCTTTGGTAATATCAAGAGCTGTTTTTATTGAGTGTAGCCCTACAGATATCGCACCTAAATCTGGCATTAATTTATACTCCTTGTTACATAACGATTTTAATAAGGGGCGCGCCGCTTTTGACGCGTCCCAATGAGCGAAGCGAATGACTTAATTTTCTTGTTATGCATTTATTACCATTTCTCTAATTTTGTTGATGGTATTAAGATTTCTACCAGTTACAGGTACACCTAAACATGACTCAATATTTGCCACCAACTTTGAACGGCCAATTCCTTTTGGCGCATATAAATAAAATACCTTATTTTTTATTTTATATTCTTCAGATTCTGCCAAGTATTTTTCTAGTTTTTCAGAATTTAATACTGGCTTCTTACTACAAAAATAAAAATGTGCCAGCTTTCCCTCAGCAGGGTTAAAAGGGTTGTGTTTTATAGATGAATCAAACTCTGATTTTTCTAACACAACAATTTCCGGTTTAAACCCAAATTTTCCAGCTATTATTGTTACTAGCTCAGTCGATGATACCTTATCGCCTTGAAGCACCACATTTCCACTTTGAATATACGTTTTTATATTTTTAAAAGCACTTTTTTCAAGTAACGTAACCAACTCCTTCATAGGAAGTATGTTTTTTCCTCCGACATTTATCCCTCTGAATAAGGCTATGTATGTTTTCATTATTTTGTTTTATTGTGCATAACGTCGCCGTTAACCGGCATGCCGTAGTGGTGATTGTTTCGTGCTATTTAGGCACACAACAAACACCGCGGAGGCATGTCCGAGTTCAATGGACTTGTTATGGGCGATACATTTCACTGAAAAGTAATACTCATTTTGTAATACGGAACATTGGACTTATAAAACCTCTCGCCCTCCTTTCGCATTCCAAACCTTTCATAAAACCCTATAGCCGATTCTCGTGCATCACACCAGAAATGGGTTACTCCCTTTTGCTTGACACTGGATAGTATATATTTCAATAGAGCAGTACCGACACCTATTCCTTGAAATTCTTCATATGCGGCAAACTTTCTAAGCCTCGCACTTTCGTGGTTAGGATATACAGAGGCCACACATATCAATTTCTTATCAATATACACTCCGAAATGCAACCCTTCTTCGTCCTGTGGAACCCGACAAAACTCGGCACTCTTATCAGGCCACAACACTTTGTGACGGACCGAAATAGTTTCTTGCCAAGTAATTTCCTTTATTTCCAATTCTTAACCAACCTGTAAAATATTGCAGCGTATCTTTCGCACGTAACGCCCCATTATGCGGCTTTATATTAACGCTCATCTGCCCATTCATCATGTTTAGGTAAATTACAATCAGTTTCAATATTGTACCAAGGCGCTTTTAAGCTAACCCAAATATGGTTTGTGGGTCTAGCTATAGGGTCATCATCCAATGTGCCGAGACGAAGAATATAATGCTTTTGATCATCTCTGTGAGCGTATATATGTGACCCGCACTTTGAACAAAAGCACCTAACTTTATCAGGCGAAGATTGGTAACACTTAATTAGGTCTTTACCTGACGTAAACTCAAAATCATCTATCTGTACTGCCGCAACAGAAGAGAAAGCGGAACCATGTGCTTTTCGACATGTGGTGCAATGACAGTGTGTGATCTCACCAATTTTTCCATTAATTGCATAGGTAACACCTCCACACATGCAACTACCTTTAATCATTTACGTAGTACCTTTTTGTTTTATGCATAACGTTTGCATGTGGGGCCGTTTCACTGCGAAGCGGAGCGCAGCAGTGAAGCGGTCCCGCACGATGCAGTTGTTAGAACCGATGATAGCACGACCCCAAAATGAGGAAAGGGCTTTGGGGTACGCTACCGCCTTTGGCTGAGGGAATGTGGCGAAAAACTGGACGATCCACTGGCCTTGTTCCCACCAATGTTCAATTTCTGACTGTTTTTAAACCACCTGAGTGGTTTGCTTGTTGGGCTATTGTGATTGCCCAAATTCACTTTAATTCCTGCGCTTCACTTGATGGCCCACGTTCAAGTGAATGTTGAAACCGTTTTATCTTCTTCTTATTCCTTTTTGGGTTTCTAACGACTAGGTTGAGGGGTGAGCCGCTGTAAGGCGAATCCCGTGAGCGTAGCGAACAAGCTCAAACCGCTTGTTATGCCTAATGAACAATGTGTGCCTCTTCATTTAAAAAGTTACAATACTTTTTAAGATAGTACCAATAAGCATTTTTATTATATTTTTTTCCTGCTTCTACCGAATTACGTAACAAACCACCCTTTATGATTATTTCACTTTGTATATTGAACTCATGAGCAACTTGTATTTCCCCATTTAACAGTTGTTCTACTTGCTTTAATCGTTTAATTACAGCTTCCTTACTAAACTCACTCTCTTTCATTTGCCCCCAACCAACAGGCTTATACTCTGAGCATAATTTTTCTTCTGAGTACACCGCGGGTGAAACAACAAGAAATAACACCAACAATATAAACTTTTTCATTTCTTTCCTTTGGGCATAACGTCTAGCGTAACTTGCCAACTAAAGTGGCGTTTAAATGGGGTAAAGTGTAGCGAAGCGAAATGACCCCATTTAAACGACGCTTTGGTTGGTCAACGTTTACGCTATTGTTATGCTTTTCTTCCACTACTGGCAATAATCATCGCAGCGATAACCCATAAAAGGGCTGCTCGTGTGAGAATAAATATTACTAAATTCTCCCCTTCGACCGGTGGATCCAATACAATTAAAGTTGCGACAAGACTTGCATGCATGAGTACGGCAATAAAAAGACTTTCAGTATTTTTGTACACCCAAACCATGAGTATTCTGTAAGGTGGTAGCCAGGAGAGAAGCCTGGCAACTAATAAAATAAATGGAAGTGATGTTGTGAAGCTATTTGCCTGCCAAAATAGAGGAAAGTGCCATATTCCCCATACGACACCGATTATTAAGCCAGTTCCAGCTATACTTTGAGTTTCAAGAAGTCTATGAGTGGCGAACCCTGTCCAGCCGAGTTCTTCAAATGTACCAACGATAAGACCAGCAAATATTGCAGAAATTACAAGGCTAATTTTATCAGGGGTTATTAATATGCTTGGTTGGAATTCTGGGGAGAATAGAGAAAGTAAGCCAAGAGTTAATGCAGTGGATAAAGGTGCAATTAGAAATGCAATAGCATACCACCGCACACCAACACGCCATTTGAGCAAATGTGCTAATAAATCTTTAAACTCTGAACGCCCGGATAACGCTATTAAAATTGCAGCAGCAAGAGTTGGACCCAAAAGTATGGCCACACCCATTATCATCGATTGCTCTTCTTTGATTGGAAATCCATTAGGACCTGCCAAAATAAAAACAGCAGCCCACGAAATAGTAAAAACAAGGAAAAAGAAGAGTAAAAGTTTTTTCTTGATCGATAATCCGCTATAAGAGTTCATCATTTCAGCTCACCTATTTTCTATCATTTTTGATTCTTTCATAGCATAACGTTTAAGCTAACGGGCGCACGCTGTTTGTGCGTCCGTTGTTAAGCGCATTGTTAGGTTTTAGTTTTAAATGTATGAAGCCCTGTGCCGTGGCAATATGGACAGCCAGTATCTATCAGCCCGCCGGAATATGACATGCCACATTTATCACACTTTTTATTGTTGGTGCTATATATGTTTGCAGCTGCATCGTAAAGACCGCTAGTGGAAGAGAAATATGAGGGGTCGATATATTTCTCACTATCATATATTCTGGACTTAACAGATTTTAGTTTTTCTTCTGATTTCTTAAGTTTCGAACGTAAATTATCTTTCTCTTTGCTGCTTTCATCTTTAATTTCTTCAATATGTTTATTTAAATTAACTATTTTATTTTCTAATATACTTCTTGCTTTTTCGAGGTTTGATAATTCACCAATTTTTATTTGTACATCGGCATCCGGAACAATACCAACCCACTCTTCTATTGAGTTTAATGTTTCTTCCTTTAAAGAACTACAGCGCTCTAATGACTCATCAAATAATAAACTCTGTACTCCATCATCCTCGTCAATTATAGCTTTCTTTTGTTCTCTTAATCTTTCTTCGAAAGTAGAAATATTAAAAAGCAATAGTTTTAGGCCTCTAACTGCAGATTTACCACGCGTAGCCAAAACACCTGTTTCTTGATATTTGGCCCATTTAGAAGTAATTAATGCACCAGCTAAACCAGAGAACAGTGAAATTAACAATGTGATTAATGATTTATAAGATTCAGAATCTTTATCTGAACTTGGTATAAAAAACAAAAAGATAATAGAAATCATTAATAACATAATAACTGGGCTAAAAAATATACTTACGAACAAACTCCATTCATCTTTTAGCTTCTTGAATAGTATGTTTTCTTTTTTTATTTCAGATTCATTATCCATGAATTTATCCTATTAAACCTAACGTTCGAAATAAGGGGCTAGGCGGGTTGTATCGCCTAGTCCCAGCCCACGTTTTTTGTGGGCGAACTTGATTGATTTGTTATGCACCTTGCGCACCTATGCCACTAACAGCCACCTCTGGAAAGAGCATTGCCAGCATTAATGCTGTTGCAATGGCAGCAAAAAAGGAACCCAGCATCAGATTATGTTTTCCACTTTTGCTTGATAGAAGAATGAATGCAGCACCGCCGTTTGAAACCAGCCCCATGACTGTAACACCCCATGGGAAGATGCCAGTTTCAGCTTGCTGGATACCGAACCCATAACCTACTAACAGCGCTAATACAGCCACGCCATACAACCTGAAAAACTGTGCATTAGATGCCCTTATATTTGTTACTCGTTCAAGCTTATGGCTTGGCAAGGCGATAAATGGAAATGCTACTGTTAATGATGTGATTAAGATTTTTACCAAAAATAAAACTGACAGCAACGACATGTGCATTTTCTCCAATTATTTATGTGCATAACGACTAAGTTCAG
>Ga0224506_10002065_pt1 | contig 13947 bp, 14 predicted proteins | sample SF_Jan12_sed_USG_2_FD_169108 | JGI IMG/M metagenome (GOLD analysis project Ga0224506, IMG submission 169108) | Sediment microbial communities from San Francisco Bay, California, United States - SF_Jan12_sed_USGS_8_1 | ecosystem: Environmental > Aquatic > Marine > Sediment | place: USA... | reverse complement strand
GATCGTCATTATTTTACTGATGCCATGGCGAGTGGTTTCAGCCCGCCGTGAATGAATCCTCTGGAATTTATTGCATCAAAACAAGTTAGCGATGTCAAAGAAAAAATTAATATTATTATAATGGTTCTGAAAGCATTTTTCTTTGGCAAATACTTTGATGAAACTTTCATGTTTTTTAATATAAATAAAAACTGACAAGTTGCACAATCGAAACTCGTTAATTTTGCTTGCAGTAGTGACGCAGTATCGGCTTGCCTGTTTGCTTTTGTGAAAGCCGTATTACAACTGGATATGAAAAACAAAAAAACTTGAGCGGCAATAATATTTTGATGATGTTTTTTAGAGCAAGGTGCAGGTGATTGCTGTGTGTACAATGTAAAGGCTTACACCATGCACTAAGATTAAGTTAAAGAGTTATTAATCCAGAGTCTTCTTTTTAAACTCACAAAGATCTTCAATCAAACATGAACCACAGCGTGGTTTTCGTGCAACACAGGTGTATCTGCCTAATAAGATCAGCCAGTGGTGGGCGTCGACCATGAATTCTCTGGGAATAAATTTGAGCAGTTTTTTTTCGACTTCTAAAACATTTTTTCCGGGTGCGATTTTGGTGCGGTTGGAGACTCGGAATATGTGCGTGTCGACGGCCATGACCGGGTGACCGAAAGCGGTGTTGCGAACCACATTGGCGGTTTTTCTGCCGACGCCGGGTAAGGCTTCGAGCATTTGCTGGTCGTCGGGTACTTCGCCTGCGTGCTGCTCGATCAAGATGCGGCAGGTTTTTATAATGTTCTCAGCTTTGCTGTTATACAGGCCGATGGTTTTGATGTATTGTTTTAAACCGTCAAGGCCTAACGCCAGAATTTTTTCAGGCGTGTTGGCAACGGGAAACATGATGTCGGTGGCTTTGTTAACGCCTCTGTCGGTCGACTGCGCCGATAACAGTACGGCGATTAATAATTCAAACGTCGAACTGTAATGTAACTCGGTTTCCGGGTGTGGGTTGTCATCGCGCAGCCGCGTGAATATCTGATGACGCTTGTTGGCATTCATGCAGCAGAGACGTTGTCGCTAACCGGCTGAAGTTTGACGGCCTGCGTTTTTGTTTTTCTGAGTTCGATATAGTTTTTGCCGGCAATTAATAAACCCAGACCAATAAACGCACCGGGTGGTAAAACGGCGAGAAGAAAGCCTCGGTAGCCATCAGCGAAGGACAGGGTCCAGTCTCTGGCGCTTTCACCAAACATGAGATGAGAATAGTCAAACAATGTACCAAAGCCGATTAACTCCCGCAGGCCACCCAGAAGGATCAGGACCAGAAGAAAACCTGCACCCATCATAAAACCATCAATGATGGAGGGCAGTATCGGATTTTTTGCAGCGAAGGATTCCGCGCGTGCAATGATGGAACAGTTGGTGACGATTAAAGGAATGAAAATGCCGAGAATATTATAAAGACCGGCAAACCAGGCATGCATCATCATTTCGATGATGGTGACGATAGAAGCGATGATCAGCACAAAAACAGGGATGCGTATTTCAGGGCGCACCCAGTGGCGAATAGCCGAAACACTGGCGTTTGAAAGTACTAAGGTCAGCAAGGTTGCAAGACCTAAACCCAGGCCGTTAATAAAAGTGCCGGTGACCGCCAGCAGGGGGCACAAGCCCAGTAACTGCATTAATGCAACGTTATTGGTCCATAAACCATCCTGGCTGATTTTTTTGTAATCGGCAGACATGTTTATTCCTTGGTGACGGTTGGGTTGGTGGCAGCCTGTATAAGTTCTGCTTTGTGTTGCTGATAATATAACAGTGTATTATGCACGGCTTTTACTACAGCACGTGGGGTAATTGTGGCACCTGTGAACTGGTCAAAATAGCCACCGTCTCTTTTTACTTTCCACTGGCTTTCGCTCAGGCTGGTGAGTGAATGCCTGTCGAATTTTAAAATCCATTGGCTGCGTTTTTCGTCAATGCCATCACCCAGCCCCGGCGTTTCTTTATGCTTAACTACCCGTACACCCGCTATCTGGCCATCGGCATAAACGCCAACCAGCAAATAAATTTTACCGTTGTAGCCATTGGGGGCGATGGCGTTAAATATAAAAGCCACAGGCTGCTTGTTTTTTGTAGCGAAGAAAGCGGTACTGGGTTTTTTACTGCCCAGTAACGGATGAGCGGGTAAAGACAGTGTCGAGTTTGTCAGGTCATTATCGTAACGGTCGGCAGGCAGCAGGCTGTTTAAGCTCAGCATGAGTGACATTTTGTCATTGGCCTGAATTTGTGCGGCGGTGCTTTGCTGGGTGTATGAAACCAGACCGCCACCGATGACTGCAAACAGGGTAAGTATAAGAGCGGTTATTAATACTTGTCTATTCATGGCTCATCTCGCTTTCCGAAGGCGGCAGGTACTGTGTAATAGTCAATCAGTGGCGCTGCCATGTTCATTAATAATACCGCAAAAGCGATACCATCCGGGTAGCCGCCCCACTGCCGGATAATGAAAATAAACACACCAATGCCGGCACCAAAAATGATTCTGCCGCGGGGAGTGGTGCTGGCCGAAACAGGGTCGGTGGCAATAAAAAAAGCAGCCAGCATGATGCCGCCACTGAAAAGGTGGGTCAGCGGAGAAAGATACTGTTCATTATTGATAAGATAAAAAACCAGTGAAACAAGACTTAAGCTGGTGAGTAAACCAAAGGGAATGCGCCAGTCAATAATACGTTTTTTAAATAACCATAAGCCCCCTGCCATAAAGAACAGGTTGATCCATTCCCAGCCGGTGCCAGAGAGCTTGCCAACTAAGGCACTGAGCTGTTGGTTAGATGCAAGCGATGATAATAAATGGTCCTGAGACAGGTGGTTTTTAATGCCATCGAGTAAAGTGGCTGAACTGATGCTGTCCCAGCTCATTGTGGCGGGCAGCTGAGACAAAAACATCAGGTTAAAGGTTTCGCCGATATTTAAAGCGGCCGGGTTGATGGTGCTCGGCAGCAGCCAGAACGTCATTTCTCTTGGAAATGAAATCATCACAACCACGTAACCTACCATCGCAGGATTAAAGGGATTAAAACCCAGGCCGCCGTATAAATGTTTACCCAGCAAAATGGCAAACAGGGTGGCAATCACCGTCAGCCACCAGGGGGCAAGAGGCGGTAATGCCAGTGCCAGCAAACAGGCGGTGACCAGCGCGCTTAAATCCAGTAGCGTGGACTTTAACGCGCGTTTTCTGAGCTTGAGTACAGCCGCTTCGGTGGCGATGGCAACACTGATGGCGATTATCAGGTTAAACACAAGACCCCAGCCAAAGAAGTAAAACATGGCCAGTGTGCCGGGAATTAATGCGATCAAGACCTGTAACATTAACTGGCTGATGCCGTCATCACGCATCATGTGGGGTGATGATGTGGCGTTGTTAAAATGCATTATTTTGCCTCATCTTTAGAAATGGTTCGCTGGCGGCGCTGATCGGCTTCATTGATTTTTTGCTGTTGCTGCTCGGTCAGGTTGTCAGTGTTTTTGGGTTTTTCGGTTGCCGCGTCTTTTTTTGCTTTAACACGGGCAAGCGCCGCTTCGATAGCGGCTTTTTTAGGATCGCTGTCACCGGGCTGGCCAGCTTCTTCAGCTTTTTTCTTTGCCAGCATTTCTTTTTTAAGGCGCAGTTTTTCTTCGCGTTCGGCTTTTTCATGGGCGATTCGGGCTTCGCGAAATTCATGGCGCTGGCGAGCGTTATCGGACTTTTGACGTTCTTTTTCCTGTGCCCATATTTCAGTTTTTGCAAAGCGGTAATAGTGTACCAGCGGAATGTGGCTGGGGCAGACTGCGCTGCAGCAGCCACATTCTATGCAATCGAATAAATGTAAATCCTGAGCCCGGTCAAAATTTTTGCTACTGCAATACCAGTAGAGTTGCTGAGGCAGTAAGTTTGCCGGGCAAACATCAGTGCATTCGCCACAGCGAATACAGGCCTGTGCCGGAGGCGACTGGGTATCTTCAGCTATTTGTGTGAGTATGCAATTACAGGCCTTGGTAACCGGCAAGTTGTCACTGGGTAAGGAGAAACCCATCATCGGGCCGCCCATCACCAGGCCTGCAATATTGTCAGTATAACCACCGGACTGTTCGATGAGTTCGCTCATCGGCGTGCCAATCAGCACTTCAAAATTGCCGGGCTGGTTAATCGCATCACCAGTAACCGTGACGATGCGTGAGATTAGCGGCTCATCGAGAAAAACCGCGCGGTAGACGCTATAGGCGGTGGCCACATTCTGGCAAAGAATGCCTATGTCAGCCGGGCGGCCATTGGCGGGTACTTCTTTGCCGGTTATGACTTTGATTAACTGCTTTTCACCGCCGGTGGGGTAACGCGTGGGTATGCTGATGACCTGAATATTGTCAATCGCCTGTTTTTGTAATGCTTGTTGCAGGCTGAGAATGGCTTCCGGTTTGTTATCTTCGATCGCGATGATAGTCTGGTCAGCGGTCAACAGTTGCTGCAGCACCTGTACACCCAGCACAATATCTTTTGCGCGTTCACGCATTAGCATATCATCGCAGGTTATATAGGGTTCACATTCTGCGCCGTTGATTATCAGCATCTGTATTTTTTCTGGCTCACAGCTTTGCAACTTGGCAGCAGTTGGAAAGGTGGCGCCGCCGAGACCGACAATGCCGGCATCGCGAATAATGTTAAGTAATTGTTTGTTGCTTCTTTCGCGGTAACTTTCTGCCAGTGGCGAAGGTTCACACCATTGTTCTTTGCCATCGGTTTGAATAGTGATGCAAAGCGCAGCCAGCCCTGATGGGTGCGCCACGGGCTGCTCGTCAATCGCGCTGATATGTCCGGAACTGGGGGCGTGTATGCTGGCACTGATGCCGTCCGATGCCCTGGCGATGCACTGACCCTTTAAGACTTGCTCTCCGACACTGACTAATATCTCGGGCGCAAGACCGATGTGCTGCTGCACGGGTATGACCAGTTTTTCAGGCAACCGGGCCTGCTTGATGGCATGCATGGTAGACACGTGTTTATGACCATCGAGTTTTAAGCCGCCTTTGAATTTTGAAAGTTGCAACATACTGCTTAAGCCTTCGGTGCCGTGTTATTATTTTTTGGGATTGACCATTTCCAGTTAGTGGTTTCAGCTTTTACCGGCACCATGTCGATACAGTCGACAGGGCAAGGTGGCAGGCATAAATCACAGCCAGTGCATTCCGCTGCGATAACCGTGTGCATCTGTTTAGCGGCACCGAAAATAGCATCGACCGGACAGGCTTGAATACATAATGTGCAGCCTATGCAGTTTTCTTCATCAATCAAAGCGACAGTCGGCCCGCTAGGTTCACCGTGCTCCGGGTTTAGCTCCAAAGGTTCGACGCCTAATAAATCAGCCAGCTGCAGTATCGTGGTTTCACCGCCGGGAGGGCACTGGTTAATTGGCGCCTCTCCTTTGGCAATTGCCATAGCATAGGGGCGGCAGCCAGGGTAGGTGCATTGGCCACATTGCGTTTGTGGCAAGATAGCATCAATCTGATCAACAATCGGGTCTCCTTCGACTTTAAATCGAATCGCGGAGTAGCCGAGGATAAGGCCAAAAATAGCCGCCAGTACGCTTAAGATAATGAGTGCAGTAATCATGGTTATAACTTAATCAGACCGGAAAAGCCCATAAAGGCCAGTGACATAATACCGGCTGTGATTAAAGCAATGGCATTGCCTTTGAAAATAACCGGCACATCCGCGACTTCAAGTCGTTCGCGCATGGCGGCAAATAATATCAGTACTAATGAGAAGCCAACGGATGCGCCGAAACCATAAAAAGCCGATTGCAGAAAACCGTGTTGTTCCTGCACGTTCAGCAGTGCCACGCCGAGTACGGCACAGTTAGTTGTGATCAGGGGCAGGAAAATGCCTAGCAGATTGTATAAAACCGGGCTGGTTTTATGTACCACCATTTCAGTAAATTGCACGACCACAGCAATCACCAGGATAAACATAATGGTACGCAGGTATTCCAGACCAAAAGGGGCTAATAAATATTCATTCACCAGGTAACTGCAAACAGATGATAAGGTCAGTACAAAGGCGGTCGCCATACCCATGCCAATCGCGGTTTCTAGCTTGCGCGAAACGCCCATAAAAGGGCAGAGTCCGAGAAATTTGACCAATACGAAGTTGTTAACCAGTATGGTGCTTAGCAGAATGAGGGCAAATTCAGTCATATCATTGATTTCTATCATGTATATATGGAAGTGATTGTATCAGAATATGTATAGCGAAGATGTAATTGTGGATTAAGATCGAAAGACCTTTTTATCACAAGGAGATAAAATGGAAGCGTATCAGCAAATACTGGTGGCCGTGGATTTTAATAGCTCGATCGCTACGGTGATACAACGGGCTCAATTTATAGCCGGATTTGGCGCTGCAAAACTCTCGCTGGTGCATGTTGTCGAGCCGGCACCTGTCGATTTTCTGGATCAGACGATGCTGGTTAATATGAACCTGGATGAAGTGCTTTTAAAAACGGCCCGCCAGCAAATGCAGACGCTGGCAGAGAAATACGGTGTTGACAGTGCGGACTGTTATATTGAAGTGGGCTCAGTAAAAGCAGAAATTTTTAAACAGATTGAAAGTCTTGCTGCCGATTTGCTGGTGGTGGGCAGCCATGGTCGCCATGGCTTTGCTTTGTTATTGGGTTCGACCGCAAACGCTGTTTTGCATGGCGCCAGTTGTGATGTGCTGGCTGTGCGGGTTAATGACTGAAGGTGTTTGCGGCCACATCCGTGTGCCGCGGTGACAGCTTTAGCCGTTTTATTTAACTTTCATGCCCGGCTGTGCACCGTCATCAGGGTTTAAGATCCATAAATCTTTTCCGCCGGGTCCTGCAGCCAGAACCATGCCTTCACTCATGCCAAAACGCATTTTTCTGGGTTTTAAGTTGGCCACCATGACGGTGAGTTTGCCTTCCAGGTCTTCCGGTGCGTAGGCGGACTTGATACCGGCGAAAACATTACGAGTCTCACCGCCGATATCCAGGGTTAGCTGTAATAACTTGTCTGCGCCTTTGACGTGTTCGGCTTTAACTATCTTTGCTATACGTAAATCGACTTTTGCAAAATCATCAAATTCAATTTCATCTGCAATCGGCTCATCCGCTAACGGTCCGCTGGCAGCTGCGGCTTGTGTTGCCATGTTTTGTTTTGATGCCTCGATGATGGCATCGATTTTATCTTTTTCGATACGCGTCATTAACGGTTTGAATTTGTTGATCTGGTGATCAAGTAATGGTGTTTGAATATCATGCCAGTTGATCGGGGCGCAATTTAAAAAGGCTTCTGAGCCTTGTGCTAAGGCCGGCATCACCGGTTTTAAATAAGCCACCAGCACGCGGAACATATTGATGCCCTGAGTGCAAACACCCTGAACCTGGTCAGCGGTGTCTTCGTTCTTTATTTTGAGCCACGGTGCTTCATCATCAATGTATTGGTTGGCTTTGTCAGCCAGTGCCATGATTTCACGAATCGCCTGGTTGTATTTGCGAGACTCGAACAGCTTCGCAATGTTATCGCTGGCAGCCGTCAGCTCTTTGAACAACGCCGGCGCGGGTAATTCTGCACTTAACTGGCCATTGAAATTTTTCTTGATGAAACCGGCACAACGACTGGCGATGTTAACCACCTTGCCAACGATGTCGGAGTTAACGCGTTGCATGAAATCTTCAAGGTTTAAATCAATGTCATCGACGCCGTTTGATAATTTTGCGGCAAAATAATAACGCAGGTATTCCGGCTGTAACTGTTCCAGGTATGTTCGCGCCATAATAAAGGTGCCGCGAGACTTTGACATTTTCTGACCATCAACCGTGAGAAAACCGTGTACAAAAATATTATTCGGTGTGCGGTAACCGGCGCCAGCCAAAACGGCAGGCCAGAATAAGGCATGGAAGCGCACGATGTCTTTGCCGATAAAATGATAAAGCTCGGTATTGTTGCCGGGTTTCCAGAAGTCATCAAATTGAATGTCGTTACGGTCACAGAGGTTTTTAAAGCTGGCCATGTAACCGATTGGCGCATCTAACCAGACATAGAAATATTTGCCCGGTGCATCGGGTATTTCAAATCCCCAGTAGGGTGCATCACGTGAAATATCCCATTCACGTAATTCATCCTGCATCCATTCTTTCACTTTGTTGGTGGTTTCTTCCTGCAAATGGCCTTCACTGAGCCAGTCGTTAAGCATCTCGGTGAAGTCAGCCAGTTTGAAGAAATAATGATCAGAGGCTTTTTCAATCGGTGTGGCGCCAGAGATAACAGACACAGCATTTTTTAATTCAGTTGCATCGTAAGTGGTGCCACAGGCTTCACAGTTGTCACCGTACTGGTCATCGGTGCCGCATTTTGGGCAGGTTCCTTTAACAAAACGGTCCGGCAGAAACATGTTCTCTTTCGGATCATAGGCCTGATGGATTGAGCGTTTGTGAATATGCCCGGCATCACGCAATGTGGTGTAGATTGCGCTGGACAGCGTTTTGTTCTCTTCAGAGTGGGTGCTGTAGTAATTATCAAAATCAATTAAAAACTCACTAAAATCGGCCTGATGTTCTTCACTGATTCGGGCAATCAGTTGTTCTGGCTCAATGCCCTCCTGTTTGGCTCGCAGCATAATAGGCGTGCCGTGAGCGTCATCCGCACAGACGTAATAGCATTCATGACCTTGCATTTTTTGAAATCGTACCCAGATATCGGTCTGGATATATTCCACCAGATGGCCAAGGTGAATCGGGCCATTGGCATAAGGCAATGCGCTGGTGACTAATAGTCGACGTGTCTGTGTACTGGACATAGAAAGGCTAAGCTCTGTGCGGTTGAAAGCCGCTTAAGGTAGCATTTTCAGGGCTTTGCGGCTAGTCCGGCAGGCGCAGAATGGTGTTTAATTTGACACTTACTATACAAAACGACTGCTATTCGTGCGTATTAGCGTTATTTAATATAACGTGTAGGGTTAATTAGTTGGGTGCGTGGTGTACAATACGCGCAAATTTCATTCCTGTTTCAAAATTGAGGAAGGTTCCATGAGTGCTACTCAGGCGGCGGTAGAAACTGCCATTAAAGATTATATCGATCCCTATCTGGAAAAAGATTTAGTTACAGCCATGGCGGTAAAAGATATTGCTGTAGATGGTGATAAAGCCCGTATCAAAATTGTGCTGGGTTATCCGGCTGCCGGGCATAAAGATAATGTGGCCGCTGATATTAAAAAGAGAGTGGAAGCCGTTGACGGTATTGCATCGGCTGATGTTGATGTCAGCTTTGAAGTGGTCAGCCACTCTGTACAGGGTAGCTTAAAGCCTCTGCAGGGCATTAAAAACATCATCGCGGTGGCCTCTGGCAAGGGTGGTGTTGGTAAATCAACGACGTCTGTTAACCTGGCGCTGGCATTGCAGGCCGAAGGCGCGACAGTTGGTATTTTGGATGCCGACATCTACGGTCCCTCACAGCCACGTATGCTGGGAATTGCCGGTGGCAAGCCAGAATCAGCAGACGGTAAAACACTGGAGCCATTAGTTGGTCACGGTATTCAGGCCATGTCGATCGGTTTTATGATCGATGATGAAACCCCGATGATCTGGCGCGGGCCGATGGTGACTCAGGCATTAGAGCAACTGTTAACGGATACGCAGTGGAAAGACCTTGATTATTTAATCATCGATTTGCCACCGGGTACCGGTGACATCCAGTTAACGCTGGCGCAAAAAGTGCCTTTGACCGGTGCGGTAATCGTGACGACTCCGCAGGACATTGCATTATTAGACGCCCGTAAAGGCCTGAAAATGTTTGAAAAGGTGGAAGTACCTGTTTTGGGTATTGTTGAGAACATGAGTATTCATATCTGTTCTGAATGTGGACATGCCGAGCATATCTTTGGTGCCGGCGGTGGTGCAAAAATGTCTGAAGACTATGATGTTGATTTCCTGGGTTCATTGCCGCTGGATATTAATATTCGTAAAAATGTTGATGACGGTAAACCCGATGTGGCGATTGATCCTGATTCAAAGGTGAGCATGATCTATCGTGAAATTGCTCGTCGTACCGCAGCAAAGATTGCACTGCAAAGTAAAGACTTTACCGCCAAGTTCCCGAATATTGTGATTCAGAATACTTAAATGTTCTGGCAATATTCAGGAAAATAAAAAAGGGGCTTTAGGCCCCTTTTTTATGCTTGCCATGACGGATCAATCGACTGTGCTTTAGTCATAGCCTGGTTAAGGTTATCGACTCCGTCCAGCTGCATGTCACACCGAAGTAAGTCTCTGTTGAACTGGACGAACCGGAGGCATGGTTGTTATCTGAAAAAGTTAAATTCATCGTATACTGATAATTATAACCCGTGATTGATTCGACGAAATCAACGTGTAGAACACCATTAGAATAGCTGGCATCCGGGTCTAATATACCATCGACATAAATAGCACCCGCTACTTCAGAAATAACGATGGTGTCTGTAAAAGAGATACCTACCTCTGAAGGGTAGCAGGGGCTGGAGGTTATAGTAGTGGTTAAGGTCCAGTGACCGTTGATGTCGGCGTTAAAACCACTGGCGTTGTTGCCATTGTCATCGTCATCGTGAAAGCAGCCCCAAAGAGAAGTGCTTAAGATAAATATGAGCAGGATTTTTTGAATGTTCATAATAAGACTCCTTTCTATTTAATAAGTAATATCTATCACAAATTAACAGCAGAGCTATTGAAGCATCTATTGATAATGATACGCTTGCTGGCAGAAAAAAACATTAATTTATCTGCGGGTAATGGTTTTTTTATAATGAAAAAATTGTCTGTTTTTAAAATCGGGCAGGAGTAAATCTCAGGCCATAAAAAAAGCAGCTGACGCTGCTTTTTTTATGGCTGTTGTCTGTTTAAAGTTAAATTCGGCTGTAGTTATATAAGTACTCAGAGGCGCAGCTGATATCATTGCTGGAATAACTTATCGTTACCGTTCCCGAGGCATTATTGTTATCGGTGAAAGTAATTAAACCGGATGTGGTTATTACCGAGCCGAAAAAATCGATTTCGAAATAAATATCAATTTCGCCATTTAGATAGAAAAAAGAGGGCTCGGTTGCACCATCAACATACACCAGCCCGCCGGCTTCATAAAAAACAACTGAATAGCTTGCAGAAATGCCAAGTTGATTGGGACAGGTATTGGATGTGAGGGTTTGAGTAACAGACCACTGGCCGTTAATATCGGCATTGGAGGCGCTGGTGAATTCTTCTACAGGCTCACAGCTCCATAAAAGCATTATCATCAAGGTGAGAAATATACTTTTCTTGAGTCTCATTTTGTAAATCCTTTTTCATGGATGAATGATCCTAAAAGCCCGGCTATTAATCTGCCCTGAATAAAGCATATCAAGTTTGTAAAAATTAAGCATTCAGTTTTCGAATCACTGTTGACTCTTTGTGAGTGAGTTAATGTTTTTAATACAAAAAGCGCAGCTTTTCCTGATAGTGACCTTTTGTTTAAAAAGCTATGGCTAACTGCACTGTGAAGGCTGAGCTTATGTTGTCCTGACTATGAGCGCAGTTGAATATAACTCTTTCGGCAGTGGTGGCTGTGTTTAAAAGATTATGATAATAGCTCAACAATGAGCGGGCTAGCATCAGCTCAATTTATTGCAGGTATTTGATAACCGTCGCTTAATGTTTTTAGAAAAGAGACGATGGCATCGATTTCACTGTCTGTCAGTTTTAAATCGCCGAGTTCATGCTTGTTAACGTTTTTTTCAATTTCAGCCTGGCCCCATTTCGCATCTGTATCCCGGGTATTGTAAAAGCTGACCGCTTCTTCCAGCGTGTTAAAAATGCCGTTATGCATATACGGGGCAGTCAGCGCAATGTTCCTTAAAGTGGGTACTTTAAACTTTCCATTTTCACCTTCTATCACCTGGCCCATGCCCTGATCTTTATAGCCAGAAGAAAGAGGGTTGTATTGTGTTGGATTATTGAAAAAGGGGTTTTTTCTATTGGCAGGAAGCCCGAGGTTGTCGTAGCTGTAATCGGTAAACAACGGTGGAAAGCCAGAAGCTTTATCGATTTTGCTTGGATGGCAGGCCGCGCAGTTGCCTTTGTCCTCAGCTTCAAACAGTTGCAGGCCTAGCTGTTCTTTTTTTGTTAACTGAGTTTTACCGGCAAGATAAGCATCATACTTGGAGTTAAAGGGGGATAACTCTTTACTGCGCTGATAGGAGGCAATCGCGTTAGTAATGTTTTGTATTGCTAGCCTTGTATTGTCTAAAGAGTCGGGGCCATAAACTTTTTTAAACTCAGGCTCATAACCCGCGGCTTTAATTTTTTTAACCAGACTGGCTTCGTCTTTAACGCCCATTTCAAGCGGGTTGAGAATAGGCTGGATAGCCTGGTCCTGAAGTGTTTTCTCTCTGCCATCGAGAAAGAACCCGCCGATGTATAGCGTTTCACCATCTTCAGTGATTTTATGCAAGTCAGGCGTGAAACCAATATAGCTGATTGTGGGTACATTACGGTTACCAAAAAGTCCCTTAACGGCACCTTCTGCTGTTGCCTGTTCACGCTTGGGATGACTGAAGCCATGTGCCGGGCTGTGGCATGAGGCGCAGGACTGCCCTGCTGGTGAGGATAATCGAGCATCAAAAAACAGGCTCTTACCCAACGTTTCGCTGGCGTTTAAGGCAACAGATTGCGGCTTTAAAGGTGATTGATTAGGGCTGCAGGCCGCGATAATGAATGAGCCCGCTGCCAATACGGCTATGCTGATGAACTTGGTAAAAACAGTTTTGTTCATTAGATATTGGGTCGAAAGACAAAGATGTTAATAGTCATGCTTCTCATTTGTGAATGAGTTTAAGCTGATTTTGTTTGCAATACAAATGATTCTCATTTGGTTTCGTATGCATAGAATATTTATCAACAAGCTCATGCTAGAATGCCTTTGCTCGGGGCATTAGCCGCCAGCTTCGATGTTCTAATTTAAAGTAAAGCAGAGAAAAAAAGATATGAGACTTAGCGATAAAAGTATTATTGAGGCCCTTAATGATGGCTCGATTTCAATTGAGCCGCGGCCTGCTGATGAAGCGATCAGTGGTGTCAGTGCTGATTTGCGTTTAGGCAATCGGTTTCGGGTTTTTAGTTCTCATACCACACCCTATATAGACCTCAGCGGTTCACGCGAGGAAATGAACAGCGCCATTGACAAAGTCATGAGTGACGAGGTGGTAATAGAGGGCGAGGATGCTTTTTTTCTGCACCCCGGTGAGTTAGCTCTGGGCATTACGCATGAATCTGTGACCTTGCCGGATGATATTGTTGGCTGGTTAGATGGCCGTTCAAGCCTGGCTCGATTAGGCCTGCTGGTACACGTTACCGCGCACCGCATTGATCCCGGCTGGAGCGGTAATATCGTGCTGGAATTTTATAACGCCGGAAAATTACCGCTGGCATTGCGCGCGGGCATGGCCATCGGTGCTATAAGCTTTGAGAGCATGACGTCCAGTGCAGAGCGGCCATATCGCAAACGAGAAAATGCCAAATACAAAGATCAAAGTGGGCCGATGGCCAGTAAAATCAGCGAAGATAAGGATTAAAAAAAATACAATAACAAGCCGGCTTGAATACTCCGGCTTTTTATTGCTGTCGCGTTATTACAGTGCGTTTCTTGAAGCGAAGACAGAATGAACCTGTCGGCAGCTATCGATGCTGATGACTAAGAACAGCAGGCTTAGGGTGATAATTACGGTTATAACCAACTCCGTGCTGTAGCAACTGAAAGCACGGTGTTGTTTCGAGTTTATACAAAGGCTAAGACAGGAATACTTCAGCAGAAGTCAGCTGGTCTATTTACATGCAATTCTATAGGACAACCTAGTATTTATAGTGAAGTATTTATTCATATAAATATGCTTTG
>Ga0224506_10002064_pt1 | contig 13955 bp, 16 predicted proteins | sample SF_Jan12_sed_USG_2_FD_169108 | JGI IMG/M metagenome (GOLD analysis project Ga0224506, IMG submission 169108) | Sediment microbial communities from San Francisco Bay, California, United States - SF_Jan12_sed_USGS_8_1 | ecosystem: Environmental > Aquatic > Marine > Sediment | place: USA... | reverse complement strand
TTGATTCCAGGTGAGAATGATTCGGAAAGGGAACTGGAAGAAATGACTCAATGGGTTGTTGAAAACCTTGGGCCAGATGTACCAATGCATTTCAGTGCGTTTCATCCATCATGGAAAATGATGGACAAGTCATCCACGCCACAAGAGACATTAACGCGTGCCCGAAAAATTGCCATGAAGAACGGTGTGCGTTATGCCTTTACCGGTAATGTGCATGATGAGGATGGTGAAAGCACCTATTGTCATTCCTGCGGCCAGAAACTGATTGGGCGTGACTGGTATGAGCTTACCGCCTGGAACCTGACCGAAGACGGTAAATGCAGTCAATGCGGCACTGCTTGTACGGGTGTTTTTGAAAAATCCCATGGAAATTGGGGGTCGAGACGCCAACCCATCAATATGGCCAGTTATGCTTTATAATTGGTGAACTATTTAAATCAGGGTAATCAGTAGTGCAGGAAATCCGGTTTCGTATCAGCATCCCGACTGATGAATATATCAAATATTATCAAGGGGCGGCCAAAAGCGTTTACACAGTCAGTGAAGATGGTCGATCTATACACTTTCCGGCCAATATTCTGCAACGATTTTTGATGCATGATGGGATACACGGGTATTTTGCATTGCAATATGATGATAATGGCAAATTCTCCAGCATCAGAAGAATTGCCGACAAAGAGGTGTGATATGAGTGGTTGTGGTACAGATACAGGTACTGGTACAGGTTGTGAAAATTCAGAGCCGTTTGCATTGCGTTCCATTGATGACAGCATGTGGCCCGAGTTTGAAGTTGGGGCAGTGATTATTATCGATCCTGGTGGCGTATTAAAGGACGGTGTGTATATTGTGGCTGATCATGACAATGAACCTATTTTCAGGCAACTGGTGATCCATGAGGGGAAGCGGTATTTAAAACCCGTTAATGATCTATATCCCACACTGGAGTTACAGGACGATGCCAAGATTCATGGTGTTGTAATTCAGAAATATCACGAGCGTAAACGCACACATTACGATCGTTAATCCATTTTTATGTCATCACAAAAACAACCGGTTGAAACACTGTCAACACCACGTGATCTGGTGCTGTGGGCGGAACAGGAGTTTAATAAAGCCAAGCTGTTTTTTGGTCACGGTACTGACAACGCGCTGGATGAGGCTGTGTTGCTGGTGTTTCATGTGTTTGGTTTTCCCTTTGATATCAGTGATGAAAAACTGGACTCACCCGCAACAGAAGAACAACGCAAGCGCGCCGTTGAGTTAATACAAAAACGTATTGAGACACGCAAGCCTGCTTCCTATTTGATCAACAAGGCATGGTTTCTGGGCAGGGAATATTATGTTGATGAACGTGTGTTAGTACCACGTTCACCGATTGCAGAATTAATCGAGACACAGTTTTCCCCGTGGGTTGATGCAAGCAAAGTAAAAAATATTCTTGATTTATGTACAGGTAGCGGGTGTATTGCTCTTGGTTGTGCAGAATATTTTCCTGATACCTGTGTAACAGGCTCTGATATTTCAAAAGAGGCACTGGAAGTCGCTGCCATTAATAAACAAAAAATTGAATCAGGTAATCGTGTTGAGTTTGTACAATCTGATGTGTTTCAGGATATTCCGGAAAAAATGTATGACATTATCATTTCCAATCCACCTTATGTAGATGCTGAGGATATGGCGTTATTACCAGAGGAATTCAGGCATGAACCGGCATTGGGGCTTGAGGCGGGGCCAGATGGGCTTGAAATTGTACACAGGATTTTACAACAAGCCGGTCAATTCATGGCGGATAAGGGTATACTTGTTGTTGAAGTGGGAAACAGTCAGGAGGCCGTAATCAACACCTACCCGAATGTCCCTTTCACATGGCTGGAATTTGAATATGGTGGTGATGGTGTATTTTTGTTGACCGCCGAACAGGTAAAAGCATTAGGTAATTAATACGGAGTATAACGTGAAGCAAACAATTGAATTTGATATTGAACTGATTAAGCGTTATGACGTTTCCGGCCCGCGTTATACTTCTTATCCAACAGCCGTGCAATTTACCGAACAATTTGGTGAAGCTGATTACCGTCAGCAGGCAGAGAATGCGAATAATCAGAAAGGCAAGCCATTATCACTTTACTTCCATATCCCGTTTTGCGACACCGTCTGTTTTTATTGTGCCTGTAACAAAATAGCGACCAAAGATCGCAGTAAAGGGGCTCCCTACCTTGAGCGCGTCTACAAGGATATCGCAATGCAGGGCGCACTATTTGATAACTCACACAAGGTCGATCAACTGCATTGGGGTGGTGGCACGCCAACTTTTATTAGTCATGATGAAATGACACAACTCATGGATAAAACCCGTGAACATTTCAATTTGCATGACGATGATACAGGTGAATATTCAATAGAGGTTGACCCACGAGAAGCGGATGCCGGCACAATAAAAGTGTTGCGCAAACTCGGGTTCAATCGCCTGAGTATGGGGGTGCAGGATTTCGAGCCTGATGTGCAAAAAGCAGTGAATCGTATCCAGCCTGAAAGTATCACTTTGGCAACACTGGAAGCAGCGCGCAGTGAAGGTTTTAAATCCATTAGTCTTGATTTGATTTATGGTTTGCCTTTTCAGACCGCAGACACTTTTAGCCGAACCGTACAACGAGCGATTGAGTTTGGCACTGATCGAATGTCGATATTTAATTATGCGCATTTGCCGGATATGTTTAAGCCACAGCGCAGAATCAATGTTGATGAATTACCCAATCCATCTGAAAAATTAATGATTCTCGAGAATACGATTCAACAGCTGACCGAAGCCGGTTATGTCTACATTGGGATGGATCACTTTGCCAAACCGGATGATGAGCTGGCAATAGCGCAAAGAGAAGGCACGCTTTACCGTAACTTTCAGGGGTACTCTACCCATTCTGAATGTGATCTGATTGGTTTAGGGGTTACTTCCATTGGAATGGTAGGAGACAGTTACAGTCAGAACGTCAAGACACTGGACGATTATTATGCGTGCATTGATGACGGGCGTTTCCCGATTCTGAGAGGGCTGAAACTGGATGCCGATGATTTGCTACGACGTGAAGTTATTACCCAATTGATTTGTCATTTTTCACTGGATAAGCGAGCGATTGAAAAACAATATCAGCTTGCTTTTGATGAATACTTTAAAGCCGAGCTGGAACAGCTTGCGCCCATGCAGGCAGACGGGTTGTTAGTTCTGTCTGATAACGGGATTGAGGTGCAACCTGTCGGGCGTTTGCTTATCAGGAACATATGCATGGTGTTTGACAAGTATCTCAGAGACAAAAAAGAGCAACGGTTTTCCAAAGTCATATAGAAGACACATTCCTCATAAACGGCTACAATATCTGGCATGTCTGGAAACTCAATTGGAAAATTATTCACAGTAACCGGTTTCGGGGAAAGCCATGGGCTTGCCCTGGGCTGCATCGTGGACGGATGTCCGCCGGGTATGGAATTGCATGAAATCGATTTGCAACACGATCTGGACAGACGTAAACCCGGGCAGTCACGACATACCACGCAAAGACGTGAGGACGACAAGGTCAGGATTTTATCCGGTGTGTTTGAAGGCAAGACAACTGGTGCACCGATAGGTCTTTTGATCGAAAACACTGATCAACGTTCGAAAGATTATTCGGACATTATGGATCGCTTCCGTCCAGGTCATGCTGATTATACCTATCAGCAAAAATACGGTATTCGCGATTACCGTGGTGGTGGGCGTTCGTCTGCGCGTGAAACAGCGATGCGTGTAGCTGCTGGCGCCATTGCCAAAAAATATCTGAAAGAAAAATATGGAATCATTATTCGCGGTTATCTTGCGCAATTAGGCCCCATTAAACCGGCTGTACTGGATTGGACTGAGGTTGAAAAAAATCCTTTTTTCTGTCCTGATGCAGAGAAAGTCAGGGAACTGGAGGACTATATGGATGCATTGCGTAAGGAAGGTGATTCTATCGGTGCACGTATTAATGTGGTCGCCACCGGGGTACCGCCGGGACTGGGTGAGCCGATTTATGATCGTCTGGATGCCGAGATCGCACATTCGTTAATGAGTATTAATGCCGTCAAAGGCGTTGAGATTGGTGCCGGTTTTGTTTCTGTGGAACAAAAAGGCACTGAGCATCGCGATGAAATGACACCGGAAGGTTTTCTCAGTAACAATGCGGGTGGCATATTGGGTGGAATTTCCAGTGGTCAGGATATTGTGGCGAGTATTGCCATGAAACCGACTTCCAGTATTCGCATCCCGGGCCAGACTATCGATATTGATGGCAAGCCAACAGAAGTCGTCACAAAGGGACGTCATGATCCCTGTGTCGGAATTCGTGCAACCCCCATTGCTGAAGCCATGCTGGCGATTACCTTGATGGATCATGTCCTGCGTCATCGTGCGCAGAATATGGATGTTAAATCCGCCACACCAGTTATCCCTGCCAAAGTAACTGAATAGAATACAATCTTGAGTATTATTGATTGATTGGTTTGTAGGACACATCAATGATGTAAAATGTTTTTTCCCCTTCAGCCAACTTCACTGAGACATCATCATCAATTGATTTTTTCATCAAGGCACGAGCCACCGGAGAGTCCATGCTGATAAATCCTTTTTTCACATCAAACTCATCAGGACCAACAATTCGATAAATAATCTCATTGCCATTTTCCTCTTCCAGTTTTACCCAGGCACCAAAAAAGACAGTAGATAAATCAGAAGGTTTGTCATGGACGACTTTCAGATCCGGTAGTCGTTTCTGCAGATAACGAATACGCCGATCAATTTCTCGTAGTTGCTTTTTACGATAAATGTATTCAGCATTTTCAGAACGGTCACCTTCAGCAGCGGCTGCTGAAAGTGCCGCAGTGACTTCCTTGCGCAGATCCCACAAGCCATCCAGCTCAGACTGGAGGGTTTCATAACCCTCAGGGGTTATGTAAGGAGAAGACTTGGGTTGAGGTGGTCGATAGCGCCCCATAAAGTCTTATTCGTGATGATGTCCACCAGGGCCATGAACATGACCATGTTCAAGTTCTTCAGCTGAAGCCTCCCGAATTTCTGTAACACTGACATCAAAATTCAGGTTTTTCCCGGCAAGCGGATGGTTGCCATCAACAACAACATGTTCATCGGTTACTTCCACTACAGTAATTGTCAGTGTTTCACCATTTGGACCTTGTGCGTAGTAATCCATGCCGACTGCAATTTCGCCAGCACCATCAAACATTTCTTTTGGTACAGGTTGGATCTTGCTTTCATCGTGTACACCATAGCCTTCTTCAGGTGGAATAGAGACCTGAAGGGAGTCACCGACTGCTTTTCCAGCCAGCGCATTTTCCAGACCAGCAATAATATTTTGCGCACCGTGAAGATAAGACAGGCCTTCCTTGCCTTCAGATGAATCAATTACATTACCGTCATCGTCTTTAAGGGTGTAATCTATGGTCACTACGGTGTTTTCAGTAACTTGCATACTATGTTCTTCTCCTGTTCGGGATTGATCGGGTCTAGATTCAGATAGATCAGCTGGAGCAAACAAACACCAGTGGTATGAGATAAATGAGAATAGACAATTTCGCTAATATTAACATGTATAATGCCGTTTTTGGGCTGTTTTTGGAAAAAATGAGGGATTTCCATGGCTAAAGAACTGGTCTGCTGGAAATGCGGGTCAAATATCGCGGAAGGTGATTTACCCATTTCCCGACGCTCATTATGTCGCACCTGTAACGCAGATTTACATACTTGCATCATGTGTAAATTTTACAATCCAAAACTGGATACAAAATGCGGGCATCTCACAGCTGATGCCGTACGAGAAAAAGAGCGCGCCAATTTTTGCGATCATTTCAGACCAAGAAAAGATGCGCATAAACCGGTAGTAGATACAGCTTCAGAAAAGGCCAAAGCGCAGTTAGCTTCCTTGTTTGGAGATGGATCAGTCGAGACTGATGCCGTTAAACGGGTGCAACAGGAAAAAGACAAGGCACTTTCAGAACTGGAAAAACTGTTTGGTAATAACGAAAACAACAACAATCATAATAATGAATAACAATACAACGCCATACTGGCGACTTTCCGGGTTTTATTTCTTTTATTTTGCCTCGCTCGGTGCACTCGTACCTTACTGGAGCGTTTATCTTAAATCGCTTGGATTCAATTATGCCGAGATTGGTGAGTTATTTGCCATTCTGGTTGTCACCAAGGTGATTGCCCCCAATATCTGGGGATGGATTGCAGATCATAAAGGCAAACGCATGATGATCGTGCGTCTGGGATCGTTTCTTGCTGCGGTTGCCTTCATTGGTATTTTCTTTGGATCCAGTTACTGGTGGATCGCATTAATAATGTCGGTGTTCAGTTTTTTCTGGAATGCTGTCTTGCCGCAGTTCGAAGCAACCACCATGACACACATGAAAGATGAACCACATAGATACAGCTCTATTCGATTGTGGGGATCGGTTGGGTTTATTGTTGCTGTTGCTGCACTGGGACCGGTGCTGGAAGAATACGGTTCAAATTTATTACCCAGCTTTCTTTTTATTCTGGTTGCCGGTATCTGGTTAATGAGTTTAGTTGTACCTGAGAGTGCTGCCGGTCATTTGCCGATCACACATGAGCGTTTGCGCAATGTATTGTTGCGACCGGAAGTCGCAGGTTTATTGATTGCAAGTTTCCTGATGCAGGCCAGTCATGGTCCGTATTACACTTTTTATACCATCTACATGGAAGATAATGGTTACAGTCGCACAGTCGTGGGGCAGTTGTGGGCTCTGGGTGTGCTGGCCGAGATTGGTATTTTTATGTTCATGCATAAACTCGTACCCCGTTTTGGTTTGCGTAACCTTTTATTAAGTGCCTTTCTGTTGACTGCACTGCGTTGGATATTAACAGGCAGTTTTGTCGAATCATTAACGATCATGATTTTTGCTCAAGTCTTACATGCCGCCAGCTTTGGTATTTTTCATGCCTGCACCATTCAATTGATACACAGGTTCTTTAAAGGCAAGCATCAGGGTAAGGGGCAGGCTTTATACAGCAGCATCAGTTTTGGTGCCGGTGGTGCTGTGGGCAGTCTTTATGGTGGATATATCGGGGAGGGGATGGGACCGGAATATGCCTACTTTGTTTCAGCCGCTATCTGTGTTGTTGCGTTTGTCATTAGCTGGAAGATGATTGAGCCAAAGATTTAGCGAAAACAAAAATAGAACATACAAATAAATACGGACGCTCTCATTTCCCCAATTTTTTGATGTATTAGCTTACTCCTGATAACTGACTAAATCAGTGCACAAATCAGTAAGAACCTCTTTCTATGTATCTATAAATTAAATTTGCAGTCATATTACTCATATTAAAGAGAATTTACTGGCAAGATGTTGGCTAAATGCTTATTATATGCGCCTCTCTAGAGTCGGTGGCTGTCGTTTTCACGCAAAGCGGTGTCTGGTCTGAGCTCTTGAGGAATGATATTTATAACAAAATCAATACGATAAGAATTTCTAGGAGACCGGAAATATGATTACCAGCAACCCCTTCGATGCATTGACCGCATTGATATCTACAGACATCATGCAAGGATACGTTATTTTAATGGCTATCCTGGTGTTCATGGGTACAGTGCTCGATATGATGCATAAAAAGAGTGCCAAGTACTTCTTCCAAAATGCAGAAAAAGCCAAGAAGAGTGCAAAGCGTTCTGTAGGAGCAGGCGAAAAGGCAGGTCTTGCCGTTGCCACCTTAGCTAACGAAGTACTTACTTCTGGCGAATTCAGCAACCCTAAGCGTAGACTGTCTCACCTTTTAACTATGTACGGCACCATCATCTTTATTGTGACTTCAGCACTGATGATTTTTGAGTGTGACAGTATTGCAACTTCTACTCTGGCACAGTTATGGCACATTGGAGCCATCATGCTTGCTGTTGGCGGTTACTGGTTCTGGTTCTTCATCCGCGTTGATGTGAATTCAGAAGGTGTTAAATGGTATCAACTGCGTAAAGCCGACATGTTTATTGTTTCTCTGCTTTTGATGGCAACGTTTGGCCTGATTTGGTCTTACATGCAATCTAACGGCGGTAATGTGGCTGACATGGGTTCAACAGCTCTGTTCTTTGGTCTGTTTATCCTTTCAACTACATTCCTTTTCTCGACAGTGATGTGGTCTAAGTTTGCACATATGTTCTTCAAACCAGCTGCAGCATTCCAGAAGCGAGTTGCCCATGCGGATGGTTCAAATGAAAATCTGCCTGCTGATTACGATCCGAGCGATCCTGCAGTACACGCAAGATTCCCGGACATTCCAATGTACATGGGTAAAAACCCACCAAACATGGGCGCTGGTATCCGACGTGAACCGGCCAACCACTACTAATCGTTAACTGATAATAATTAATTTAGAGAGAGAATATTATGCCTACTTTTGTATATATGACTCGATGTGATGGTTGTGGACAGTGCGTTGATATCTGCCCATCTGACATCATGCACATTGATAAAACACTTCGTCGTGCATACAACATTGAACCTAACATGTGCTGGGAATGTTATTCCTGCGTAAAAGCCTGTCCTCACCACGCGATTGACGTGCGCGGTTATGCTGACTTCGCTCCTCTTGGTCACTCTGTACGTGTACACCGTGATGAAGAAAAAGGCACCATTGCATGGCGCATCAAGTTCCGCAACGGCAAAAAAGACATGGATCTGCTTGCACCGATCACGACTGTGCCTTGGGGTACTGGATTCCCGAACCTGGCTGCAGAAGCTGCTCCTAGCAGCGAAATGACTAACAGCCATTTATTGTTTAATGAACCCAAGTACATCCGTATGGATGAAGGTGGACTGCACACGCTTGAGTCTAATGGCTTGGAAATGAAAGAAGGGGTTTACTACTAATGGGATACAAGACAATTGTTGAAGATAATATCGATATCCTGGTAGCAGGTGCAGGCCTTGGTGGTACCGGTGCTGCATTCGAAGCAAGATACTGGGGTAAGAACAAGAAAATCGTTATCGCTGAAAAAGCCAACATCGATCGTTCTGGTGCGGTTGCTCAGGGTCTGTACGCGATTAACTGCTACATGGGTACACGCTTTGGCGAGAACAACCCGGAAGATCATGTTCGCTACGCACGTATCGACTTGATGGGTATGGTTCGTGAAGATTTGGCCTTTGATATGGCGCGTCACGTTGACTCGGCTGTTCATCAGTTTGAAGAATGGGGTCTGCCTATCATGCGTAACGAAAAGACCGGCGCATATTTGCGTGAAGGTCGTTGGCAGATCATGATTCACGGTGAATCTTATAAGCCTATCGTTGCTGAAGCAGCTAAAAAATCGGCTGACAAGGTTTTCAACCGTATCTGTGTGACTCATCTGTTGATGGACGAAGCGAAAGAAAACCGTGTTGCTGGTGCTGTTGGATTCAACGTCCGTACTGGTAACTACCACGTATTCAAGTCCAAGACTGTTATCTGTGGTGCTGGTGGTGCTTCTAACATCTTCAAACCACGTTCAGTCGGTGAAGGTGCTGGTCGTGTATGGTACGCACCATGGTCATCAGGTTCTGCATATGGTCTTATGATCGAAGCAGGCGCGAAAATGACACAGATGGAAAACCGTATTGTACTGGCACGTTTCAAAGACGGTTACGGTCCTGTTGGCGCTTACTTCTTACATCTTAAGACTTATACTCAAAATGCTTATGGTGAAGAATACGAATCAAAATGGTTCCCTGCTTTGCAAGAAATGGTTGGTAAAGAATATCTGGATCCAGAAGCGTCACATGCGACACATCGTCCAATTCCAACCTGTCTGCGTAACCATGCAATCATCAATGAGGTGAATGCGGGTCGTGGTCCTATCCACATGGTTACAATGGAAGCATTCCAGGATCCTCATTTGGAAGAGATCGGCTGGCATAACTTCCTGGGTATGACAGTTGGTCAGGCGGTACTTTGGGCTGCAACAGACGTTGATCCTAAGTATGAAAATCCGGAACTGACAACATCTGAACCATATGTTATGGGTTCACATGCAACAGGTTGTGGTGCATGGTGTTCAGGTCCTGAAGACGTTTCACCAGCAGAATACTTCTGGGGTTACAACCGTATGACAACTGTTGAAGGTTTATTCGGTGCAGGTGATGCGGTTGGTGGTACACCACACGCATTCTCATCTGGTTCATTCACAGAAGGTCGTCTGGCTGCGAAAGCTGCCTGTAAATACATTGATGATGGTAAAGCAGAAGGCATTCGTGTTACTGATGCTCAGATCCAACGCCGTAAGGAAGAGATCTACAAGCCAATGGAAACTTACACTGTGGGTCGTAACGAGATTGTTGCTGGTACTGTTAACCCTAACTACATCAACCCACGTCAGGGTCTGGATCGTCTGCAGAAACTGATGGATGAGTACTGTGGTGGTTTTGGTGTTAACTACATGACTAACGACAAGCTCTTAAGCATTGGTCTGAAGAAAATGGCTATCCTGGGTGAAGACCTGGAGAAAGTTGCAGCCTCAGATATCCATGAACTGTTACGTGCATGGGAACTGAAGCACCGCTTCCTCACTTCTGAAAGTGTATTCCACCACACGTTATTCCGTAAGGAAACACGTTGGCCGGGTTACTACTACCGTGGTGATGCCATGAAGGTTGATGACGCGAACTGGCACGTGCTGACTGTTTCTCGTCGTGATCCCAAGACTGGCGAATACACAATGGAAAAAGCGCCTCTGTACCACCTTGTAGGTGACATCGAGGACAAAGACCTGGCTAAACTGAAAGCTGAAGGTCACCATTAAGCAACTAAGGGCTCGTTTTTAAAGCCTGATATGTTTGCGATAAGAAAAGGACTGACATGCATAATGTTGGTCCTTTTTTTATCTATCTGGTGAGATATTTATTCTTGCAATAATTTAAGTACGAAAAATTGTGCGGTTAACGAGATTTGGTCTATGAACATTCTTGAAAAAACAGATGAAGAGATTTTGGCGCTGGCAAACCCGATGTGGGCAGACCTGGTTAAGTACTCTAATGAAGGGAACTACGGTGCCTTTACACGTAACTTTTCGTCTTCGTTCATAAAGGGTGCGAACGAAGTTGAAATGGGCAAGCAGTTTGCAAGAAGTGATTTAGCAAAAAACCTGTCAGAAGATTACAGTTATCTCGGCATGATACGCCGTGGTGAACATGTCACGGTTCTATATAAAGTGACAAACAAAAAAACCAATGCTGAATGGCTTGGCAGGCTGGTGCTGGGCTATGAAAAAGACAAGGTAAAGATCTTTGGCGCCACTTTATTTTAGGTTCTGCTGATCGAACATGGTTGAACTAAAACAGGCTTGATTACATATGTCAGATATAATTGAAGACGGAAAATTTATTGAATTAAATTACAAGGTCATCGACGATAAAACCGGAGATGTACTTGTCACTGTTGAATATCCTCTGGGTTATGTCCATGGCGTCAATGATGTGATGGCAGATTATGTGACAAATCATCTATATGGCAAAAAGGTAGGAGATATCATCGAAGTACCTATTGATACCACACAGTTGTATGGTGAAAGAGATGAATCACTGGTCTTTACTGATCGGATCGAAAATGTGCCGGAAGAATTCCATGAAATCGGCATGACTATCACCATGGAGAATGAAAAGGGTGAACCTAAAAACTTCATCGTTACACGCTTTGATGACAAAACCTTGACCATTGATGGTAATAATCCACTCTGTGGTCGAGATGTTACCTTTGTACTGGAAGTTTTATCCATACGCGAAGCCACCGATGAAGAAATGGATCTTGGTGGAGCTGTTGACGGCAACCCCAGTTTAAATGAAATCCTTGAACGGGCTGAATGAACCACCAGTCCAGATGAACTACAGTAACCCATATATCATATACCCTGTAAACCGTGTGCTGGAGCGAGCTATTGCGAGCTCTCTTAGGTTGCTTGATGAAGAAACACTGAAACTGGCTACACCTGACAGAAGTGTCCCGGTCGCAGATAATTTTTTATTCACACGCGGTAATTTTGAGCAACATACATTCAGTGCGAATGTGTTTGAAAAGCTACGTGATGCACTTGAATCAACACTGACAGATGAATTTCGACAACAGGATCCATTAGCCTGGGCTGAAACACAGAATCGTCTGGGAAATATTCTTGGTGCTATCGGACAACAACTGCATGATGCAGATGTTTTTCAGAAGTCTATCGAGTGTTTCATGCTTGCTCTGGAAGAATTTAAACAGGAAGGTAACCCGTTAGAGTGGGCGGAGACTCAAGCAAGCCTTGCTACGGCACTGCAGGCTCTGGGACGTCTTGAATCAGATGCAAAAGCACTCAACAAGGCAGTTGATGCCTATACAGCGGCATTACTCGTTTATACGAAAAAAGAAACATTGGAAGAATGGAAGTTGATCATGCTGCAACTGGGCATGACGATGCATACCTACGGGACACTCCTCAAAGGTGACCGTACTTTTCAGAAGGCCGTTGTAGCATTTAAAAACGCGATATCAGAACTCGATGCAGACAATTATCCGGTTGAACTGGCCGCCGCACATAATAATTGCGGAGCGGTGTTACTTAATCAGGCAGAGTCTGAAGAAAATCCTGAACGTTTTGAAGAGGCAGCAAGATCTTACGAAACAGGCTGGAAGGTCTGTATGGAACAGCAGCGCCCTGTACATTTGTCTGTGCTTTGCAGAGTAAACAAGGCAACAGCACGAGGAAAGCTGGCAGAATTAACAAATGATGCCGTACTGGCAGAAGATATTGCCGATGAATTTGAACTGATTATTGAATGCTTCCCGCACGCATTACAGCCGCTTTGTGCAAAACATTGTGAAGCACAATTAAATCAGGCCAGAAAGTTGTCAGGCACGCCTACCGTTTGATCGCTAACTGACGCTAATCAAAAAATTAAACTCTGTCAGAAAGCTTGTAGTCGATATTAATAAACGCGCCGATCTCGGAACAGAACTTGACCACCCGCGAACCAAAACCGACATCGGGTGTGGTTTCATCCTTATCAATCGACAAGGTTAACTCTACGCTGATTCTGGGTGATAAATTATGAGCTTTGCAAACTTCGATGATCTTGTCCTTATGGGGTTCGATCTTTTTCAGAATGTCATCATCGATGAGTTTGAAAATGTCGAGTTCCTGTTCATCAGAATTAATAGTTGCAGTTGAAAACTCCCAGGAACTGATAACAGGTTTGTCCAGACTGCCATGAGTGCCGGCATCATTGATTGAGGTGGGTTCCAGCCCAAGCTGTTGTGTCACGAGTGCCGGATTGAAGTGATAGCCAACAATTGAAAAGTAAGCTCGACCTTTATTGGAAGCCACGAACGTCTCCTGTTTAATAATACAAATTGGGTGCAAATTATAACGTATTGTTTTAGTTGGTGCGGGTGAATGGAAAAATATACAGTCAATCAGAGCCCATGCTGAATATGCGGTCTTACACGGACGCCGATAATTAGTTGTGATAATACCTGATAAAAAAAATATTATAGATGTATCTGTTATTTTTCTGCTGTAAACAAGGTAAAGTTGCGTGCTTGAATTTGAACTTTGGTTCACGAAAATTAAGGCGAATTTTGGCGTGTCTCAGCAAATGATGGGAAAAGCGACATTCTCACAAGGGTATAGAAATCTTGTCATCTGAAGTAAAAAGAGACCCTAATAATCCCTGTCTGTTCTGTACAGATGCCAAGGGGGTATCACTACAGAATGAGCTCGCATATAGCGCCAGAGACAGCTATGCGGTGAGCCCCGGGCATTCCGTGGTCGTCCCACGACGCCATGTGGCCGAGTTCTTCGACCTGACACCAGAAGAGGTAGTAGCCTGTATGGCGCTGATTCAGGAAGAGAAAAAGCTTATTGATGCGGAATTTAAGCCTGATGGCTATAATATCG
>Ga0224506_10002063_pt1 | contig 13958 bp, 9 predicted proteins | sample SF_Jan12_sed_USG_2_FD_169108 | JGI IMG/M metagenome (GOLD analysis project Ga0224506, IMG submission 169108) | Sediment microbial communities from San Francisco Bay, California, United States - SF_Jan12_sed_USGS_8_1 | ecosystem: Environmental > Aquatic > Marine > Sediment | place: USA... | reverse complement strand
TTCAATCATCTTCTTCGTTAGTGATAGGCCAATCCCCGTACCTTCAATGTTCTTCCCTTCCGCACCCAATCGATTGAACGGAACAAACAGACCATCTTGCTTATCGAGGGGAATACCCGGTCCGGTATCGGCAATGGAAAGGCGCACCATTCCGTCGTCGGTCATACTCGAGGAAATCGTCACCACTCCGCCGACTCGATTATATTTAACTCCATTGCTCAAAAGGTTGAGGAGAACCTGATTCACCCTGGTCGCGTCTGCATAGACCCCGGGCAATTGGTCATAAGTCATTTTATCGATAACTTCTACGCCGTATTTCTTTCCCATAGCTCGCGTCATTACGATACTAGACTTAACGACATCGTGGAGTTCGACATTCTCCATGCTCAACGCTAACTCTCCGGTTTCTATCTTCGAGAGGTCCAAAACCTCGTTGATCAAGTGTAAAAGATGGTAACCGGCTTCTTTAATATGCGCGACGGCTCTACGATGTTTGTCCACCAGCGGGTGCTTTACATCGATTTCCAGGATCTGGCTGAAACCAATAATAGCGTTCAAAGGTGTACGAAGCTCATGGCTCATCGAAGATAGGAATTCAGATTTGGCCTGGTTGGCTGCGTTGGCTCTCTCTACGGCCTCGCCCAATTCCTTGTGAGCATCCAGCAAACGGCTATGGGCCTCTTTGAGTTGTGCCTCCGCCTTGGTACGCTCCACTCTTTCATCGTTCAGGGAAGTGAGAACATCGTCCAGTCGTCCCCCTGGATGTTGGTAGTGGCTACCGAGGCTATCCCAAGATTGAGAGAGAGAATCAATCATTTTCTTAACGCCCATATACAAGATCAGTATTTCATTTCCCTGGGGATTCAAACTTTTATCGATATCCGCACCAGGTAAAGCCATCTGAGTTTGTGGCTTGCTAATATCAAAGGAACTAAGCCAGGACGACATGGCTTGAAGGTGGCGAGTGATCAGTCTTTTGAATAACCACAACATGGCTAAGGCAACGGCAATTGACTTAATCAGATTGGCCAGTAGCACGATGATAATTTCGGTAAAGAGGTCACGATAAATTGGATCAAGACCAACGGTGAGGTTTAGGTAACCCACGGTATGTGATCTTCCCCGGTCAAGAACGCTTAAATCAAAATCGTAAACGAGGGTGCTGTCGGAAATGACCTGGCCTTCTTCCCAGTAGTTACCTATGTCGTCAGATAGAGTTACTTTTTCAATACCAGGAAAGGACAAAATTGATTTTAACTGGGTTGTAATCAGACTTTCATCCAGCAACCAGATGACTTTGGCTAAACTTCCTCCATAAACGCTATCTATCAGATTTATGTTAACATTGATGCGAGAGAATTCCCGATCGTGGGCCTGGAAAAACTGGTACACCGTAATGGAAAATGCCAGCAGAGTACTGAACAGAATAGACGCCGAAATCAATCTGATATCGACCCGACCCGGGGCTTTTCCACTCACTTGATAACGAATCCAGGACAGCATCTGTAATCACTGTCCGGATTTGTTGTTGGAAACGATATCTTTTATGGTTTTACTGTGAATTTTTTCAATATCCCCATTTTGGTGCATCTCCAGGAGAACTTCTGTTAGTTTTGGAGCCAGGGCGGCGTATTTATTATTGAGCATGTGATAAAGCGGAAGGTTAATGAATTCCTTTCCGATTACTTTGATGTCTGAATTTTTGAAATTGCTCAGAAGTTCAATCTCAGCGGACGTTAAAATGCCGACAGCAACGTCAATTCGTTTGTTCTCCAACATAGTAAAGAGCTGCTTGTAGCTGCTTGTTGCAACAGCATTCATCTGTGCTGTACCTTTTTCGGCAAATACTTCACCTCGCCTGATCCCGACGCGATATTCTTTCAGGTCGTCCCATGATTTACAGACACAATCCGATGAAATCGTCAGCGCCACGCCTTTTACCGTTGCAATGGGCGCGCCGTCAACCATCATCAGGTTTTTATAGTCGCTAAGCACTGAAGGCACACGTCCAACTTCCGCATCTGCCCGACCTAGATTTGCAAGAGTTAATGAACGTTTACTAGGGACTTGAATAAATTCAGTTCTAATACCCAGGCGCTTGTACGCCTCCGCGATGACAGCCGCTCCCAACATGTGAATAGTGTGATCGGAGGCCTGAGAAATTTTTATTTTTTGAGGAAAATCTGTTGCTAAGGCAGGTGCTCGTACAATTGAGAAAAATACTACAACCAAAACAAAAACAAGTAATGTGTTAGGGAACCTTGGCATCTATAACCTCAAAAAGATTAGATAAATACAATACAACGATAGCACATCGGGTAATGAATAAACATTTCGAGGTAACTTTGAAGTTTGTTATTGCCCAATGCGGCAATTGACGATTTTTAATTTTTCAGACCTTCTCCTGTTTGAGCATGATTGCCTCCAAAACATTTAACTCAGCTACTGGCTTCTTCATATTGTCGATGTAATCCCGGTAAATGGCCGCAGTTGGCCCAGACTAATGGAATGGTCACACTCGTAGTCGGCTTAATCTTTTGTAAAACACATCAAAGTATTGAGGGATGGATCATTGGCCTGTAATAGCCGCTGCTTTGAATCCCGAAATCCTGTTTTGACGACTTCATTCACCCAAAAATCGACGCCTTCAAACAATCGTAGTTCCTTGCGGTCTTCTTCCCAGCTAACACCCAGTCCGGCATTAAATACGGTATGAACCAGTGAGCAGAAAACGCGCATATTATCAGTACCTGCGTCATGGTCACGCAGGATGAATCGACCAGAGGGGCGTAAAATTCTGTGAATCGATGCTATATATGCGGATAACTTTTCTCGTGGACAATGATGCAATCCTATATAACAGGTTACCAAATCGAGACTTTCGTCTGCGATTATGGTTTGAGGAATGGGGTCGTAATCGTTAAGCGTGAAAAAATGTCCAATTTTTCGCAGTCTCCCGCGTTCCATTATTTCAGGTGGCGAATAATCAGGATGGGATTCATTACAGAGATAAACCTTGCCTTTAATGCCGAGAGATTTCACCAATTTCTGTACATAGCGTCCGGTCGATCCAATTTCCAGATATCCGTTGACCGGGGTGTTGGGATTTAAAATTTGAGCTGTCTGTCGCTGCATCTCTGATTTTTGTGTGGCTAACGCTGGCAGTGCATAGGTAAAATCAGAAAAACGAGTTTTAATATTGACTAGCTGTTTAGCGACGAACTGGTAAATATCACGATCCTTCTGATAGCTGTTACAGGCCTGAATAATTAGCTGATGAAACTTGTCTTCCGGGTAAAGATGGTAGATAACCTGCAAAAATCGATAAAAATCATCCCTGCTTTTTACGTCCGCGTATACCCTGAGAAATTCTGACGACTTATTTATTTTTCCAGAAATCAGAGGTTGATCGGTCGAAAGCCGATAGTATTTCTCCCACAGAATATTTCGAAATCTGTAATTGGGGTCGAGCTTATCTTTTAACTTAAATAGTTGCCGGGCTTTGGGGTAGGCTTTATGAAACTGGTCATAGCGAGCATGTGGTTGATATGGCAGGTAATAGGCTCCCTCGCAATTGATCGCGGCATCGATTAGTTCGCGCGTCCAAACTGCGACGTGTTCTCGTTCGTAGGATTCCGTACCCTGCTTGTAGTACAGCACAAACGCAAACACTTCCTGGCGTGCCCAGGCCAGTAGCGACCCTGGATCTGGATGCGCGTGCCGAATAGATATGTTGACTAAATTCACCTTATGCCGAAGCAGAATTTCAGTCATGGCCTCGGTGAATTCAACAAGCTTTTCGGTCGCGACAAAATACTCCTGAAGTACATAGGTTTTCCGGTCTCTGGAGAGTGGCTCAAGCTCAGCCACATCATAATCCGCTTCTTGATTACGCATGATGACTTTATCGCGCAAATAAAGTAATGGCTCGTAAATGTATTCGCGGCGTAAATGTCCAGTTGGTGTTTCGGTGATTGCCCATAACAGGTATTTTTCGAGCAGGAATAGTTTTCGCCCGGATTCTCTAACTTCACGATTAAGTGGCTTGTCGGTTTCCTGCCACGTCACAGCCCGCACCTTTGAAAATTTCGGCGGGATCATATCGGCATTGTGAAACACAGCCGATTCGTTTTCTCGGATATTTTCAGAAAAATAACGCAGGTATTTTTCTATCGGCATTTTCTGGTGTTGTCGCTCAATGCGTTTATTTTCTGCGAGGTCAAGCTCGGCAGATACGATTATTCCCAATGCGCCATAACCGCCGATGGCGGCATAAAAGAATTTCGAATTCTTTTTAGGAGATGCCTTGACTAACTCGCCATCGTGGAGGATTAGCTCTATCGATTTAACCGAAAGTATTAATGGGCCGAGGCCAACATATCGTCCATGACAGTTGACACTTAACGATCCACCCACGGTAAAGTTCGAATAGGTTTGCATAATTTTAATCGACAGGCCGTAATCATTTATATGATCCAGGATATCCTTCCAGCGGATTCCAGACTGGACATGTATGCTGCGTTTTTCACTGTCAAATTTTATGATTTGATTCATGCCACGCATGTCGATATGTAGCGTGCCCGGGCATGCGGTTTGCCCGCCCATACTAAAACGTCCGCCGCCGATCGAAATCGGTTTGTCAGTGTTTTTCAACATTTGTTGAAGCTGTTCAGTGCTACCAGGCGCATACACTTCATCGACCTGTACCGGGTAAAGTCCGGTTACGTCTTGTACAACTGTAGTACTGGTCGGGGCCCCGCTATTGTCGTAATTAATTTCATTTTTCGCTTCAATGATTAGCCGCATCCGCTTCAGTACTGGTAACTTATGTTTCGAAAACAGTTCTGCAGAGCCCGATTCAGCAACCACCGAGAACCCATAACGTTGATAAAATCGAATCGCGCCCTCGTTAATATGAGTAACATCGAGCTCCAGACTTCGGTAGCCCAGTTTTCTCGATTCGTCGACAATACGATCGAGCAAAATAGTGCCGTAGCCGCTCCCTCTGGAATTCGAGTCAACGGCGATATTGTTAATATAAAATGCACCTTCCGAGGGTGGCGGTACGTAGTTGGACAGCGCTTTATTCACTGTGCCCATCAGATAGGGCCACCGAGTAATCGAGGTCGACCTGAGCATGTTCAACGCCCCCGGAAATTCGGCATCCTGAAATTGTTTTCTACTATATCCGAGGACAACACCCACTATTTTGTCACCGTCTTTCATCACCGAGACATAACGATAACCAAATTGGCCTCTGGGACGACTTAACAGTTTTATTAATACCTTCTCGGCTATCGACCTGGACTGGAACATGAAATCCATTAATTCATGGACGCTCTCATAGATTAAAACTGATATTGCCCTGGCATAATCAGGGGAGCCCGGACTTAAACTGAGATTATTCTTTTTTAACTGCTTCAATTAATTTCCCTCTAGTTAGATAATAGCTGCATGATTGAGTATCTCAAAACGATAGCAGGTTATAGACCAGATGCTGGCCTACCAGTCGTAAAGAAAGTTATAAAATAATATCCCGTATCAAAAGCTGTACAGAATCCACGCCTCGAAATCGATTCAGATTGACTTCGTAATGAATACGGATTCGATCATAATCCTGGTTCAACACCGACGCTGGTTGAAAAAAACCAATGGCATCTACTACTGTTTGATCCGGGTTATCATCAGGCGAAAGCGTGAGTTTGATATGTTTTCCCGCCAAAACCCGCTGGCTAAGTACTTCGAAGTCCCCGACAAAACTGGGCATCGGGAAGCCCTGTCCCCAGGGGCTTAAATTCTGCAGTTCTGCGGCGAATTCCAGATTAAATAATTCGGCTACAAGCTCTCCGTCGTGTTCAATGTTGTCGGTAAAACACTCCGGGTCGGCAAATTCGTTGATAACCTGCTCAAAGCATGGTTTGAAATCTTCGAAACAGGCATCCTTCAGGCTTAGACCGGCGGCCATAGCATGCCCGCCGAATTTGAGTATTTTTCCGGGAATGCGCTTATCGACGATATCGAGCATATCGCGTAAATGGATGCCTGTAATAGATCGGCCCGAGCCCTTCAGACTGCCATCCTCGGCCTGCCCAAAAACGATGCTGGGTCGATGGAATTTTTCCTTCAGTTTCGAGGCGACAATGCCGACGATACCTTCGTGCCAGTCGGGTTGATAGAGTACGATGGCCTTTTGATTAGACAATTCCTGCTGATCCAGTTGTTTCAGAGCCTGCATCGCCTCATCGGCCATTTGCTGCTGGATATCCTTACGCAGCTGATTGATGTTGTCGAGCTCAGTGGCAAAAGAATTTGCGCTATTCGTGTCATTGGCTAGCAGGCATTGAACACCGATAGTCATATCGTCCAGACGTCCTGCAGCGTTAATTCTTGGTGCCAGTGCAAAGGCGATATCAGTACTGCTAAAATTATCCAGATCCTTGCCCGATATTTCTATCAGCGACCTGATACCCAGTGAGCAGGCACCCGCACGAATTCGCCTCAAACCTTCCTGAACCAGAATTCGATTGAGATAATCGAGCGGCACCAGATCTGCAACACTGCCAATCGCCACCAGATCAAGGCAGGCAGCCAGGTTAGGTTCCTGGCGCTGATCATTAAACCATCCCCGTTTTCTCAGCTCAGTTCGGAGCATTAACATCAGGTAGAAAGCGATGCCGACACCGGCGAGATTTCTGCCTTCGAGCGGCTCGCCCCAGGCATTTTGATTCACGATCACTGAAGCATCGGGTAATTCGCTGGCGGGTAAATGATGATCGGTGACGACGACTTCAATATTATGCTGACGTAACAACCTAATACCGTCGAAACTTGCAATACCGTTATCAACAGTGATAACGCAATCCGGTTTTGACTGAAGGATTCGCTCGGCAGCTGAAAGCGATAGCCCATAACCATCAAGAAAACGATCGGGCATGAGGTAATCGACCTTATCGTGACTCATCAGGTTTAATGCTCTGACGCATAGCGCGGTACTGGTTGCCCCATCGGCGTCGTAGTCACCGAATATCACCACCTGTTCTTCTGCTTGAATGCAGTTGGCAAGTAATTCAGCAGCTTCCGAAACATTCCGAATCGATACTGGTGACAGGATTTTACCCAGTTGGTAATCCATCTGATCCAGCGATGAAATCCCTCTGCTGGCTAAGACCCGGCTAATAACTGGATGCAAATCACCCCGCCCCTGTAATTCGCTCTCGCCATAGCTACGTTCAATAAACTGTTTCATATCAACTTAGCCAGTCGATCAGACCGGTGTTTTTTTTCCAGAATCGGAAACGTGAAGCACTGGATATCGACAGGTCATTTTCATGGCCCGCTCTCAGCCGCAAATGCACCTGACCGGACTTAATCCGGTTTAACAAGGGTTTAAACAGTTCTGATTCCAGCCTCAGCAGTATTTCAGACAAATCCTCAGCATCGGGTGACTTCAACGCATCTAAAAGTCTCAGATCCACAATGAGCGAGTCATCGTTTAAATCTGTATGGGCTAATACCGATACCGGGCTCTGCTCTATATTTGATTTTTCCGCGTAGGCTTTCAAAGTCAGTTCATCGCAATACCAGTGCTTCTGCGTCGATTGTGGTTGAATAAATTCACCTGCGCCCCAGCACCAGAGGCTGTTAATCGGTAAAAGACCGTTCAGTAAACGTTTTTGATTTACCTCATGCGAATGCAAAAACATTTGCATTTCATTCATCAATTGATACCACGGCAAGGCGGTGCGTGACTGCTCTATATACTGGTCGACCTTGCGCCCGACTATGGATAAATAATGCGGATAATGCGAGGGTGGCTGGCACTCCCTGAGGCGCATAAACCAAAGCCCGTCGTCTATTTTAGTTAAATCACAATCCGGCTTAAATAGGTCACCTAAATCATTGATTAATATATCTATATGGTCAAATTCTTCTGCCGTCTCATGCAACGGTATAACGAAAGCATTACGCATGTCAGGCTTTAAGTGGACTGCCCGACAAAGCAGATGATTACCTTGTCCAGCGTCTTTTTCTCCGGCAAAGGCGCTGGCAAAAGGCAAGATCTGAAAACCATCCAGGCCGAGGCAATCGGCGAGTATGGAATCCATCTCAAACAGGTTGTTAGACTGCTGATGGCCAAACCTGAGTAAATGGTTTAACGACGGCAATTGCCTGCTAACAATATCAGGATCTATTTCAGCAGAAGGCAGATTAAACAATCCCGGTAGTACCAGATCGACCCGGCTTGCCACTCGCATCAGTCCTGTAAACTGGTGGTCAGTAATTCCTGTAGATCATTCGACAATTGACCCGTTTCTACCATACGTTCAATTTGCTTTTTCATTAACTCGCCCTGTACGGGAATTAGCTTTCTCCAATGCACGAAAGCGTTCGCCATTCTCGCCGCAACCTGCGGGTTAATAGCATCGAGTTCAATAATTCGATCAGCAACAAACTCATAACCGGCACCATCGGCCTGGTGGAATGCGCTCGAATTACCGATTAAGGCACCCAGCAAAGATCGAGCTCTATTCGGGTTACTAATACTGTAGGCCTCATGCTGGAATAGCGGGATAATTGATTGAAGCGAATTATCGGCATAAGAAGCACCCTGCGCGCTAAACCATTTATCAATCACCAACGCAGTATCCCGCCACTGTTGGTAAAATCCTTCAACGATCTGATCACGAATATCGATAGGATAATGAACCACCGGCAACAAGCAGGCGATCTGATCAGTCATGTTATCTGCCGATTCGTATTGATTCAGGCAAAGTTCAAAATACTCCGATTTCTCCAGCATGAGCAAATAGGACAGGCAGGTATTCTTCAAGCGTCGTTTGGCCATTTCTGCGGGAGTAATTTGGTAGTCACCGGCCTGACTTAAAGACTGATAATGGCCTGACAATAGAGATTCATGCTCCTGGGCTATCGCCTTTTTTACCGACTCTCTTACTCTTCGCACTTTATGCACATCGACAGATTCGAGCATTTCGCCAAGGTATTTCTCACCGGGTAACACCAGCATTTCCGCTACCAGAGCAAGGTCGACCAGAGAACTCTCCAGCAACCTGCCGTAGGCATTAATCAACCCCTGACACTGGTTTGTCCAGCTCTCGGGTTCAGAGCCAATCATATTTAACATCACCCGCAAGGCGTACTGTTGACTGGCCTCCCATTGATTAAACGGATCGGTATCACAGGACATCAGTAACGCCAGTTCATTATCATCCAGATCGGTAGTCAGTTTGACGGGTGCCGAAAATCCACGAAAGGCCGATACTAAAGGACTCGCCTCGATATGTTCAAACACCAGTGATTGTTCGGTCGCCTTAATATCGACTGTCCATTCGAGGTTATTATCTTTATCCAACGGAATCCCTTTGCCCTCTTGGTCGAACAGAGAAATCCGCATTGGCATATGAAAGGCCTGGTTATTTTTATCTTTGGTAAACCCGGCATCCTGTCGAATAATCAGCTCCAGTCGTTTGCCTGCTTCGTCATACTGTCTTTCAATATTAATTTCCGGAGTACCTGACTGCTCGTACCAAAGCTGGAACTGACTTAAATCGATACCGGAAGCATCCTGCATGGCCGAACGGAAATCATCGGTAGTCACAGCCTGACCATCGTGGCGTTGAAAATATAAATCCATGCCTTTACGAAAATTATCTTTACCCAGTAGTGTATGCATCATGCGCACGACTTCGGCACCCTTGTTGTACACGGTTGCAGTGTAGAAATTATTGATTTCCTGATACGAAGCCGGTCGTACCGGATGAGCCATAGGCCCGGCATCTTCCGGGAACTGGTGATTGCGTAGTATGCGAACATCGGTAATGCGTTGAATCGCACGCGATGCCATGTCCGAGCTAAATTCCTGATCACGAAAAACCGTCAAACCCTCTTTTAAGCTCAGCTGAAACCAGTCGCGGCAGGTGACCCTATTCCCCGTCCAGTTGTGGAAGTACTCATGCCCGATTACCGCTTCGATACCCAGAAAGTCATCGTCTGTGGCGGTTTGCGCATTCGCCAGCACGTACTTGGTATTGAAGACGTTAAGCCCCTTGTTTTCCATCGCCCCCATATTAAAGTCATCAACCGCAACCACCATGTACAGGTCGAGATCGTATTCGAGGCCATAAACCTCCTCGTCCCAACGCATGGCTTTTTGCAACGAAGTCATCGCATGGCCGCATTTTGACTGGTTATGATGTTCGGTATAAATCCGTAAATCGACTGTTCTACCTGAGACTGTCGTAAATTCACCTTCGATACAGGCCAGGTCGCCCGCCACCAGGGCGAATAAATAGCCAGGCTTGGGGTAAGGGTCATGCCATTCGACCCAATGTTCGTTACCCTGGTCACCAGACTCGACGAGATTACCGTTCGACAGCAATATCGGATAACGCTGTTTATGGCCTGTAATCCGCGTACTGAAAACTGACATGACGTCGGGGCGGTCGATGTAATAGGTGATATACCGGAACCCCTCGGCTTCGCACTGTGTACAGAAGTTGCCATTCGACAGGTAAAGTCCTTCCAGCCTTGTATTACTGGCCGGGCTTATCTCTACTTCGCAGGCTAATTCGAATTCGTCAGGAACATTCTGGATAATCAATTGTTCGCTGGTTTTTTCGTAGTCACTGGCTGTCAAATCCTTACCGTCGATGCTGACCGACAATAATGTGAGTTCAACCCCATCGAGATGTAATGCTGCCCCGGCGCTACCCTGACGCTTTATAGTCAACAGGCTTCTAACACGAGTCCCCTGCTCCTTGAGCTCAAACTCCAGTCGAGTCTCAATAATCGTGAATTCGGGAATCTTATATTCACTCAGATATTTACGCTGATGCTGGTCAGTCTTCATCTAATCGACTCTCTAAAAAAGTAGTCGCAGTTTAACCCAAAGCCGCGGTCCTCAGAACAACGATTTTGCGCTTTTAATGGTTCCCGCTGGGGGCTAATTCCGTTATGATTCGCAACAATTTTTTGAACCCTCTGGAGAACCCCGAAAATGGCCGTTGAAAGAACAATTTCTATCATCAAACCCGACGCAGTAGCAAAGAACGTGATTGGCGAAATTTATAGCCGCTTTGAAAAAGCTGGCCTGCAAATCGTTGCAGCACGTATGGAGCACTTAAGCGCCGAAAAAGCCGGTGAATTCTACGCCGTACACAAAGAACGTCCTTTTTACGGCGAACTGGTGGCCTTCATGACATCCGGGCCGGTGATGATCCAGGTACTCGAAGGCGAAGATGCTATCGCTAAAAACCGGGAAGTGATGGGTGCTACTAATCCTGCCGAAGCCGCACCCGGCACTATTCGCGCCGATTTTGCAGAAACTCTCGATGAAAACGCAGTACACGGTTCTGATGGACCGGATACCGCTAAAGCTGAAATCGAGTTCTTTTTCGGCGCTGACGGCGTTTGCCCAAGAACTCGTTAATTAACTTCTGATCGGTTGGAGGCGGTATTTTTTTGCGCCTCCCACCAATCGGGCAAATCCGCTATCGAGTCCAGTAATCCGTCAGGCTTTATGCTCGAAGCCAGATCCCGTTCTCGAAACTTCCCCGTTTTTACCAGCAAAGCCTGTATTCCCGCTCTTTGAGCGCCTTCGACATCACCAGCAATATCGTCCCCTATCATGGTCACCCTGTGCGCCGGATAACCTAGCAAAGCCAACGCCGACTGATAAAAACTCGTCGACGGTTTACCCATCACTTCGGCCTGACAATCGGCAGCGTATTCCAGGGCCTTAATAAAGGGTGCAACGTCGAGACTTAATCCACCTCCGGATTGCCAGTAACGAGTCATCCCCAGAGCGACCAATACAGGCTGAGGGTCTTGCATCAACAGACGAAACGCTCGATTAAGCGTTTGGTAGTCCCATGCTTCGCCGAGGTCACCTACCACGACTGCGTCGACAGGTCCTTCAGACTCAGCGGGTAAAATATCTAGAGCAGAAAAATCGGTACTGGCTTCGACTTTAACAAACAGGGCCGCCGATCTGATCGCCTTTTGCTGCAACCACTCCGAGGTCGCTACGATCGGTGTAATAATCCGATCTATCTCAGTATCGAAACCAATCTGCTGAAATTTCTCAAGCAGCGCCAAACGTGACTTTGACGAAGTATTGGTGATAAACAGATGCTCGATATGCTGTGCTTCAATCCAGTGCAGTGTATCGACTGCTCCAGGTATCATCTTGTTTTCCTGGTACAGCACACCATCCAGGTCAATCAATAAAGCTCGGTCCGGGCTCGTCATTAGAGTATTCCGCTAGTCGATCTTTCAGAAAAGTATATTGATCACGAACATTAATTACCACTCGATGGTCGAGCGTCAGATAATGAAAATCCTCATCATGACTGGAGAAGCCCGTCGCAGGATGGCTCTCGTCTATCCATGGCGGACAGAAAATAGAGTCTCCGTAATCTTTTCCTGCCCGATTCAGGCTCAGCAGGTAAAGCTGATTCTCCAGTGCACGAGTAGTCGCAAACGCATGCCAGCTAAAAAACGATTCATCACGAAAATAAGCGCCGCAATGGAGAATACAATCGACATCGTGATCGAGCGCCAGCGTCCGGCTTAACTCGGGAATGCGGATGTCGTAGCAGATGATTGGAGCGAAACGAAATCCGGCTACCTCGAATATAGTTAAAGCATTACCACGCTGAAAGTACTCCTTCTCCATCGAAGCACCGTATTGGCAAATATGCAGCTTGTCGTAACAACCCAGTAATTCACCGCTTTGATCAAGCACTATTTGTGAAATAACAAAGTGGTCACCTACCTTCCTTGGCATGCCAAAGACCACGGCTACACTGAATTTAACCGCCATTTCGCGCATTAATTCGACGCTTTGTCCATCGAGGGTTTCAGCTAGAAAGCCAAGCTGGTCAAAGGACGGTCGAGAGTATTCAATGGTACTCAATTCGGGTAATACTACGAGATCGGCATCTTGCTGTAACAGCTTTGCCGAAATCTTTTCGACTAGATTGGTCACATGCTTTTGTCTATCTTCTGCTGTGCGGGTAACGGGGACAGCAATCTGGCAGGCGAGTAGTTTGCATTCACTCATGGACTTCTCGAATCATAACATCGGTGGCAACCGCTCTCTATTGGCCCGTAACAACTGCGTAGCCGAGCCCTGGAGAATCTTTACCCGTACATCGGAGACGACCAGATGATAGTTCATGGCAAAAACAAATTTTGATAGATTCGTTTCATGTTATGTCAATCGTGCGACATTATAGGGATTGAGCAGGGTGATTCATATCCTTCGATGAACTCTCCATCAGTTGCATGGACAAAATCGACAACAAACAATATCCCAGAAAATAATAAAACCCGACTCCAAATTCAGCGTAAAAGGTAAATAGCCTTTCAGTTTGCTGAGTGGCATTGGCGGCCAGATAAGCCACAATAATTCCAACCACATAAACATCGGCCATCGACCACTTGCTTATCAAGCGGGTGATAGCGTCGCATTGCTGGCCAAATCGATTCTGAGCGATTGTTGCGATTATCATCAAAACCGACTTGCTCAGTGGAACAACAATACTGAATAGAGCGATCAAAAAGGCAACCAGGTACTCTCTGGCGTCGTATAACTCCTGCACTGTTCCTACAATACTTCGAGTTTTATCATATGCCGGTATATCACCATGTATATCGAGCTGCTCGACCATCTGCTCAATTAGCGATGCCATAAATTGAGGTACATCTGGACTTTCGGCCAGGGTTTGCATACCCAGGTCTGCCAGTTCGGCTTTATCGACTGTGCCTGTTAACGTCATGATCGGTTGCGTCACACCGGGGATGAGCAATCCGAGTGCGATTAGCATTAATATTGGACCGAGTGTTTTTTTCATATTGTTTACGAATGTTTTGTGCTGCCAGGTTACCGGAGTACAGCAGGGTATTTCGGAAAAGTTTTAGACGTTAAAAAGAACAGG
>Ga0224506_10002062_pt1 | contig 13969 bp, 5 predicted proteins | sample SF_Jan12_sed_USG_2_FD_169108 | JGI IMG/M metagenome (GOLD analysis project Ga0224506, IMG submission 169108) | Sediment microbial communities from San Francisco Bay, California, United States - SF_Jan12_sed_USGS_8_1 | ecosystem: Environmental > Aquatic > Marine > Sediment | place: USA... | reverse complement strand
GGTTAAGATTTCTGGCTTGAGAAAAAACATTCATTACTCTGCCAAGTGGATTATCAACAGAAATTTCTTTTCGTATCTTTTGTTGCATTATCTTATTCAAGGTGAGTGATAAGCTATAGTAGCGATACACAGCTAATAACAAACCACAAATTCCGATAATAATAATGATATACCCAACGAGTTTGCCTTGTTTAACCCGCTCCCAAAGCCCCGGCAACTGAACAAGTAAAGACAATAAAGAGCCGCGTGTTGGGTCAATGCCAACAGCTGTGACTTTACCATTCGATGTAGCCAAATCATTAACTTCATCAAAATACATTGAAGCAGGCTGTACAGATAGTTCCGTTAATTCGCCTGTGTCCGGCGAATATTTAAGAAAGCCATTGTTATTAAAAGCGTTAAAAGACCCTACCCTGGTAATATTAGTCTCTACACTGTTACCATCACCAGTCACAACTTTTCCGGCGTAACTTGTAATACGCCCGGATTCGATAACTTCCTGTTGCAGAAGAAACCACAAATTTTCCAACTCAGATATAGAAGGCAATGACTTTGATTTAGAGATTTCCTTAACAAAGTTTATTCGGTTATTTAACTGGGCACTGATCAGTGAGTTTTCAAACTCACCTAATGCATCCCCTGCAACCTGTCTTGCAACACCGAATAATTCACCTAATACACCCATACGTTGATGCAGATCATTTTCAACTTTAGAAAGTTTCTTTTCCTGTTGTGTATAGGTGATCTTTAATTGATCCCGCTTCTTTTCTTCGTTAGATAGTGTAGCTTTAGCATTGAGCAGAAGTTGCTGCTGTCTATCACGAGATTGCTTAAACTCTTTTTCACGCTCTTTGTTAATATTGTTATCAGTTGTGGCTTGTTGGTGTATGCGAGAAAGCAAATCATCTATAGGATTAGCGTAAGACACATTAGAATAACCTGAGATAAAAACAACTATCACACCAAGGTTTATTATAAATTTACGAATAAAATACATCAGAGTTTAACCCCGCTATACTGAACGGGTATCATTAAAAGATCAGGTGAGTCATGCTTTTTTGCGACCTTAAGCGCTTTTAAAACATAATCTTCATACTCGCCAGGTAGTACCTGCCATGAATGACTCTTTTTATCCCAGTACCCTAAAGTCTCACCATCCAGAGTGTGATAGTAAAATCCGATTCTACCAATGCGTAAATATTCAACAGTGATGTGCTTATCATTAACCGTTAACTTTCCCTGGTAAGCGCCAATGGTTTTACCGTAGCCAACTTCTATTTGGTAGGCTTCCATAACACGTCGATACTTTTCTGATACAGAAACATCTGCCCGATTCATCAAAGTATGGAGTTCAGCGATGCGTTCTTTTCTTTCGTACTGATGAAACGGTATATCCAGCTTAATAAATTCATCCAGAGTAGTTACCATGCGTATCATTAGTGGGCTGATATTTTGCTGAGTATCATCAATCTCACCTAATTGACGATTTATCTTTACCATTTCATCTTGCTGAGACTTTATAAGGCTAGCCAGATGATTATTGTAAGCTTTGATGTTATCAATTTTATGCAAAGTTACCTTATAATCTTCCAGCATGCGTTGTGTCTGGTTAGATAGATTATTGATACGTGTTTGAGATGACTTTGAAATCAATGTCTGTTGTTCTTGCACCTTCACAACATCATTAATATCCTTCGCTGCTAACACCGTATTAGTGAATAACAGAACAAAACCAGACAAAAACAACAGGCTTATAGACTTATATTTCATACTACATATCCTTATGAAACAAAACAAAGGGTGGTTTCCACCCTTTACATTAGAATTGGTGATTCAATCTTAGGTAATAAAAACGTCCCGTAGGATCATGTGTAGCATTATCGAACCCGGTGTAAGAACCATTACTGAAAGGTGGATCTTCGTTTAAGACATTATTGATACCAAATATTAGGCTCATATTTTCAAAACCTGAATAAGTGAATTGTCCGTCATAAGTAAGATATGAATCAATCATGTGGCTGTCATTATCATAATTCAGATCTTCATAGCCACTAATATAATTAGCTTTGATTACCGCAGAATAATCATTTTTTGACCAAGTTAATGATGTACTATTCCTCAGGTCAGGAAATAGGTATTTTCCGGCATAATCAACAAAGGTATCAGCGCTTCGCACTCTTTGTTTTATGCTAAATACTTTAGTTGTGGTATTTCGTAAATCAAACTGTCCTACTGTTGTTCTCCATCTGTATCTCAGTTCGATATCCACACCGTCTGTTTTTCTATTAGCAGAGTTCACATATTGATCATAAACCCCAGCAATGGGATCATTAATATCTGCACCTATATCTGGACGAATAACTACTGCAGGATCGTTTTGATCAATCACATCCTGTGTATTAACTGTAACGACATTTTCCATATCATAATTCCAGTAATCTATTCCAATGGAGAATTCCTTAGTCGGTTCAAACAATGCACCAAGATAGTAAGAAGTCGATTCTTCAGCATTCAGGTCTGGATTACTTGATAACAATATCTGTATAGATTTAGGACTACATTCAGCCCCCCCAATTTCTGCACACCTGGCTGTATCCACAAGATTCCGACGGATTAAGGTATCAGCCTGATGCAATTTTGGTAGAGATGGAGCACGAAATGCAGTGCCCGTGGAAGCACGCAGCATGACTGTACTTGTCGGTTTGTATTTGAACGCAAATTTCGGGTTTACTGTTGATCCAAAATCACTGTAATCCTCTGCTCTTAGCGCCAATTGCATTTCAAGGTTCTCTTGTACTGGCAGACTTAGTTCTGCATATACTGCCGTTGAATCTCGATCACCTTCAGATGATGTCGAACCCTGGCCAATAATATCGCCCGATGCGGTTAGTGCATCTGGACTATCTTTTAGTTCTTCGTCAAGGTAAGCAAAGCCTAGTGCCAGCATGATAGGGCCTCCATCTTGCTGACCTACCTCTCCTGTAAATTTAACATCAACACCCTGTGACTGTGTTTCAGCATCACGACTTATCTTAGTGCGGATGGCATCAAGATCTGCTTGACTGCTTGAACCAAAAGGATCGAGCAGATCATTATTAAATGCGCTTTGAAGTGCGCTAGCTGATACGTAATTCCTGCCTGTTAAATTCGATTCAGAACTTGCATGAAATACCCCTGCATCCCAGCTCCAGTCTTTATACACACCCTCAAAACCTGCTACTACACGGTAGGTATCAGTAATAATTTCATCGGTTCGAGAACCGAGTTCTGTCATGCGCCAGAATAAAAAGAGATCAACACCTTCAGGATTATTTGGGTGTACATCTGGTAATGTAATACCATCAAAGTAACCCCATACAGATGATGGCGATGCTTTAAATTCTGTAGTTACCTGAGAGATTAGCATATCAGCATAAAATGAAAGATCTGTGGATATTTCTTTTTTATATGAGAATACACCACCAACTCTTTCAGTGTCTGGAACTGCAGTAATCCAAGGATTTGGATCAAAATAGTCTGGGAACGAAACAGCTACACCACCTAATGTAGCTACATCAATATAATTAGCTGGATGATTATCATACGGAGATTTGTAATCAACACCGGATACCGGGTGTGCTATTGTTTGATCTGCTGTTTTCGAGTATTCACGGTCGCTCAGTAAAAATGGTTCGCGTTTGAAATAATCTAGGACAAATGTAAAGTTATCAGTGTCGCTACTTATTCCTTTAACAAAATTAAGCCGTGTCTCATCCGCATCGCCTTCTGATGAAACACCATAACTTGCTGATATTTCTGCGCTATCATGATCTTGACGTAAGATAATGTTGATAACACCTGCCATAGCATCTGAACCATAAATTGCTGATGCGCCATCTTTCAGAACTTCCACCCTTTCTATTGCAGATAGTGGAATACTATTCAAATCAACAAAATTGTCTGTCGTGTTAAGTGGATATGGATAATTGGTCATTCTACGACCATTCAAAAGAACAAGTGTTGCATCTTGTCCTAATCCACGTAAATTAACTCCCGCTGAACCTGGCGTGGTAGATAAAGCTTTATTCTCGTTTAGCATTAAACCACTATTGATCGTTAAATCACCAAGTAGCTGATACAGTGATGAGGCACCACTTTTGTCTATTTCATCTCGATCGATGACAACGACAGGAGCAGGACCTTCCAGATCGGATCTTTTTATATGTGAACCAGTTACCTGATACTTGTCGAGTTTAGTTGTATTTGCATTAACTACTTCCGCAGCATACCCACAAGAGTAAGGTACCAAACACATCATTAGTAATATAAACGTATATTTTTTAATGTAATTTTCCATAGCTATTCTATCCTTACCCATAGTTGTCTTCCTTATATTTTTATTAGATTACATAAGAGGTTCTCAAGCCTTATCTATTAATTATTCTGAATATTTTGTATGACATTCTTAGCTATATCGATTTCAAAGTAGTCATTCTTTTCCTTAAATAAACTAAGAAGTGTTTCAACTTTATCTATCATATCCTTTTGATAGTCACCACTTCTAACAGCTACATCAAAAATCAAATTCTGAACACACTTTTGCATGTAACTTGAATTCATGTCTGTTGCCAAATCATATGCCTTTTTAAGGATATCTTTTGCCATCGAATATTGTCCTGTATCTCTATATATCATTCCCATTAAACGCATTGCGAACAATTCAAAAGAAGCAGCTTTTAATTCATGAAACACATCAATAAGTTCGTTACATATTGACTCAGCTTCTGAGTACCTCTCCTGCTTCATTCTTAGTTGTATGAGTATAAATTTAGCCTGCCCCAACGAATCTGGTGAATGTTTAAGATTAGTCAATATAGATAGTGAACGGGTGATATAATCTTCTGCTTTCTCTATAGCATTATTTTCTGAATGTATTTCCGCAATTCTAGCAAGACAAACGCCATATATATCTTCTCTTTTCAGCCCATTATCATATATCTCAATTGCATTTGTATAATAATCCATTGCTTTTGTATAATCTCGCAAATTCAATTTTGTATTTGCACGCATAAAATAATCCTGCATTAGAGCAAGCTTATTTTGCATTTTCTTGTTAATAGCAACTGATTTTTCGTAATACTTATCCGCCTCCTGTAACTCACTAAGATGAGTAAGCGTGACAGCAAGATTAAAACTACTCATTGCAATTCCACTAATATTGTTTCCCTTGTCATATTTGTCTATTGCTTTTTTGAAATAATCGACTGATTTGTGTAATTTCCCGGTAGTTTTATAAACATTCGCTATTATATTATATGCATAACCCATATCTGAAAGTGACTTCCTTTTGGTAGCACTATCTAGCGATTTTTTTGAATATTTTAATGCATCATCAAATTCCTTTTTCCTGAAATGTACTACACCACGTGTTGCATTTATTTTTGTAGTTAGTAGCCCTGGTCTCGAAGACAAAGAGTCATAAGCCCTATCCAGATAGTATATTGCGTTGTCATAATCAAGACTACGTTCATATACAACAGACAACTTGTGATTTAATTGCGCCATACGTTTTTTTAAATCAACTTTCCATGGTAAAAAAGAACGACGTGATTTAATTGTGCAATCAAAAACATCTAATGATGTATTATATAAGCTGATAGCCTCAGGGAAACTACTAATAGCTTCCATAATATCTGCTTCATGCTCTAGCAATGAACTCTTATCAAGTTTTGGGTAGTTTTTAATCGATTCAAGATTTAAAAGCGCATTCCTATAGAAGCCTATAGCATCATCAATTGCAAATAGAGAATACGCATACTTACCGGCTAATGCCGAATAAAATATTATCTTTTTTTTATTTTCTGATTTTTGATAATGATAAGTTAATCTTGCTGCGTACGACTCTATTTCGTCTGCCTTATTTTTTTCTATATGTGAGGCGACAATATCATGAAGGAATCTTCTCTCCGAATACAATAATGTTTCATACACAACCTCCCATGTAATTTGCTCTTTGAAGACAAACCTCTCTTTATCTTCTTTATTTAATAAACCAGCATTAACAAGATTATGTAAAGTTTTATTTACCAGATCTAAATCAGGTTTAGAATCAACCACATTCTCTTCAATTAAATTTTTAACTTCTGAATATTTCATTATTATAATTATTCAACTACAGAAATGATGTCGTCGATTGAGAATTTCTGACCAACAACAGATGCACCTTGAAGAAAATGCTTGGTTTTAGGGCTAAGCTTATCTACACGATTCATAACTACGTCGTATATCGTATCAGGTAGACTCCCTGCATCAAGTCCTTCCGTTTTAGCCATTTCCATAATAAAAAGTGGATTACCCTGTGTTTTTAATAAAACAGATTCTAAATATTGATTATCATTACGTTTTGATATTGATATTAACATTTGCATCGCAGCGTCTTTATCCAGATCATCAATTACCAATTTATTTTCCGCTAGCTTTTCACTAAAAGACTTAATTTCACTTATATTTCTTGCTGTTGACAAGATATAAATATTGCCTTTTTTATTATTCAATAATGAAACAAATATTTCACAAGAAGAACTATCAATCCATTGCAAATTATCAATATAAATAATTATAGGTTTTTCCGTCGATATCGAAGTTATAAAAGCGGTAATTGTTTCCAACCTTTTTTCATGTTTTGTTCTAGCATCAAGTGAACTCACTTCACTTTTTTCTTCAATGGGTATACCTATAAGCTCCAGCAAAAGCGGAATAAACATTAAATATTCCGGTGCAAACTCATTAACCGCTTTAGTTATATTATTTATTATTATATTATTTTCAGAAGATGATTCTAAATCAACCATCGATAACAATATATTATTAAAACTACTATACGCAGAATTACTATCATACGACCTACAAATAGTTGTCAAACATTTACAATTGTTTAAAGTGCGAATAAATTCTTCAGCTAGAAATGTTTTCCCAATGCCCGTGTCACCCAACAATAATAAATGTCCTGTATTATTCTTGTTATTATTATATGATTTTCTTATATATGTTAATTCATCAGACCTGCCAAATATTTTAGAACCCACAGAATCAGTTATATTTACAACATCGCTAGAAACTCCGCTTAATTTACATATTGATACAGGGTCTTTCTTACCTTTAACCATTATTGGTTCTAAATCTTCAAGAACAAATTCTTTATCGCAGTTTGCAGCAGTAAAATTTGATATTATTATTTCATTTTCATTCGCTGCCCCCATCAAACGTGCTGAAAGATTTACACTATCACCAATGACTGTGTATTCTCTCCTCGCAGAAGAGCCGATTTCACCGCAAAAGACATATCCCGTATTGATTCCAATCTGATGTTTTAAATCCAGTTTTTTACTTTTCGCTTTTTCTATTACTTCTAATGCAAAGTGCATCGCACTTGATTCCTGTTTATCCTGCATCACAGGTGAACCAAAAAGTACAATTAGTTTGTCACCATGTTCAGAAGCATCACTTGCTGCAAAATGCCCACCATATTTTTCTGCTGTAGAAATAATCAGATTGGTGTATTCATTTATTTGTGACAAAGCAATCTGTTCACCTTTCGTATCTATCAGATCGGCTATTCCTGTTACATATATAAAAATAATTGTAGTACGACGATGTTCACTTTTACCTGATGAAATCCCTTCTGCAATAGGTCTCATCAGGTAACGTTGTAAAATATGATGGGGTAGGTTTGTATCATCAAAATATTTTAGCCTGCGTTTTTTTGCGGCTATCTTCTTTACCAACCAAATATTTTCATGTTTGGTAGATAACATTTTACAATCACCTGTGCTTAAGTGATTGTATGTTTCTGTACTAACAACAACTTGACCCGGTTCCGCCATTGGTTCAGTGTCAGCTGCCTTATTTACATCTTTACCAACGATATAATAATGTAATAATCCTTCACCTTGTCCAATTTTTGTTCCAACCTGCCCTGCCGAACAAACAAAAAACTGTCCACTATGAATGCCAATTCGCATTCGTAAATTATGGTAATCGTCTTTTACTCTGACGTGACTAAACTCACGCATGACACTTTGCATTTCAAGACCACAAGCGGCTGCACGTTGCGCGTGATTTTCATCTGGAAAATACAACAACATGGCATCCCCACCAAACTTAATCTGAATGCCTCCCCAGCTCACGGCAATTGCAAGCATGCGCTCAAAAAACTGGTTTAGCACACCAGCCATAAGTTCAGCACCTTCTTTTCCTACCTCTCCTAATTTTTCAGACATAGCTGTAAAACCAGTGACATCACAATGCATTAAAGAGCCGTCAAGCCATTGATACCAGACTGGTCGAATATCAGGGTGATTTGCCCAGTGCTCAATTAACGTACGAGGCAAGTAACGAAATGCAATATCTTCTAACTGATACATTTATACACCATAAATTTTTATAATTAGTATCAATAGTTAATATGGATGCTGCTAAAGCAGCATCCTTGGGTAACAATAATCAATTTACTTAGTATAAGAATAATATCCGTCATCAGGCATAGAATCAGATCGGCCTATTGCAGGAGCACCTGGTACACCTGATTGTGTTTCTAAATTCCAGATAAGTGGCATACCCGGTATCCATCCCGCCGGTGCTGCGTCAAAACTGAATTCTAATGTTCCATTACCTTCTGTAACATTAAGATTATTAACTACATTAGTTTTAGTAAACTTTCCATTATCGTAAATAACCTTCATATCTATTTCGTTATCATTATTAAAGTCAACGTGCAGTCTATACTGAACATCAGTTGATATATTTCCTAGCACCCTGATTCCAATATTTACTCTGGTATTATCTGACTCGACATAACATCCCGTAAGGTCACTGTTTGCAAGTTCAGGAAAATCTGGATAGTTGATAGATTCAGAAGGTTCACTGTTATTAATCAAGATTACCTCATCTGAACCAATACCACCTGATGAGTCAGTTACTTTAAATTTAACCTTTATATCACAACTATCAGAACCATCATATTGGTGAGTTGTGGTAAATGTTGCAGTTTTATCAATTGGATTTATCTGAAGACTCTTACCCACCTCAACATTATCATCGCTGCCATTAAATATATATCCGGTATCTATTTCTTTATCACCATAATCCCAAATGTACGACATGCTATTAAGGCCATTATCTCTCTTAGTTACAAAGTCATGTATAGTTGCTGTAAGTACATTTGGTGACGATTCATTTATGACAGGATTTGAATCATTTATATCGACAACAACTTGTTTAATACCACGACCTTTTCTCCCTTCAATAGCCATCATATTATTGTTATCGATAACAGTAACTGTAGTAGCAGAGCCTTCTCCTAATGCAGACTGTGTGTTTTCCTGGTTCAGCTCAACAAAATATCTGCCATCGTTTGTACGCACTGGATTTTCAAATGATTGCGTTGTAACCATACCTTCACCAGTAACGATATCGTAATGGTAAATAGTTACAACAATTTCTTGTATACCACTCTTATCATATGCATCCACATAATATATGAGGTTACCTTGTTCATTAATATTTGAATCAAGTGAATTTATTGCTGGAGGGATGTAATCATCTGAATTAGAACGTAATACCCGTATTGTGGCAGCCGTGTATAAACGTTGCGTTCCAGTGTAATTTTCGTTGTTTGTACATATAAACTGCCCTGAAACAAAATTCACATATGTATCAGTGCCATCATCACTAAAGTCAACCAGTTTGGATGGCCAATACCTTCCATCCTGACAAAATGCGAACTCTGATGATTGATTGTTATTATCTGTAGTCGGTGTAACAAAAACAGGATCGAAGTTAGTTTGTTCTTCGAAGCTTGCACTTTCAATAATAATTGAGCGTACCTCTCCCGCATTTGAAGTGTATTTAAAATTAGTTAACGGTACTACTGGACGGTTAACTACTGAAGTTGTTTTACCATCCACTTCGTAATAGTCACCGGAGCTAGCAGAGCATACTTTTTTCATCTTAACCGGAAAGACCGGATCAGTTGTAACCGATGACTCATTATCGAGAACAGTCAGTGTAAAATCTTTAATCGAACTATCACATGCGACGGTGGGACTTAAAACCGGCTCATATCCTGGTGTAATAATCCTAGTAGTAAAGCCATACAATGTGTTTTGATACATAGCTTTAATATCATATGGATCAATCCCTTTGTACATTGCATCTAACATATACATCTTATCTGTTACAGTGGAAATTGTACCGATTTCGCCTCCCTGAACAAGATTTAGAGTATGTAATAACATGAGTTTTTCGCTGTACACACTTGTGTTTACGCCAGCTATGCCAAAACCAGTTCCTGCTAAATAGGTTACCCCATTATTTATATATGAAGCAGGGAAATCAGCATATTTTTTACCTGTCGGGTCCTCACCTTGTTTTGGTATATTTAATCCTGCATGACATCCTGGTGTATAAATATAGTTGCCTGACATATTACTGTTAATATCATTAGCAGTCACATAGTCATTGATCCCTTCATCAAATGCTTTCTGAGTGATTAATCTATCATGTGAGAAATGGCCATTTAAACTGATAATGTCTTTTATGTCCGTTGCATCACATTCTGTTGTACCATCTTCTTTGTATCCGACTCCTAACAAATTGCATTCTATATTGCTTTTTCCCCATGGAGTAATAATATCAAATGGTAATGCTGCGACATTATTAGTACCACCTAAAGCTTCTGAAAGTATATATTCTATTTGCTGGCCACTATCATAAACAACATCATAAGATGTTACCATTGCTGTTTGTGCATCAAGTTTTGAATGAAGATGAGGATCTGATTCTTCATGTCGATGGACTACGGTCTTAATACTGGCACTAATATCCTCAGGTGTTTCAACCAGTCGTGATACAGGCCACTCCGGAATCAACAATTTAAATGGCATATTTTCAACTGAATAATCACTTGCATAATATTTATCCGTGAGTATGTTTGAATGGAACATTGCTGAATATAATGGCGAACTTACACCTAGAGATGTTAAACCCACATAGTCTCTTTCAGTAAAGTCAGTGGGATCAGTAACTCGATAGTGTGGAATGATATCATCACCACCAACAATAACTACGCTTTTAGCACCACCTTTGAATGTCTTTATTGATTGGCGAATCAAATGAGCAACTGCGTTTGCATTTTCTACAATGCATGGCTCAGTATCCATGGTTGCATATGCATTAGAATGGTCAATCGCAAGTATCTTGCCCCCTTCAAGTTCCGCCAGTTCTGTTAGCTCTGTTAATAAAGAATCCCATTTCGTATCATATTTTGCGGACATTCGTTTTGGATTGACAACATACATAACTTTATTTGTATCATCAGAGCCATAGATAATGCCTGTGGTATCAACGCTTGATGGCGTTACTAACTGTTTACCAGTACATGCGCCATTAGATATTGCAGCAAGATTAGTATTACCACTATTTTCAACCTGTAATGAATAAGGAGAACCAAATTCACCTTCTGATGCTACTGCAATATAAATATCTTGTTCTGCACTTACACGTAGTATCACTAACTCATCGTTATAACCATCATTGGCAGAAAATGCCAGTAGCTGGTAACCATTATTGATTGCTTCTCTTACAGGTGTTTCATTAACATCTATATCTTTATTGCCAACTGCTGATCCCTGTAATGGTAAGTACAATGCTTCGGTTAGAGGAATTTGGTCAAAATTAAAACCGTTGTCCAATGATGTAACCGAAAATGGATCTAGTTCAGAGTCACGTAGCCACATACTATGTAGCGCACCTTTACTTGCTGCCTCTTCCCATGAAAGACCGGTTAGCACGGGTGAACTAAACACAACTGATTCAACACTATTTAGTGGATCACTTTCTTCCAGCCTAGTCATGTCACCACTAAATGAAAATAATCGAGCCGAATCACCACTAAATGCAAATAATCGAGCCGCATCACCACCAAACGCATATAACCGAGCCTGATCACCACTAAAACCAAATAATCTAGCCTGATCACCACTAAATGCAAATAACCGAGCCGTATCACCACTAAATGCATATAATCGAGCCGAATCACCACTAAAACCAAATAATCTAGCCTGATCACCACCAAACGCATATAACCGAGCCTGATCACCACTAAAACCAAATAATCGTGATGCATCTCCACTAAAACCATATAATCGAGCCTGATCACCACCAAATGCAAATAAATCTTTTAGCTTCTGATTATAATTATCATAAGCAGTCTCAGAGCCAGCTGGTAATTTACTGAGAACATATAAATCATGATCTGTGGAAACATTTCTTAACCGAACAACTATCTCACTACCAACAGGAAATTTATTTCCATTTGGATCTTTAATTTCGTAATAGTCTATATCACCAGCTTTATAAAGATGCCCAACATGTACATTACCACTTTTGATTGTAGTAGCATCAGTGGGTTTATCATCACTCCCCATATAAACACCATCGTCAGCTGATGATGGTGTATCTTGATTCTGATTAATTGTAAAGACACTTTTAGGTAAAATATTTATGGTTATATTTTTCGTAACAGGGGCAACATCATCACTTGACAGTGTTAAAGTTATTGTCTCTGTAGTAATCCCCACTTCATCAGGCGCAGTATATGGAATTGATGTTATCCCTTTTAACATCATGGGTACGTTATATTTAATATTATTTTTATTCACCTGATCTAGGGAACCTGACCCGTCATTACTCCATGTTGCTGTAACATCATCATCCCAGCCAGGTTTTGCATAACGAGCACTGATAATATTTCCTTTTGAACCCGCAACTACGTAATAAGTATCTAAGTTGTTGATTAAAATTGGGCCAGGCACATATGTGATTGAAGGTACCTGTTTGATCCCATTAGGATCTGATGGATCAGGGTCGCTTGAATTGATTTCATCGTTAGCACCAAAACGATCGTACACGGTAAGTTTTGCTGTGACTTCACCATCATTTGAAGAAATAACAGAAATTTCTTTAGCATTATATTTTATTTCTGGTTCACCTCCATCATAAGAGATTTCCCAGGTACGAGCTGTGATTTTATCAAAAGGATCAGGATCAGTTGATTTATCAATAAAGCGTGAGACATTACCCTCAGTAGTTGATTCACGAGATACAGTAAAATTTGCAACCGGTTTTGTATTACCATGATCCACATATGCCCATACTGGATGACCGCTGTCATTAACACCATCCAGTGAATAGGAAATCGTTACTTCACTACCGTTAGTAGGAAGACCAGTAATAATCATACGTTGCCATTTCGTATCGATAAATTCACCACGATCACCACTGGTGATTTCCAATACGCAAGGTGTACGAGTACACCCTTTTGAATATCCTTCAATCATATCGACAGAAAGTCCATCAGTAGTATCTGATCCTGATATGCCACTTACAGGAAAGGTTTCGCTATGATCAGAATTCTTCTTGATGTCAACTGTAAAAGTATCTCGCTCTTCACGATGTTCCCAGCCAAAAAGACGGAAACTGATAACAACCGAATCATTAAATGAATTGAATGTCTGAGTAATGGTGTTTGAGCCTTGCTCCATTTTTTCATTTTTCTGCTTGGGCGTACCAAGTCGAAGCATATTGCTTCCGTCAAATGGTTTTACGGTTAAATTAAGATCGGCATAGGTAGTAGAATCAACAGGACCATCAGCGCTCTTGACTACAATTGATTCAGCTACAGGTTCTATTATTTCCCAGTTTGATACGCCATCTTCAAAGCCTAAATTAAGAGGACCATCTTGAGCCATTGCAGCTGAAATACTGACAATGAGTAAAAAACAGAATGAGAAAATGGTTTTAATTAAATACTTTGAACTAAACATGGTTGCCCCTAGTATCTAGCTATTATAGATACGTTATGTAATTCCAATTTACTGGCAACCCGTCTATCTTAAAAAGTGGTTATATACACTTAAGACACTTGGCTTTC
>Ga0224506_10002060_pt1 | contig 13976 bp, 19 predicted proteins | sample SF_Jan12_sed_USG_2_FD_169108 | JGI IMG/M metagenome (GOLD analysis project Ga0224506, IMG submission 169108) | Sediment microbial communities from San Francisco Bay, California, United States - SF_Jan12_sed_USGS_8_1 | ecosystem: Environmental > Aquatic > Marine > Sediment | place: USA... | reverse complement strand
AACTAAAAACTAAAAACTAAAAAACTAAAAAACTAAAAAACTAAAAAACTAAAAAACTAAAAAACTAAAAAACTAAAAAACTAAAAAACTAAAAAACTAAAAAACTAAAAAACTAAAAAAGTTCCAATTAAGGAACTTTTTTACGTTATAACAGCTTTAAACTCTAAATTGTATTTAGCACATCCTAGATTTCTTTTAAACCCAGAGTCAATTGTCAATCTTGAAATATTTAATCTTTTAATCGTCGTCTACGCTAGATAAACAGAATTTGATGAACCCCATGTTACCAATTGAATATTCAACGATTAATGGTTCGTCCATTGACATATGGAGTTTGACACAACTTGTCGGAGATAAAGTCGTACATTTAACAAACATTGTTAGACAAGAAAGACTATATCTTCCAGTGACAATTGATTTTCCTTCCGTAGTGTGGTGGAACTTAATACCGTGGTCGGTCGGGTTTAACTTGTTCTTGCCATTAGTTCCAATCATTTTATCACAGACTATAGAGAATGACAGAGATTTTCCAGAATGCACTGAAATATCAACATATGTTCCGATTCTCTCAAGATACTTTATTTCTTGATGAAATAAAACTGCAGGAACTCCGACAATCATGTCATATTTTTGATTAATTTTGTCTTTGAAATAAGAAACATCGTCCGGATTGTGGTCACAGTCAATCGTGCTTGTTTCCCAAGTGCGTCTAGAACCGGCGTCAGCATTCTCAATTATCATTTGAATAATTTCCGGTTTGTTAGTTTCCTTGAAAAGATGAAAGATATCATGTTTTCCCTTCATGATTTTAAGAAGAACTGAAAAATTATGTATATTAATACCCATCCTAACCACTTTGTCTTTTTTACAATAAAAAGCACCTCCATTGTCAAACCCTCTCGCAGTTAACTCGACATACATCGCCAAAACACCGCTTGAATCAATTCCTATGGTAGACATACCATTTTCATCGAAAACCCATTCGATTTCATTGACAATGTGGTTAAGAGAATCGTGCAAGTTCTTAATCATGTTTGTCTGAATGGTTTTGACATAAATGTCTTTATTAATTAAATCTGTATCCATAAGTAATTATATTTTATATAAGAGATGTTTTCTTTAATATATTTTTCTTAAGCAAAATCTATATTTTTTGCATTATTTGTACAAGATATAGTTCTACTCGTGTATTTATAACACTGTCCTGCCTTATCTTTATAAACAGTTTCTAAATTCACTGGACTGGGATATTTTAGTATGGTTTCTGGACGTCTTGGTATAAAATAGTTTATTATTAAACCCAAAATTAGCGTAATTAAAAATACCTGGGTATTAAACATATCTCCTTTATATAAAATCAATAAAAATAAAATAATAAAAGAAAATAGCAACGTAAATTCGATAATGCGGTTTATCACTTAATAAAATTATAATAACGTAAAAAAGCTCCAATTAAGGAGCTTTTTTACGTTATTAATTTATATGGTCTATACTATATTCTATATTTTCCGATGGATTCTCAAGAAAATATTCTTTTATAATCTTATCTGCATCAAGTCTATCTGGTTTAGGAATAAAATTATGATTTTTTTGCCACTCATTTTTGTATGAAATGATTAATTGAGTTACGGCCGAATGGTAATGACGACCATACTTTGTTCCTATTTCATAATCACATTTTTGTCCTCGAAGAGCATACATGTAAAGTTGTTTTTGTGTTAATTTAGACATTATCTTCAGTTTTTTCAATCTTCAGTATTTTTTTTTCAATTTATATTTTTTGTCAGATTGTATTTTATGTCAGGAGGAAATTCTCCAGGTTCTGCTATTTGTTCTCCATTCTTATCACAGAAATAGAAATTTTCTAAGCTTAATTTTACATTTTTCAATTCAGACTCAACAAACGCGTAAATTTTACGATCTAAACCATAAAATCCAGTAATAATCGCAATCTTCCCTTTATATTGCGCATAAGCAGGATAATAATCTTTTGGGGTCCCGTCTCCTTTATAGGTAATAATAATTTGTCTATGTTTACATTGTTTCATTTTTTCGATCCATATTTTTTCTTCTGTTTCTATTTTATTATCGTTAAGGTTATTGTGATTCATCACTTTTACTTTTTACTTTTTTACTAGAATCTAAATAATATTTTTCAATTTCTTTTATTTTTATTTTTAAGTCAGTTTGACTTATCCTTTTCTTCATAAAAAGAGAAAAACTTTTTTACACACGTTTCACATACAAATTGTTTAAAATATTTATGTTTTCCGGTCCATATTTCTTTTGCTTTAGCATTAGAACATGTCGTGCATGTATAAAATTGTCTCTCCGTTTCGTAAATTTTAGTTATTTCAAACATAATATGGTTATAGTATACATATGTTAAATAAAAATATTCTTAAAAAATATTCAAGGGTAAGTATTTAAGTTCGTCTTTACTGTTCAAGAGAACTACGAACTGTCCTTTACTTTCATAACCTGGTATGGTTACCGAATCGCCATCTTCCAATTCATCTACCTCGTCCCCGTCAAATAATTCAATTGTTACATATGTTTCATTGTCGGTTATTTTGTATTCATACTTTAATCGTCCCCGGTCGATAATACGTGCAGTTAGATTAAATACAGTATCGTCTTCAATGGACTCGGAGTGGAGAATCCCAACCGTTTTCCAAGGCCCTATAGGACCCCGCGTCCTTTGGTTAATGGGGACAACTGGTACTATAGCGGTAGGTGGCAATAATAATTTACTATCGCCACTGTCCCTATTTTTTTTATCAAAGGTTTTTGATAAAATTACAAGAAGAATAAAAATCACAACTAGAATCAGCAAAACTAAAATTGAATTATCCATGAACTGATGTTATACTGATATTAAATATTTTCTTTTTTACTTTTTTACATTAAAAAAAAAATAAAACTACAAGGAATATGGATACGGATATGGATAAACAATTATACTTCACAAGATTATTTGTGATGCGACGTGTTGAACGAAATAGAAGAAGGGATAAAAACAAGAATATCAAGAATAATTCGGATCTTACAAAACAAGTAAAATTAGAACCATTTTTTCTTGAAGAAATAAGCAAGAAAGCTAATAAGAAATTTCCGTGGAAAGACGTTATCATTTGGCAAACATTATCAAGCGAGTTAATAGATTTGCTTGATAATAATAATAAAATAGATTGGAAGCTTGCGTCTAAATGGCAAGTGTTGTCTGAAAACCAAATTAAGGAGCATAAAGATAAAGTATCGTGGAAGAATGTTATATTATATCAAAAAGTATCAAGCGAGTTCTTGCACGAACATGTAAATTATCTACCAAGATTCGTTCAGAAAAAACTTAAAGATGAAAATGGAGAAAATGAATCATTGATAGGAAATATCTAAACTAATTAAGCCCACTAAAGTAAATACTACTTAGTGGGCTTAATTACATTTTTTATTTTTTATTAATATTTAACATAGTTTAAGGTCTTTCCGTTCCACTCCCTGACGAACCGAATCCTCCTGATCCACGTTCTGTATTTCGCAACTCGTCAACAAGTTTGATTGTAAAAGGAACGAATCCTGGAGCAACAATTTGGAAAAGCCGTGTTCCCTTTTTAATATCATGGAAAAAACCCGGAGTCTGAACAGTATAATGAAATGGCAATGATGTATTTTCTAGTAAATCGACTGGCGCCATTAGCTCGCCGGTATAGTCTGCGTCAATAAGACCAACTGAATTCGACATTCTCAAAGGTGTTTTGCTGATAGAACTGCGGGGAATCAGAATATACGAAACTGGAACTGGAGCATATTCAGGTAATGTTTTCACCATTTGACAATGAATGCCAAATTTAATTTTCTCACCTGAAAACTTAATTCTCTGATCCTCGTGGCAAAATACATCAACACCAGAATCTCCTTTATGAACGGCACCATGACCTTCATACAACGCTCTAATCTCTGGCGTATCGGCTTTAATCAATAATGTATATTCGCTCATTTTTTCTTTTCTCTTTATAATTTAGTATGTTTTTTTCTCTTTAAATAAAAATAATTAGAACTTAAGTCCTAATTTTATACAAAGTTCTTCTTTGTTCAATTTGGAGTATCCTTTGATTTTCTTATCTCTAGCCAAATTCTTCAAGATAATTACCGTTCTTCCTCCACAATCACTCTTCTTTGCCTTCTTCTTACCTATTTTGGGAGTAGCTTTTCTTGCTTTAACGGGTTTAAGTTTAGGAGCAACGGGTTTAACGGGTTTGGGAGTAAGTTTAGGAGCAACGGGTTTAACGGGTTTATTAGTTAAAAACCATTGCTCTTTTGCGCTCCACGAACCAGTCTTGTACTGTTTATATAATTTTTTAATTAACAACAATGGACTCAATTCACTTGGTAGTTTACCGTATGGTCGATGATTCTTCGTAAGTGTCCATTGTTTATTTTTATCGAATTTTCTATCAGACGTCATCTTATCGCCAGACTCAAATATAATGTCTACAGCTTTCTCGGTAATGTCCGACTCAAGTGTGTCGTCGAGCATTAGTGTTGTATACATTACATCATATGCTTTATCAAACTTGGTACTGTAGTTTCCATTTTCTATAGTTTGGTACTTCTCCATGTCGGATCTATAGTAACGTTTCTTGCGGAATGTGAATGTCGCGAATCCAAAATCAATAATCTTGACTACGAATCCTAGATTCTTTATCTTATACTCTTTTCCGTTAATGTTATATTTAAAATACCCCCCTTTTTTTACTTTCTGTAACATGACATTGTCACCATGTAAATCGTGGTGAACCATTTTGTACTTTACTTGCATATAATGCAGACTTGCGAGAACTTGAAAATACATATTTCTAACATCGTCATCTTCAGACATATCTCTTCCAATTATTTTTTTAGCCTCAGATAACGTTCCATCAAACTTTTCCATAATCATGTATCCAAGACCACCACATACAAATGAACCGTGCATGCTCGTGAAATTAATCACGTCGTCCTGTGCAAGTAGAAATGAAGCAAGACTTTCAATGTAAAAAGGATCTGATTCGTCTTTGACGTTTACCGGAAACAGTGATACCTTGACAACAAGCTGTTTCTTGATTCCTCTATCCGTGACGAACTTTGATTTTTTCTCGTCAATATCGTGTATTGTTGCTTCAGAACTTGCTTTACCAATCATCCCTATATCCTTCTTTAACTGTGTATATTCTAACACCATCCCGCTATCATAATAATCTTCACTCTCATATATAATGTCATCTCTCAATCCATTCACGGGAAACACTTTACTGGCTTTCATTTTACCGACGATTAATTGGTCAAGTGTTGGACAATTCTCTGTTTTAAATAGTTCTATAACTGGTTTTCCGTCCCCAATAGCTCTCGTAACTGTCTGTAAATCAGCAATTGATGCATGTTTCATACTGTCTTTCTTTCCATTTGAATCAGTAAAGTCCAACAATTTTTTACTCAAAAACATTCTTTATTCTTTATTCTTTATTCTTATTATATATAAACATTTTTTATTTTTCGTTAATTATTTTTCGTTAATTATTTTTCGTTAATTGTTTTTCGTTAATTGTTTTTTTATATAAACTAAAAAAGCCCCATGTTATATGGGGCTTTTAGAGTTTTTTATTTTTTATTTTTTAATTTTTAATTTTTAATTTTTATTTTTTAATTTTTAATTTTTATTTTTTAATTTTTAATTTTTAATTTTTAATTTTTTTTTAGTTTTCCCAACTTTTATTTAACGCTTCAGTAACAGTAGCTATCGTAATAGCATCCCAGGTAATTTCATTATATTTTTCATATTTTTCGTCGTCATCTGATACCGGTGTCGATGTTGGGGCTGGAGGAGTTTCATTATTATTGTCATTTCTTTTATATTTTTCAGACGAAGGTTTTCTGTTATCCTGGCGATTCCAGTCGAGAATAAAGAACCAAACTCCTTTAATTGGAGAACCGTCTTCATGTTTTTTTTGCGTATGTTTCATAAAAACATTTGCAGAGCGCACAGGTTTTCCGGTCGATGGGTCGTTAACAATATTTCCAGCTTCGTCGCGTTGAAGAAAATAATTCTCAACACGTTCTTTGAGACCATGTTTGAACCATGTATCTTTAATACTAATTTGACGAACATAATCATTACTCATTTTTACTCCATAGAAATGTTTAGAGTAATGTGGGTCCACGTTTTCATTGTCAATTAATGCCTGTGATTCTTCACAATGTTTTTTCCAAGAGTACCCTTCAAGATCCAGTGTATAGAGAATGATACTTGTTTTTCCATTTCTTGAAGAATTAGAAACTCGTTTTTCGAGATTATTAAGCATTAAGTTGAAAAAATAATCTACTGCTTCGGAAAAATCAACAGTTCCATTTTTATTTTCATCTCTATTGTTACGACCATTCTTTCGCGGGGTATATAGTTTTTGAGCTTTGCGGGCTTGGTTGAACAATTCGTCAATGTCAATCTGTTCTACTTTATTCATATTCATATTCATAATAATTAATTTTATAATTCCTTCAAATAAAAATAATTCAATTTTATTTTTTATAAATATTTATAAATCGTTGCAGGGCAGGGTGTTGTAGACAGTAAAAAAGAAATTTATTATTTTATCGTTTCCTCTTCTGTTTCACTCTCGTAATATTCTTGGTCCTTCAGAAACTTGAGCATTTCTCCGTAATCTACACCTTCTTTGGGTTCTTTTGTAATAGACCATATACATTTTTCAAAAAGATTATCTTTTGAAATAGACAGTACATATTTTACAGTATCAATGTTTCCGGATATACACGCTTGATATAGAGGTTCATTGTATATACCATACAACAATCCGACAGGTTTGCATTCTATTATACATTTTTCATATATAAACTTTACCAAATTAACATTTCCACCATAACAAGCTCCTTCAAAACATTCTTCCAAATTAAAATAACTATCATGTTCGCTTTCATTCAAATTTAAACTGATTATTATGAACATTTCAAATTCTCCATGTTGACATAAAACAAACGGATCTATATTAGATTTTGGGTAATTAATCCAAATGGATTTACACCTCTCTTTAAAAGCAATCATGAAATGAGTTTTATATTTCATCTTGTAATTTTTACAAATTCTATTTGATATAGACCATTGCGGTCTTACAAAATCAAGCACACTTAATATATTATCGTCGTTCATCACTTATATTGTATTCATATAATTCTTTAATTTAATTTAACATTTATTAATATGATTTTTAGTAAGCAGATGAAGTGTTTAAAGAATGTTTATTTTCATCAAGTGCTTCTTTAATTAATTTTATTGGAATCGGTTTCATCCAAATATATTTATCTTTGATAATTTGTCTATGCTGTAGACGATGATGTAATGGTAAATACTTAATCACGTAAATTCTGCGACTTATATTAGCAATGTGTCTGTTCATAAGTGTTTATTTATTACTCTTAGTTCTTAAAATAAATAAATTCAATTTTAAAATATATCAAATCATTTCTGCCAGTCTATATATCTCGGCTAATCTAATAAGTTTTCTTCTGTTCGATAAAAATTTACTAGACGACACTCTTCCTTCTCTAATCATTGAAAGTTTATCTTCTTTGCTCGTCTTGAAATTAATAACCTGTTTCATATTTCCATTAGACGGAATGCTAATCGTCTGTGGCCAGAACTCCGTATCGATATCCATTCTCTGCTGCTGTGTTAGCAGAGTGGACAATATAGCCACAAAATAGTCTACGTTTCCATTAATTTCGTCGTTTCCGTGAAATATAGAATCTGTTTCTTCCTCATTTTGCGACAAAACACTCAGACCAAGAGTTTTTGGATTGAGCTTCACGGTTCTATCACGAACAACCTTTCCTTCTTTTGAATTATACGTTTCCTTGTCAAAAATCCAAATGGGGTAATTATTACTTAAACCACCGTCTGTAAGCCAGTCTCCTTTCCACCTTATTGGTTTGAAAACTAAAGGTATTCTCGTACTAATGCTTACCGCAGAACGAATCGGCATGTTAGGATTACTAACCCTCCGGTAATAATGCGTTTCACGTTTATTAACACATGTTCCAGTTATAACCAAATCAACGCCGAATTTATCGTATACTTCTTTGAAAGTAATGTCCGGATCTCCTCCAGTTTTCTCTGCAATGATTGAACCAAACCATTTATACATGTCATCCCCGTGAAAGATTCCAGAGTAATTGTAGAGTCTGTAAATGTATCCAAGGTATCCAAGAGAACCGTCAAGAAACTTTGATACGTCAAGTTCAGAGAATATTTTAGACATTTCTTTAGGTGTGTATCCAATCGCTAAAAGACTAATTATTCCAGCACCGGCAGATGACCCTGCCATTTTTTTAATATTCTTTAGTATTCCATGTTTTTCAAGAATCTCAAGTGCTCCAAATACTGGAAAAATAGTGTTCCCACCACCTTTTATAACTAAGTTTTCATATCCGTAATTAGTAGTCATATTTAGTTATAATGTTAAATTAAACAAACATTATATTCTTAATATAATGAACAAACGGAATATTTTTAATTTAAGAAATTAAAAAGAAGAACATGTAAAATAAATTGAATAAATGGGTAATTATCCTAGCGTACCAAAACCAGAAAACATTAAAGAAACACAATATTCACAGTTAATCAATCTCCCGGTTCGAAAAATAAATACGAAAGTGGATTGGTATAGTTATGACGATGCAATTAAGAAACGTGAGTGTTTTTAAGACGTAGTGTCAGATGAATATAAGATTGATAAAGTGAGAATACAAATAGGAGATAACCCAACTATAGAAAAGAAGTTTTTAAAACCATCTTATTGTGTGTCAATCGTCGATGAATTTATAAGAGATGAAGTTGGAAACATTTACAGTCGTTCTCATAATTTATATTTTCCATTTAGACTGATGCCTTATCAGCAAGTAAAATTTTATTTCTTTTCTGCTAATGAAGATATCAGTGAATCATGTAGAATAAAATTAATTGAACTTCCGCGTATAGAATTTAAAGAAATTGGATACCAAATGTACAGTGTAAGACATGAAACGATGAAAGGGTTTAGAATTGGCAATGTAAATTTATTTGCTGATGAACATTTCTGTTGGAGACAACTTAAGGAAATAAAGGAAAGAACGGAATGAATAAATTATTTTCTTATCTTAATCTTAAACTAAGAACTAAGAAAAAAAATAAACATGTCTAAGAAAACTAATTCTATTATTATTAAAACTGTAGTAATTGTAGTTTTACTAGTATCTTTAGTAGCATATACCTACCGCTCATTCGTACCCAATTTAATTCCTATAGTTAGTAATATTGATGGTAAAGAATACATGGTTCAGAATTACCCCGATAAACAGGTTGCATCTGATAATTTATCCAAAATGTGTGCTCGGCTCAATCAATTCATAAACATACTGTATAATGAATATCCAGACGATAAAAGAGTACAAAGATTAAAGAATAATTTCAAATGTTCTAAAATAAAAGAGGGAAATGGATCGATGGGCCAAACGAGTTACACGGTTGAAAAAGGCAAAAGCATGGTTCTTTGTATGCGTGATAAAAATAAAAATCTACATCAAGCAAACGTCCTGACATTTGTCACAATTCATGAATTAAGTCATATCGCCTCGGAATCATATGGCCATAACGGAGAATTTAGAGATAATTTCAAGTGGCTTATCGAAGAGGCAGAGGCAAGAAATTTTTACACACACGATTCTTTTGATGTAGACCCTGAGAATTATTGTGGGATTCAAATAGACGCAGTTCCTCACTAGTATCGCACGCTTTCGAAACTGTTCTTTTAACTTTACTTGGATGTTGATTGGATGTTTTCGATGCGGACAGGATTGAACGATTGGGGATTCTCGTTTCTATTTTTAGCTTGAGTCAGTATTATTCTCGTAAGTTCCTCGCTTCTCTCTGTCGGTGTCATTTTTTTAATCCTCTCTCGGATCTTTGCTTTTTTTTCTAAATTAGTTTTAATAATTAAAAGCAATCCAAGCAAAATGGGAATTACGATAAAAATAAAAATAAAAATAAAACTAAATGGAATCATTATTTTCTTTATTAAAGTTAGATAAGAAAATAATTAAAAAATACAATATGGTTTTTATACAAATTTTCGAAACTGGTAATAGGTTTGAAATTGATAGTATACTCAGCTCAGATACCATAAAAACTGTGAAAAAGAAAATATCAATTGGATCAACTCTACTTTTGCCACCAGACTGGATATATATTTGGAAATTAGACAGAGATAACAAAGAGATTCCCCTTGAATTTCAAATAAAAACAAAAGCCAACGAGAGTAATAATCCACATATAGACCAAGAGTATAAAAATGGACCATCTATACCTTTAAATAGTATTCAGGATTTATCTAACATGCCTATTGGCCCATTGGAAAAAGACGATGTTATTTTTATTTCATCCATCTTTCTTGTTTTCCAGAATTTTTTACTTCGGAAAAGGGAAGATTTGGCAGGTTATGTTCTCAGCGACGAACCATTGCCATCAAGTATTAGTTCTAATAAATTATTAGAACCGTTTCTTAAGGGGTATGTAAGATGTCATTGGCCAAACATTGTACCGAGAGAAGTTGGTATTATTCTGTTCTGGGCATTTGACAACCGAGATGAAGACGCCAAAGCCGAAGAGATTGAAGAATTGCTGGAAAAACTAAGTAAAGATAAAAGAGCTTCCGAGATTTTATTTGAGTCTGAGATTTTCATGAGTAAACTAGTTAATAAGCATGTTAAAATTAATGATAAGATTCAGCTTGAACAATTGACACTTGCCGTAAATACAAAACCAAGCAAACCACTGGACCTGTTTTCTGTTTTCCGGTCATTTAAATTGGACAATACGGTTCCTTTTATGAAAATTAAGAACCCAAAGGATGATGAAAATCTTGTCAACATGCTCAAAAGTATTCGTGATTTACCACAAGCGTCTATATGGATTAAAAATAAACCAAAAGGGCTTAATTTTAAAGTAAGGTCTGGGGAAAATAAATTCTCCGACGTTTCCATGAATTCCATTGGTCGATTCAATATCAACTGTGGACGAGCAGAATCAAAAGTTGAATGCTTGAAATCTGTGCAGGTATTAATTGATAAAATTAACAAAAATAACAGATCTGACATGGCAATTACGGACGACGGGGTATCTATTAGTTTTCTAAATATGTCAATTAGGGATGAACGGGATATTAAAAATAGGGATTTCCTGAATTTTATATTCAGGGATAAAATGTTGAAAAAATATTACGGATTTAGCACACGAGAAGCCGAACTTGAAGAAAAACAGCGTATTGTAAACGCTGGAACAAAGCAAGCACAACGTTTAGCTGCGCAGTTAAAAGGTTTATCCAAAGATTCTGTAGCGCAAATTACTTACAAGAACGAATTTACAAACATTGAAAGAATAAATCTAAAGATTGTTAAAGAAAAAGGAAATACTGTTTTGAGAATTTTTGGCCTTCGAGAAATAAGTCACGGACAAGAAATTCTTAATAGAACGCTGGCGGTCATCAGGGAATTTATCAGATCCTCTGGAGTCAGCGGTAATAGCACTAGAATTATTAAACAACAAGTACGTAGTTTTGAACCTGATCCCAAATCTAAAAATAAAGTTTTGGATAAATTAAGAATTATTGCGCCAAATGTTTTTACAACAAGCAGTTATTCTGTTAAATGTGGAAAGGATAAACAACCACTTGTTTGGACGAAAAAAGAATTCTCTAATTTAGACAAGAAAACGTTTACGTATGAACTGGAATATAAAAATCACTATTACACTTGCAGAAAAGGTTCGGTTCCTGGGAAAAAAACAAAGTATAATAGCAATCCCGGTTTACAAACATTTGAAGATTTTCACCAAGTTGTTGCGGTTTTAAATTTAAATAACGAGGAACAAATCGTTGGAGATAATTTAAGTGAAAAAGCGGCAATCAAACTGGTAAATAAATTTAAAGCAAAAAATCCGGAATTTAAAGGTCAAGTCACTATCCGTGAAAATAAATTAAAGGGTAAAATTTGGTGGCCATGCTGTTTTAAAGAAAACAAAGAAACTAAAAATGCAGAAATCAAGAAGATAATTGAAGGTAGTTTGATGCCGGGAAAATTGCAAAGGGGACCAAGTGAGTTTTTAATTACAACTGATAAAATTTTAGAACCAGATAGAATTAGCAATAAACTTCCGAGCGTCATTGATAGATTGTTTAAAAATAGCGACGGAGGAAGTGGAAACTTTTTTAGATACGGGACAATTTTGTCTGATTCGTCGTTGTTGGTTGCGGTAATAACTGCTACGAATGAGAAATATAGAAAAATGGCCTTTAAAGATAAAGGAAAGTTTATCGAGAAAACTCGGAAGAGCATTTCGGAAAAGTTACCAATGAAGAAATTTAATGCATTGAATGGTGGAGAAATATCTGGTAAAATGACTTTGCCAGAATACAAAAAGATTATTCAATCTGGAATATTAAACGTGGATTTAGCACATGATCTTTTGACGAGAGGGTTTAGTAAAAACATATTTATATTTAATATACGAGAAGGAAATCTTGTATGCTCTGTGTCCGGACAAATAACACTTGAACGTGATACGATTTTTCTTATAGAAAATGCACCAAATCACTATGAAGTTATTTTTACTAAATCTAAAACTAAATCTAAAACTAGCAATAGAAAAGGAAATGGGACTTTCATATTTAGTTCCAATGATGCAATTGCCAAGATAGTTTATGACCTCTATAAATTAAATTGTCCGAGGATTGTTGAGAATGAATTGAAAGAATTGTATCAGAAAGTAAAATTAGTAGCTCAAATACAAAATCATAAAGGTGAAATTATTTATGGAGTTACGTCTGGTGGCATTCCTTTACCAGTTAAAGCAAGTCGTCCTTTGGAACTTAATATTAAGAAACTGTCAAATGTTAAAATGAATGCAAGGGAAACTCATAAACGCTTGGGGCTATTGAGTTTTAGTAAACCAGAATTTAAACCCGAAGCACAAATAATAGTCGAAGACAGAACAATTGCAATTACACTTAAAAATGGTTCAGTTGTTCCAGTCAAAGCTAGTCAAAAGATTCCTAATTTCCCAGTTGAAACTGATGCGGACTTTTCAGATGATCTTGATTTCTTCATTAAGGAAGAAAAGGCAATTGGAAACTCCCAAACAAAATTTACAAGAAAGGAAACATATTCTAAAGAACTTTTGGAAAGGGTTAGATTTGAATTGTCCGAAATGTTTAAAGATAATCCAACTGCAAAAGAAAAACTATCTAAGTCGTTAAATTCTAGAGACACTATTAAAAAAATATTAGAGGAATTAATTGTGGCATTTGATGCACCTGGGGGCGTCAGAGAAATAAATGAAAACGAAATTCCACAACGTAAAACGTGTGGTTCTTCTGGGGCTAAAACTAAAGCCAGGGCTAAAGGTTCTTGTCTCTCTGACCCATTCTGTCGCCACAGAAACGGAACGTGTGAGTTGAGTGTCACAGGTTCTGATAAAAAGAGAATAGTTCATACTTTAACCTCTGAATTGTATAATCTCGAAAATAAAAGTCAGATACTCTTGGGAACAGTTCCGTTCCACGGTAAAACGTTTATCATTCGTCCAGACGAAGTTATACTTGAAGGTGTCCAGTCTGCACTGGATTTCCTCGGAAAGAATAAATAAGGGGAGCTATGTTTTAATATATATCTTCATTTTTCCAATGACATTCATCTTCATTGTCGCAATTACGACAACCATCCGCTCCCTCGCATATCATTAAGTACACCAATTCGTCGTGTCCACGTTCACAAGCTTCTTCGAGACCCTCGTCAAATCTCCTTGCTCCTTTTTCTATCATTAACTCGGCTATTTCCAAGTGACCTCCCTTGCACGCTTCGATTAGTCCATCACTCCAACTAATATCTATATTTCCAAT
>Ga0224506_10002059_pt1 | contig 13980 bp, 16 predicted proteins | sample SF_Jan12_sed_USG_2_FD_169108 | JGI IMG/M metagenome (GOLD analysis project Ga0224506, IMG submission 169108) | Sediment microbial communities from San Francisco Bay, California, United States - SF_Jan12_sed_USGS_8_1 | ecosystem: Environmental > Aquatic > Marine > Sediment | place: USA... | reverse complement strand
ACAGGCGATCCATAAAACGATTGACGGAGACAACCCGCAACTTGCTGTCGAGCACGACCAGACCGGAGGGAACGTTACACACCAGGTTTTCGGCATACTCCTTGAGCATCTCGATTTCATGCCGGTCGGCTTGCATGTAGGTTTCGATGGCCAACTCAATATCCAGGAAGACCACTTTGAGCAAGGCCTTGATGCCGGCGGTGGCAAGTTGTTGATCATGTTCCGCCGCTTCCCAGATTTCGGGCAGCAGAGAACAAATGTATTTGCTGTATGCGCCATAGTACCAGCGCGGTTCCAGACCGATACGATGATGAGCCACCCCCACCCGCAGGCGATCAAGCACATAATCCCAGTCGTACTTGCCGTTGATCAGTCCGGCAAAGTAAACGGATTGTTTCTGTTTCAGGTTTTCGATGGACTGGGGGTCATTCAGATATGCGGCGGTTGATTTGAAAGAGAGCAGGTGGGAATAGAAGGAATCCATCAATTTGCCATGCGCCCTGGCCAGAGCGGGTTCCAGCTTGCGGAGGACGGTAATGTCGTTATCTGACAGTTCCAGATAGCGCTTCCGCTCCATGATTTCTTCAGGGGTAATTCCCAATGTTCCCAGCACCTCATTGATGAGGTTTGTATAGGATTCGTCGCTCGTCAAACCCTCTCTCCCTTTTCACACACTGGCAGTGATAAATATAATTCTCATTAATATTATGTATATAAGAAAGTTTACAAAAATATACAAGCAGTATAGTTGGATTTTCTCTGGGGCAATAGGCGAGGTATACCAAATCCGCCATTAATCCGGCTTACAGACCACCCTGATATTGATCGATGACTGTACTGTCCAGCAGTTTGTGGTTTTGGAGCAAGTCCAGAACATAGATACTGCTCAGATGACCGCCACAACCCGGATCAAGATAGTTGGACAATCGCAGACTGAGTGCAGGTCGGGTGATCCTTGCCCTAAAGATCAGTTCTGCCGAATCCGGCCAGCCCGGGATGGTGTTGCATTCATACTTTTCGGTCTCCTTCCTGACCGCTTCCTTATCAGCCGCCAGTTTGCGGGTTTCCGCCGGGGTCATGGGGCGTTTTTCACCCTGAGGCAAAGCCGGATCTGTCAGGCTGATTTGATTGTCTGTGCCCAATACCATAAAGGAATAGGTAGAGGGTGTGATTCGATAGACTGCGATCCCCCGGTTGGACTCACAATGGTCAATGATGGAAGTATAAAAATCGCCGGATAATTGTTGATAGGCCGGATTGCGGCCGGGCGGTTTGCCCTGCCCACAATAATTATGATTGGCATCCATACCTTCATGGCCGGGGATATAAATGCTTTTGACGATGTTATCGACAATTTTTTCCTGCAGGACTTTAACCCGCCGGGCGGTAAAGGTACGGGGCAGGCTGTTGTGTTTGGCGATGGGCAAGAGAGTCAGTGTGTCAGGCCAGTCCTGTGGTTGCATGGGCTCGTTTGAGAAGCGTCGCAGATAGACATTGCCGGAGGGGTAGGCCTGACCGATGAAAATATGTTGTACGAGTTGTCCGGTATCAGGTTCGGCCTGTACTGTATCAAGACTGCACAGGCCAAGAGTCAGAATGAAAAGACCGATTGTATGGTTCATAAATACCCTGCGGCTGGTTTTGCTGTTCACTATAGACCAATGGTGAATTTGCAGCAAACCGGTGCTGATTCACTCTGCACAGCAAAAATATACCAGCTGAACACGATGCAGATAATCGTGATATATGCCGTATGAATGTCGATCAATGCCGGCGCGGATATCGCCCGGTGTTGTTATAAAACGACCGGGATGGTTTCGTCTTTAACCCAGTCCGGCCAGTTGTCGATATCAATGTGGATTTCCAGTTTCCATTCAATGCGGTTATCCGCTGCGATAAAGGTACAAGGCCCCTCGGGTGGAATGGTGAACCGGAATTTCCGCTGTACCGGCATGCCCTCCGCAAGCGTCATGGGACCACTGAGCTCATAGGTTTCACTATACAGAGTGTGGGTGTGGGTCGTGCGATTGGTGCCGCTGCCACTGACGGCTTTTTCTGCGGCATAGAGTTTGGCTGTGATGTGTTTAAGGTCGATGGGTGACCTGGGGGTAAAGTCCAGATAGACAACCGCCTCTTCGCCGGGGCGGAGTCTGTTCGGGGTGATGCGAACATTGACCTTGCCCAGTTTGCGCTGGGCAAGGCTGTTGCGAATCATAAAGAAGCCGGCAATCAGGCCGGCAAGGAAAAAGATCGAACCGAATATGAGCGTGAATGGATCGTTGTCACTCCAGCCAAAGAAGCCGATGCCGGCGCCAATCGACATGAAGATCAGGGGAACAATGAGCAGATAAGGGCGATATTTGTCCATGTCAATTGCATTCTGCCCGGGCGCGGTATCTTCTTCATCCAGCTGTGTCGGCAACTCTGCATCACCCCGTTCAACAATAAAATCCACACTGCTGCGCGGATCGATGCTCCAGGGAATATCCGCTCTGACTTCCAGCTGCCAGTCTACATTGATGTTGTGACCCCGATAGGTCAGTGGTCCGGAATCGATATCAAATGCGACCGGATAACGGTATTCCCCCGGTTGCCACTCGCCTTTAAACAAGGTAATGACTTGCAGGTCCTGACTATCGACATTGCCTCGTCCATGGGTATACCAGGAACGGCGCAATACCAGTTTGTTACATTCGACCGGTTTGTCTACCGAGACATGGACTTCACAGTTCAGCTTGTCTCCAAGGCTGTAGATTTGACTGTTACGATCCAGTTCGATACGTACATCACATTTAGACATCACTAATCTCCCTTAAGTCCTGAAAAATATCATACAACCGATATTCCATCTCGCGGATGTTACTGCCACACGCGTCCTGCAGTGACTTCACAGTTGCATTTGAAATAACCGGGATGGGTAAAGCATCATTGCGTCGGGCGTGACGAATGCGCGCATTCAATATGGCTGAGATACGGTCTGTCGATAGTTGGGCGATTTCCCGACTGATTACCCGATAACCGGCACGGGTCAGTTCCATGGACAAGTCACGGTGTGTGGTCAGGGCAATGGAACCGCTGCGCTTATACAGTCGGTTGCGGGCAAAACGGGACAGGTTTTCGATACTGTCCACGAACTGTATGTTGGTCGATAAAAAGCGGGGCTTGTCCCGATGGTGGATTTGGGTATAGGGGCTGTCAGGGAAACACCGGTGTAATGCAATCAGGTGTGTGGATTTGCCGCGACCATGGTCGGCGACAAACTGAATGGCTGTACCGGCAATATGTAACTGCCGGGGCAGATCATCCAGTTCAACCACGGCGGTAAGGAGACGCTGATGGCGCGGCAATTCACCAAACGGATTAAAGCGCAAATTGAGATGGGCAAAGGCAAGTCGGAGAGAAGCTGTGTGCAGTGTTGAGTGTACTGTGCTGGAAACCGACATGTTTATCCCTGCGCTGTGTGACTATCCGTGATTCGTGCTTTGATCATAAATGGAAAAATAGGTTGGCGCCACTTTGTCAGTCAACCAGACACCATTGGCGGACAGATAAAATACGTTACCGTCCTGATGCATCCGGCCGGCATCGACAAGCAACACGACAGGCATACCATGCCGAGTCCCGACCTGTTTGGCCGTGATGTGATCGGCTGACAAATGGACATGGTGGCGACTGCCCGGTGTCAGGCCATGTTTGTTAATGGATTGCATAAAACGGGTTGCCGTCCCATGGTAAAGATACGGCGGCGGCACAGCCGGTTCCAGACCCAGTTCGATACGGATACTGTGTCCCTGATTGGCCCTGATCCGCAACCCATCCGGTGAAAAGGCAAAGCGTTGTTTGTCATTGCCGGCAACGACCTGTTGCAGCAGATCCAGGTCGAGATGTTTACCGTGCGCATTTACCGCCTGGATCAGTTCATCGACCGCCACCCAACCCTGTTCATCTGGATGCAAGCCGATATCCTGCGGGTGATGGCGCAGGATATAACTGAGGAATTTGCTGATCTTGTTGTGCTGATTTTGCATGTGCAGGATACTATGGCAACTGTAAACCGGCCTGTCAAATTGACTTGTTGTTATGCGGCCGGTCCAAATTACTCTGGACTGTGAAGAGGAGAGAGCGGTGTACCTGTCGATCACAACCATGGTCGAACCGACTGATAAGTTACCGGAAAAGAATAAAGCCGGTGGCAGCTTTATGCTAACCATGGGAGGGTTGCCCGGCAGCCAATTTGCTGTCGGGCCATGGACAGATGTGCAATGCAGCCAGGTGGCGCATGCCGTCACGCAGTGGCATGCACAGGAACCGGCCGATATCACGCCTGTCTACAAAGCCTCGCGTGATAACCTGCTGTGGGTTGGAAAAGGCCGGCGTTTTCTGTTTTTGGTTGATCTCAGTTGCCCGGAAGCAGGTGATCCGTCAGTCATCATGCAGGATATGTATCATCTCTATGAAGCACTGGTAGCTCATTGCAAACCGTACAATATGACGGTAACCCAGTTTATGAGTATGTGAGGGCGTGCGCGGGATCGGTAGTACACCTCATCCTCAAGCGCTGCACCGATATCGATGTTTACCAGCTGCCGGAGGCGCCGCCACCGCCGGAACTGCCACCGCCACCGGAGAATGAACTGGAACTGGAGCTGCTACTGTAGCCGCTGCTATAACCCGACCTGCTGTACGATGAGCTGCTTCGCATGCGGCTGAATTGCGAACTTTTATGCCATTTGGTCCGACCGATAATCAGCTTGAGAATGGGGAATACGATTAAATAAGTGATGAGCAGTGTCACTGCATTGCCGGTACCGATGATAATCATGGGGAAGGTGCCCCAGAACGGGATCAGGAAAAAGTAGAGAAACCAGCCCATGCCCGGGATCAGCAGACCCATAACTGTAAACAGTCCCAGGATGCCGAAGACAAAGGAACCAATCAGGATCCTTTCCGACCATGAAAGTGTCGGCATGTCCAGCGCCAAATCAGTATCGGCCGGCATGTCGGGTTTTATCATTTCGGCATCGCCACCCTCATTGACGGGGTTGCCATCCAGCGTGGCGATGATGGCCTGAGCACCGGCCAGAATGCCATTATTAAAGTCGCCGCGTTTGAAGTAGGGCACTATCGTTGTCTGTATAATCCGGCTGCTGCCGGCATCTGTTAACACGCCTTCCAGACCATAGCCGACCTCGATGCGCAGTTTCCTGTCGCTGCGTGAAATCATGAGCAAGACGCCGTTATTTTTCTCTTTTTGCCCCAACCCCCAACGGCGAAAAACACGATTGGCGAAATCCTCAAGGACTTCACCTTCCAGCGAGTCCAGTGTGAGCACGGCAATCTGATTACCGGTCTGCATCTCGTGGTTTTCGAGCAAGGCTGCAATTTGTCCGGCTGTATAAGGGCTGAGTATTCCGGCATAGTCGTTCACCCGTCCTTGCAAAGGCGGGATATCCAGCGCGAAAGATTGCAGACTAAAGCAGAGAAAAAACAGAGCGATGATTGGGGAGATGATAAAACGCATGCACGATACCTGTGTTGTGATACCTATAGATAGCATGATTTCAGTCAAAGATAAACCGGTGGTGAGGCCGCACCGCGTTTTTTCCGGATGGGTAAGGCATTCGTCGCGTTGTGTGGGAATATCCGCTGCAGATGTGCCGTTCAAGCCGGCATGCTTTTCTGTCGCAGCGACCGGTCGCTTAATTGCAAAATCTGACGCTTGACAGCGAATGGTTTCAGCCGGGGTATTCAGTGCAGACAGGAAGCACAACAACAGTGAGTACTACAACTATGCTTCCCGCCTCAACATGGCGTGGGGGCGCTGTCGATTTGGCGTTATTGACTTGCGTAGGCGTCAAAGCCGTATGATGTCTCCAGCAAGCTGTAGACATCATGGTATTCCGCCGGATCGGCGGCTATCAGTGGTGAAGCGGAAAAACGGGCGCGCAGATTGCTCAAGGCCGCCTGACCTTTTTTGTCCAACAGCGCGGTGCGGATTTTATTGAAGTCCTGTCGACTGATACGCGGACCCACCGTGATAGCCTGACCGGATGCAGGCCTCGAAACATAAATCGGCCTGGTCACGGCTTTGGCAGGATCAAGTTCCCGATAGGTGGCCAGCGGCAGAATCACCGCGTCACATTTTCCATCCAGCATGGCTTGATAACCGGCCTGCCATGAACTCACCGTGATCAGTGTGGGCTGGCGCATGGGATTGTCCAGCAGATCATACAGGTGCAGCGTACCCAAATTGGGTGGCGCCATACCGCAGACTTTTTTGGCTATCAGATCACTCACCTGTTTGATCCGTAGGTTGGTTTTTTTACCGGCAAAGACAAAGACCTGTTCACCGGGGACTTTCACAGCCGGCCGGTGTTTCAAATGCTTGATACGCCAGCTGACGAATTGCGCACCATCAAAGACGATATCGTATTCATTATTGCGCATATGGCTGGTGTATTTCGGCCAGTTGCCGGGTTGTTGATAAATGACTTTTTTACCGGTGATTTTACTCAGGTATTGCGCAACAGGTTCATATACCCTTAATCCTGCTGCTCGCGATTCAAGCGGTGGTGCGGAAAAAACCAGAACCTCTTCCGACCATACCGATGTTGAAAAGAATGGCAACAAGAGCATTGTGCAGGACAACAGCGTTACTTTGAATGTGTTGATCATATTGATACCACTTAAATTGCAAGTTTATGATGATTGATTTGAATCAGAGTGGAGGGAAGTATAGACAGGCAAGATGACATAACAATTAAAGAAGTGTTAAGCCTGTCACTTAACCGAACGAAAAATTGCAGGCATTGGTTAAAATATGATCCAGTCTGTAAAAAATAACTTATTCATTTGTAATGTGTATAAAATGTGGGCTTTTATTGGCAGTATATGCCATGAATAGTGCGTTCTGTGGACAGCGGATATTGGGATAAGTGAGGTCTTGTTGCTGGACGTGACAGACTACAGTTCGCTCAAGAGACCTCTTTTGCTCATATCCTCGGTATATTTTATAACCATCCCGGACTCTTTCCGCCCGGCGCTGTGAATCCACGACGTCATGCGAAAAATATCAATGCAGGACAACGTTAATTTGATTTAAAAGAAAAAAACTGATCTTGCTCATTGACGCAAAAAATAATCGTCAATACGATGTTGATTCTGCAGAATATTCAATACCACAACAATCTCGGTACTTTTGGGTTTGCGGAGGAATCAATGATGGATGTCCTTGCGGCAGAAAAAATGACAGAAGACACAGCGGCCCTCTCTGAATTTCGGGCAGGCCTGGCGGAAAAGAAGATTGCCCCATTCGAAATTCGTACTCCGGACAACAATACGCACCGATTTGGTGACGGTGAACCGGCCTTTTCAATTATTCTCAAGGACAATGAAGCGTTATCCGCCCTCGCGAGTCTGGATGAGCTGCGCTTCGCATCGGCCTATATTCATGGCCGACTTGATATCAAAGGCAGTATCTGGTCAATGCTGTGGAACCGCACGGTTTTGCACGATATCCACCCGCTGCATACTCTGTGGCGACGCTTGCAACCCCTGCTGACGGGGCAGCAACGCACCAATCAACTGGCTATTGCCGATCATTATGAATATGACAATGAATTTTTTCTGAGCTTTTTGGATCCTACCCGTTGTTATTCACAAGCTGTCTTCGAAACAGACGATGAACCACTGGAAACAGCGCAACGTCGCAAACTGGACTTTATCATCGACAATTGTCATCTGAAGCCGGGTGATCGGGTACTGGATGTGGGCGGCGGCTGGGGAGCCTTTGTGGAGTATGCGGGACAACGGGGGATAGAAGTAACAGCCCTGACCCTGGCACGACAGTCGGAAAAGTTTCTGGGACAACTCATTGCCGAGCGAAACCTGCCCTGTGAGGTTAAATACCAGGATTTTTACCGACACGAATCACCGCAGCCCTATGATGCGATTGTGATCCTGGGTGTCATGGAACACTTGCCGGACTACCGATCAGTCGTGAAACAATTTCAGCATCTGCTAAAACCCGGCGGGCGGATCTATCTGGACGCCAGTTCCAACCGCATGAAGCACAACAAATCCACCTTCATTTCTCGCTATGTCTTTCCTGGCAATCACTGTTTCTTCTGCCTGCATGATTTTCTGGCCGCGGTTGCCAGGACAAATCTCGAAGTCATCAGTATCTATAATGATCGACACAGCTATTATCTCACTTGCCGGGAATGGGCTAAAAAACTGGAGTCGGTACAAGATATGATCCTTCAGCGCTGGGATGAAAAGCTGTTCCGGATATTCAGGCTTTACCTGTGGGGCTCCGCTTACTCTTTCTATACACACGACAATGACGCCTTCAGAGTTGTGCTGGAGCGACCGGCCCCGATGGGGTGATGCGTCGTATGTTTGACATGCAGTAACAGACTGGGCCAAAGAACTATCCTGGATGCTGAATGTGCCATGATAATCGCCGGCCCTGTAAAGAGGGTAGATGTGTGGAAACAATCCGTATTGTGGAATCAGGCAGCTTGTCCGGGAGTACGGATTACCTATTTTGGCAATGAGCGTGGATGTGGAGATGACCGGTGCCATTGTTGCCAGCGTCGCTGCAGCTCAAATCGCTGACTGGTGTCAAACCGAACCTCGCCGTTATCCAGCAACTCAATATTCAAACCGTTCCAGGGTATCGTCTGATATTCGATGCCTGACAAATGTGTTAACAGGACATGGGCGACGACAAATCGGGATTCATCATCCAGGCTATCAATAAGGTGCGAAATAGCGGGCGCACCTGATGCAAGCAACTGTTGACCTGCGGTGCTTACTACCGTCGGCATAAGCCCGAACGATGTTCCATCCCAGCGAACATCGTTATTGTTGATAAGTGTTGTTAATTGCTCAATGGCGATGGCGTCCGGAGCAGCAGTTGACCTTGGTTCAACCATGGTTGGTTTCTCTAATTGGTTGCTTTGTTTTTCGCAGCCGGATATAAATGCTATTGCGATATTACAACAGGCAAAAAAAATAAATGCCGAGTGGCAGCACTTTTTACCGGGTATACGCATACTATACTATTTCCATGACACTGAGATTATATTATTGCTCTTAATCGTCGAAACTTTCTTCTTTACCTTGCCGTCCGGGAAGGTGTGAGGTGTTTCGATGACTGCGTCGATAGTGCCGTCGGCGTTCTGTGTCATGGAAATGACCTTGTCTGCACCTCGTATCAGGCCGGTGACCTCCGACTCCGCCCTGGTCGCTTCGCCATGAGCACCGGTTGTTGCCGTACCAAAATCCTTAATCCCTTTGGCCTGTTTCTGGTGCTGCTCCACGATCTCATGGATCAGACCACCGATGCCGTAGACTTCGAGATCGGCAATATCAAAATCGGCGGTATCAAAAGATCCGCCAAGGGTATCCGAGCCGGCGCTGACGGTCATGATTACATCCTTCGCATCATTGATAACCGTCATCAATCGGCCGGCCAGTGCCGTTTGTTGCGGGCTCGGCGGCCCCACCTCCCCGGTTTCCGCAATAGTCACATTGCCGGACTTGTCGATCGATACGGTATATCCGAACAGACCACTATTCAGCAGTGTCATCGTCCTGGTGAGATGATCCGCCTTGCCGGTGATCTTCAGCTTGGCTTGCAATGCCGGACCTGTCCGGGTTTGCTGGACTACGTGAGCCAGCTCATGACCGAGCAGACTGTCCGATTCGACGGATGCGGAATAGAAATTATCACGGCCAAAATAGATATCCTGACCGACGGTGAATGCGTGAGCATTTAAAGCGTCTGCCATCCTGGCAGACCTGGCATCGGCATGAATGCGAACCTGACTGAAATCATGACCGAAACGGGGTTCAAAAAAGGCTTTTTCCTGTGCGGCGAGAAAGGGACCGCGGCGAACCGATTCGGACGACGTATTCGCAGCCTGACTGTAATTTCTTTCCCTTCCGGACAGGCGCTGTTCGGATTGCATGGCACTGTAACTTGTCAAACCCGAATAATGACTGCTGTCAACCTGCCTGTCCGGAATTTGCATGACTGAATTCGCTGCACTGTCCGCTTCCCGTTCATATCTGTCTGTCGCCGGGCAATTGATGGATTTGGGCTGGATAACCGGTATATTACCGAAGGAAAAATTTGTCGCAGGCGCAGAAGATGGTTGCTGCCTGTGATCTTGTGGCAAGAGGAATCCTTGCTGGTTCTGCAGGACAGAAGGCGACTTCGCCTGCCGGCCCTGAGAGTTAAAAACACTTTTTTTCTTTCGTGTCTTGTGAATCACCTTCCATGTCCCTGGTTTGATAGCGCACAAACAAATAATAGCACACCCAGGCAAATCAGAGTCGCAAGATTTTTCTGATAACTGTAATAAATGAGAGGAATAGGAATGCTATAAATGGGACATTAATGGGGGTGGGATAATTAACACTTATAGTTGAACTGCGGTAAATTAGAAACAATTGTTCTGACCCGGTTTTTCAACCTGTCTGCTCATTGAATTGCATTCTTCAGGTGAGACAAAACTATTTCTAAATACTGCCGCTTAAAACTGTCGTCATGCGGTAAATGAGGGAGAGAGCAGCAAGAGCCGATATTTTCTTGTTGTAATGCCCATTCAATGGCTTCAATAAAATTTTGTTTTGTTTCGGGATCAAAATCTTCTATAAACGTCTTGTAAATATTGTACATGTATCTATTTGCTCTTACATCATCAAGATTTCGTACATGATACAGGGCGTACATTACTCCATTTAATTCCTGGCGTGTATTCATATGCTTCCTCTCAATAAAGGCAATAAAGGGGGGTGAACCACTTCCCTGATTGCTCTAACACCGTTTTCCCACAATGCTAACTCCGGGCAACAACAATGGCGCAAATAACCAAAATAATTGTAACCGGAGACCACAATATTCTTTCCTTTATACTCGGTGTAATGGTGTTTAAAATAGCACTGACTACACACAAAGCAACAACAAACCAAATAGCCGATTTTGAGAATACAAAGTAATTTTCCAAAACCAGACCTGCGCGTGTTAGTACCACAAGCGCGGCAAAACCCAATAGCAGCATCTGCACTATTGCGCTAATCCTAAGCATTGGTGGAAAACGGCCGGGAAACTTGCCGCCCATTGCCATTTCACCCCAAGGCGCGCCCAGTGCCAGGGCCACTTGAAAGAGCATGACAACCGCGGCAAGAAAACCAAAAATATATGCTGCAGTTGTTGTATCAGTCATTCTTGTTCATCTGCCTCATATACTCAAAATGACATAGCTGTGCTTCGAAAATGAAGCGCAGTGTGGTTTGTGATCGAACGAGCGTATTATTATGCCTTTTGTTGCTCAGATTTTATAAACCTGGCCAGCATAAAAGCACACACCAGGCCTATCGCTATCTCTAATGCCGAGACATATATAAGTATTTCAACAGGCCTGCCATCTATTGCCATACTAAAGATCCTGGATGCGCCATAAGAAAGATATAGCAATGTAGCAAGTATAATTGATGTAAAAGTCAGCCTTGGCACGAAGGCCCCCATAATGATTAAAATGCTGCTAAACAGTAATGCGCCACCGGGAGCTCTTATTTCATTTAATAAGCTAATATTGTCACCAAGAAAAATCCCGCTTGTCGCATAAAATTTGACAGGAAATAACAATATTTCCACACCGATATATAGACCAATCAATCCTGATATAATTAATGTGGCCTTGAGTGCTTTTGAAATCGTCATCCTTTTACATTCTCCATATGATGTTGTATCTTAAAAAATATAACGACAAGTTAAATCGCGTGCGTTCGCGTAACCGAGTTAAGCGGATTATTACAGGACAATTGGGGGTTGAGAACATTTTATTCCTGTATTCGAAGTGGCTTATATTGGAAAAAAATGTTTTCTGCCCCCGTTTTCCGCTCAAGGCATTATCCCCTAATCCGGCTGTAGGGAAAAGTGAGGATAGCCTGGATTGACGCTTTTACCCATTCCTTGAGGTAATTTACAACCGGACCAGATACCGGGTTGGTCAGGTTTTAGTCAGTGGACAGCACCAGACAACCCTGCGTAACGCGGATGGGGCGGGAATAGTGTTAATCGGGTCAGTGAGGGCTGATATTTCATTGCAAGAACTGACCACGTTGTTTACGATGGTGTTACCAGATAACGGTTGGAGGTTGTGATGTTGTTTAATCAAGATATGATGGATGAACTGAATGTCCTGACGCGTTTTAATTTGACCAGTATGCGGGAAGGGATCAAGGTACATACTGATGCTGATCCTGCCGTCATTGCGGCTGCAAGGCGCTTGTATGACAAGGGCATTCTCTCACAGTTTGATGGTGGTTACCTGACTGATCTGGGACTGGAAGCGACAGAACTGGCCGAAAAGTTATTGAGTATTCTGACCTCGCGGGTTGAGGCAGGCAGTACCGAACAATAAAAGGGATAGAAACAATTGCGGCAGACCGTGACCCTGTGATCCTTCTCCCTGATAACCATCAGTCATTCAGACTTATTTAACACAAGAGAAACGGCAACACAGGGCAGGGCGGGAAATCTTATGGCAAATGTTTGTATAAGCATGAACTTGCCCGGACGAGGGACCTGGCCGGGTTGGGCTTAATCAGTGGTTATTACCAGACGGAAGGGGGAGACCTGGATTGTTGGGCAAATTGGATCAGTGAATGTTTTCTTCTAATATTCGGAGAGGCTTATATTAGAAACAATTGTTCTCTGAACTTCCCCCGATTTCACGGACACCTTTATTAAGCCACTTCATTCATTAATTCATAATGCAGTGGCGCCATATACCCTAATGCCGAATGCAATCTTACCCGGTTGTAATACATCTCAATATATTTAAATATTGCCTGCCTGGCCTGATGCCGTGTTTTAAAATCGGCATCAGTAATGAGCTCTTCCTTTAAAGTATGAAAGAAGCTCTCTGCCACTGCATTGTCATGGCACTCTCCCTTCCGGCTCATGCTACAGACCATGCCATTTTGTACCAGTCTTTCACGATAGACCTGTGCCGTGTATTGACTACCCTGATCTGAGTGAACCAGTACACCTATTGGCTCGCCTCGGTGCAGGATGGCCATGTTCAGCGCATCCATCACTAATTGGCCGTTGATACGATGACTCATCGACCAGCCAATTACAGCGCGTGAGTATAGATCCAGGACCATCGCCAAATAGAGATATCCTTCCCTCGTCGGCACAAAGGTGATATCAGACACCCATTTCTGATTGGGCTGATTGGCCGTAAATTGCCTTGATAACACGTTTGGCGCGGCCTGTTGTTGCTCGCGTTGAAAGTATACCCGTTTATGCCGTTTGGAGCGCGTTGCCTTGATATCATGCCGGTTCATCAGGCGTTCGACTCGTCCTCGGCTGACCTTTTCCCCTTGTTGAACCAGTGCGGCATGAAGGCGTGGCGAGCCATATCGACCTTTGTGGTGCTGATAGAGCACTTTCAATTTACCTAACAGTCTCTGGTTGGCCTGTGTGCGGCATGAGGGTCGTCGACCCAGCCAGTCATAATATCCACTGCGTGATACATTCAATACGTCACACAGACGTTGCACGGTGTGATGCGGTTGCTCATCTTTGATAAAGGCATATTTCATGGCAGCTCCTTCGCAAAGTAAATGGCGGCTTTTTTTAAAATCTCCAATTCCTCCCTGAGTTGCTTATTTTCTTCCTTCAGCCGACTCACTTCGTCTCGTTGGTTCGCCGGCAGGCGTCCAGGCCCTTTGAAGGCTTCATCACCTTTTTGTTTGAGTTCTTCCCGCCATTTATACAGTTGGTTTTGTTTTACGCCCAGCTGTTTGGCCACTTCAGTACCGGTTTTATCACGGTTTTCCAGCAATTCAACAGCTTGCCGTTTAAACTCTGCGCTGTATTGTTTTCGTTTTGTCATTGAACACCCCTCGAGACTATTGTCTCTTATTTGGAGTGTCCGTTAAACTGGGGGAAGTTCA